>Ga0187845_1000563_pt1 | contig 22312 bp, 26 predicted proteins | sample SpaLakP09_SKY_68_FD_134515 | JGI IMG/M metagenome (GOLD analysis project Ga0187845, IMG submission 134515) | Oligotrophic lake water microbial communities from Sparkling Lake, Wisconsin, USA - SP09_SKY_68 | ecosystem: Environmental > Aquatic > Freshwater > Lake | place: USA: Sparkling Lake... | reverse complement strand
ATTTTATATTATACAGTAATATAGCGTGTTATCTTTAAGTAATCTTTATACAAAGATATACGTCTTGCTTTGCCTATTAGAATGCAGAGAAGGATGACGTGTTGGTATCTAGGGCGTCGATATTGGTTCCCTGTACGTCATCACTAGAACGGTGTAATTGTTTTTTTAAGAAGTTTTTTAATTCGTTCTTCATAGAAGGCTCCTCCTTTTTGGGTAGTAAATCTATTAATGTGTAATCTTGCTCTCCGTTTTTTGGATAGTCTGAATAGCCTCCTGAATATTCGTTATTTATATAAGTATTTGGTGTTTTCTTTAAAATATTATAAATATTCTCGTAATTTTGAGTCGGCGCATTTACTAAATCTTTTATTTTTGAAACTGTTAAAGTCGCTTTAAAAAAATTGATTAAATGATGCACTAAAAATATTAAAATAATTGATATAACTGTAATTTGAATAACCCACGATAACATAGTATATTATGATATTAGTTTAACATGGATAAAAACACATTTATTTCTTTTTTAAGTAAAGTATTGGTTATATCCATAGTATCAGGGGTTTCGAAATAAAGGTCGCATGGTTTTATATCATAATCACTCGCAGGATTGGTATTGGGATTTGCAGTTGGATTGGTATTGGTATTGGTATTGGTATTGGTACTGTCTTCCAGGATGGGACCTTCAATCACTAATCTAATGTCGGATTGTTTATTTATTTGGTAAATATACTTCTTCATCTTGGTAGATATGTGTTCTAAAGGGATTTTATGGGCGGTTTCTAATGTGTAATAGGAGGGGTCCACAATTAGAGTATAATTCTCGTAATAATTGTGATGTAATTGGATGTCATGGTCGACAGGGTTGCATTTTTGTATGGCTCTGTCGTTTATTTGATAAATGCCATCGTTCGCGTATATTTGTATATAGGTTTCAGAAGTAATGTATTGTTCTTTTATCTTCATCATTATAGTGGATAAAATATCTATATTCAAATTATTAATGTAAATCTTCATTGTTATTATTATATTTAATATTACAGAAACTATTTAAACCTATTCAATTTATTATTAATAATATATGTCACAACCGTTAACTATTATCATTGTTGAAAAGGTAGGCACGTTAAAGACCTTATCTATTAAAGATTTTAAGGTGGAAGAATTATATAAAAAGTGTGGATTTAAGAAGGGTGATGGCTTCGTCAAACAAGTAGAATGGACTGCAAAATATGACGGCAAAAAATATTTTGTAGAGGTTTACGCCAAATCGGAAGGACGTGGTAATTCGGAAAACAAATATGATTTTCCTCCACCCATTGATAGCGCGTTGTTTTTTGGTAGCTGTGCTATTGTAGCATATGTAAAGCAAGACGACGGCAGCAAATGTTATGTCGATTTGAGTTTACAATTGTGGAACAAGATTTATGAGAAATTATTTGGGGGGTTTGAAGATTTGGCGGCTACTGCGGCGGAAGACGAGGAGGAAGTGGATGAGTTGGCGAACGTGCCAAAAGAAAAGAAAACCAAACAGGGTTATTTAAAGGATGGCTTTGTGGTGGACAGTAGTGATACCGAGGAAAATGTGTCTGGTAGCGGCAGTGAACTCGAAGATGACGAGACAGAGGAAACCGAAGAAGATGGTGACGACGATATTGTGATTGAAGATTTAGGGTCCGAATTGAGTGAAGAATCTTATGATTATGATGCGGCAGAGGAAGAGGAACAAGAAGAAGAACCAGTTCTAGAAGTATAAACGATAACTACTATAAAACAAATAAAATTGATTTAAATATATTATGACTAATTAAATCAATCAGAATGTCGCTACGTAAAATAGATAATGTTGACACTTTTCGCACCAATGTTAGACAAAAGTTGGATGCGATTTTACATAATGAAAAAAATAGTTCCAATCTTGAAAAGGGCGTGTTCAATTATGCGTTGAAGGAAGCCGAATATCGCAAAGTGGTTAAAAAATGGGACAACAAATTCTTTGTGCAAATTTATTTAGACCGATTACGCAGCATTTTTACCAATTTAAAGGGCGAAATTTTGCAGCAAATTAACGATGGCACTATGAAACCCCATGTGGTAGCCTTTATGACGCATCAAGAATTATCGCCTGATAAATGGGACACTATGATTAAGGCTAAAATCATAAGGGACAAGAACAAATTTGAAACCACCATTGCAGCTTCTACGGATACTTTTACTTGTCGCAAATGTAAGGGTAATCAGTGTACCCACTACTGTCAGCAAATTAGAAGCAGTGATGAACCGATGACAATTTTTGTGCAGTGTATAACGTGTGGAAATCGTTGGAAGACTAGTTAAGTGTGACCATAACAAAAATTATTTCAGATTAAAAATATAGTCATCGTAAAACAAATATGATACCTCTAATAGCGCTTCATTATCCTCACAATTTATTCTTTCCATTTGCACATAAATTTCCTTCTTCAAATAATCCATACGTGTTTTCATAGTTGGATTTTTTGCTGTACCATTCAAATTTGTAAACTTATCAGGGTTAAAGCGTATAAAAATAAATTTACCACCGTGTATCATAAATAAATCGTCGTAACGTAATTCTTCTCCTTTTTTATCATATCTTTTATGCTGATTTTCATCTACTTCTATACATAACAAAGTATTACCAATGAGCTTGCGAAAATCAATTCTACGACGATGCGAACAATCACAATTTCCAGTCCACAATGGTATATCGTGAATAAACCCATCAAATTCTTCCTTCAAAAAATCCCTTACATAATTTTCCTTTGTCTTACATCTGATATTTTTCGTTGCCTCATCATTTGGAAACAAATGTTGGTAACAAAACGTACAGTAATACTTATACTTGACATTTCCACTATTAAGACAAAGTTCGTTTTTGCATTTATCGACTACATTTATCATTTCTTCTGTTTTACATTGATTGCAATATCTGGGTTTTTGTCCAAATAAATTATAGGTAGCTTGTCCTTCTTTGCATTTTACACATAATCTTTTACGAAGCATAATCATATTTTCTTTTTTACAAAGCTTGCAATATTCAGGACTAAGCCCTTCATAATTAAAACTTGGTTGCACATTTCCGCATTTACAAAGTTTATGGGTAACATTTATCATATCAGGTTCTTTACATTTGCTACAATACTCAGGTCTTAAACCTTCAAAATTAAAATTTGGTTTACTGCTTTTTCCACATTTACACGGTTCGTCTTTTACATTTATCATACCCTCTTTCTTACATTTACTACAATAATTCGCTGTCAAACCTGCAAAATTAAACGTAGGTTTTACACTGTCGCAATAACATTTTTTATCATTCACATTTATCATACCTTCCTTTTTACATTCCTTGCAAAAATTCGCACTCAACCCCTCATAGTTATAAGTAGGTCTTGCTCTACCACATTCACAAGATTTACATAATAAGTTCACCATATCTGATTCTTTATGCGCCGAGCAGAATTGCGTTCCAGCGCCATCTTTATAACCAAACGATGCAGTCAATAAACAACCGCCTGAAAACCTACATTTTTTATGCGTGCCTCCCATTCTATACTATTCCTACAGAAAATATATTTAATATATTTGTCGTTAAATATATTAAATAACTATATTCATTTGTTCCAATTTTTCCTTCTCTAACTTCTCCTTTCTCTTCAAATATGATTTACGATTTGTTTCTTTGAGTTTTTCAGGCGATGGTTTATATTTTTTCATCTTTTCTAAAAGCTCTTCTTTGTGATTTTCATAAAATTTTTTACTTCTAGAAGGCGCGGTATACTTCTTCAACTTCTCCTCTAATTCCGTGACCTTACCTCTTAGCTGCTCAATTTCTTTCTTAAGAGCATCAACGTCTTCCATTACTAGTATATGGCAATATCTTTCTAAATATATTTTGCTACTCTTTTGCTACACTTTTGCTACACTTTTCCCAAAAGTGTAAATTTTGCTACACTTTTCCCAAAAGTGTATAAAGTGTAAACAATGCACAAACAAAGTATCAACCCCAACCCATATTTGCATAACGTGTAAATAAAAAACGGCTCCCTAACAACCAGCGCCATATCCGCTTCCTTCCCATGCTTATAAATATAATGTCGCAAAATGGCATCCGGAAACTCAGGCGAAATTTTCCGAATAAACATCGCATACTTATTTTTCTCCAATTCGGTCTCAATAAATTTAATATCCGTCTCGTTCGCATCCTTAAATAGGTGAGGACTCGTTGCACTCGCCATGCGACTCCAATCGGTCAGATGCGTTACCGCCGATATAACCACCGCGTCCAACTGCTTATACCCATGCAAAATAATCGCAAACAAACTCTCATTCGCCAAACCGCCATTGCATATCATTTTAACCACGTCATTTTGTTTATTCACAAAATTCAACAAATGCCCTACATTTTCTCTCTTCAATACAAACCAGGGGTCATTCGCCAAATGCAACTCAACAGGTAGCTTCGCCAAATTCGCGCGCTTATGAAAGTCCACATTCCACCAAGCTCGTTTCCAACTCATAATGCTGTTGTTATAATTCTGGTAAAACAAGTAACGGAAACGCTTGGGCGAAATAATCGGACAACACGAGTCCGTCAACATACAAAACCACGTGTTGGCGCCATCATGCTTCGCCGCAAAATTCATAAGCGACAAATACGCAGGTATTACGTGAAAATAACTCGTCTCGTGTATAAAACTCGGCGGCACCACATGCTCCAACATCCACGGCGATTTAATTTTCGCCAACTCTTTATAATAAAAATATACGTTAATAATATCCTTGTTGGGCTCTATCCATTCGCGCCATATTTCCTCTTTATTTAAAATATGCTCATAGCTAATAATGAAGCACAAGGCTATTTTCATATTTCTCGGTTATGGTAAGACGCGAATTAATGTTTAAGTGGTAAAAAATATAATATAATATTACTATATATGACCTATTCGTCTATATTCAAAATTTTCCTATTTATTTTCATAAATACTACCATTACATCATTGAGGGTCAAAAATGATAGGAAATCAAACAGTCGCGCACTCTGTGCGCTTCGTAGTACGAAAAGGGAAGAGCAATGTATTATATCGTCGCGCAATAACAATATTTATTGCAACAGTCAGGCGAATTTGTTTATCAACGGCAACAATTTTTTAAACGATAAGAAACTGATTACTATATCGCCAGGCGGCTATAAGGGGTTCTATTTGTTGGGGATTTTATCCTATATCAAAGAAAAATATGAAACCGACCACCTCATTTATTCAGGCGCGTCAGCGGGTGCATGGAATGGACTCTTTATGTGTTATAAAGGCGACCCCATGACCTTTGTGTATAATATATTGGATTACAACATCACCCACACGAAATCTATAACCGAGTTGGAGTATTTTTTGAAGTATAAGCTGCTGAGTAGTTATAAGACGGACGATTTTGATTTACGGCGGTTATTCGTAGGTGTCACAACCATCAAATTTTTTGCACCCTCTACAAATATATTTTCCGATTTTGAAAGTTTAGAAGACGCCATCAATTGTTGCTTTGCGAGTTCGCATATTCCATTTGTAACAGGTGGACTTACCAACAAATACCATAATATGTTTACCTTTGATGGCGGATTTAGCAAATATCCGTATTTAGACAGAGAGAAATTAGTCCACATTTCGCCCAGTATGTGGCGTCCCAAAGAACCCACTACGGTTTTTAACACTATGCAACGCAGCCTTCAGTCTATCAAATCTTATTCCGAGTTTTTTTCAATGTCAAAAAACAATTTACTTGAATTATTTGATGATGGATATCAAGATGCCAAAAATAATAAATCGTATCTTGATACAATGTTTACGCCAAAATGTGACCACGAAATAGACGGCATCGAAATTTAGGGAAAACGCGTTGTTTTTATTGCAGAGATGTAAAAATATACAACTATAAAAACTATAAAACGAAAAAACAAAAAATTTATATTATAATATAATATATATAACTATGCCTTTTTTTAGTAGAAAAGAAGCACCAGCACCAATTAATCTGTCTGACATGATGGAAGAAAATGAGTATGATAGACCTAAACGTAACCGCTATGGAATCTCTTCTTCACAAGGGGGTAAACTACGCAGAAAAAGAGTCACTCGTAATAAAAGACGCTATGGAAGAAAATCTAGAAAGCACGGAAGAAAGTCTAGAAGACACTAAGGAAAATGCGTATTTTCTTCGAAGAATATATTTTCCATTTCATCGTCCGTAAATGTTTCATATTGTGGTTTGGTTCTCATTGATAATTTATCGAAAAAAAAGTAAACCGCATTGTAGACTCTTCTGTAAAATACACGCAAATAATCCAACATATATTACCAATATAAAATATATACATCCTATATTTTATATTTTTATCAAGACAAATATATTTTCACTACCGGTCACCCCCAAAAATCTCATTTTCATCAATGTTTTTCAGCACGTTCTTCATCTACCATACTTTGTTCTACCATACTTTGTTCTACCATACTTTGTTCTACCATACTTCGTTCTACCATACTTCGTTCTACCATACTTCGTTCTACACATTCTTCTTCCTCTATACATTCTTCTTCCTCTATACATTCATCTTCCTCTATACATTCATCTTCCTTTACCATACTTTGTTCATAGGTTACGCTCGATAAACTAGTTACCCTCGATAAACTTGGCACACTCGATTTCACATAAATTGTAGAGTCGTCATTTACTCGATGTAAGCGTCTATTATCACAATCCTTTTTTTCAAAGAGTAATACCATAAGTTGATTGTGTAATTCAATCACTTTGTCAATTTTATAATGTAAATGTTGTAACTTATCATTTTGTTTACCAATCAATATCTGATAATTATCTTGTTCGTTATTATTATCCAATATTAAACGTGTATTAATGAAGCTGTTCATTATAATAGCCGTACCAAATAGAGTAATCAATATACCACACCCATAGACCAAACCTTCGATTTTCTTCATTTTTGCAAACACGTTGCCTCTCTTGACTATATTTATTATAGTTTCCGTAAGTTTTTCTGGTATAATTATTTCAGTCATACTTACATTTATAGTATGTAAATTTTTAAGCTTTTTTACATTTACATTTACATTTACAATAAAATTGATTCTTTTACCAAAAGGTATAGCAGAATATATCCATCCATATATTCATCACCCAACTAAAATGAAATCCGAATCGATCTTTATACAATCTATAAAGAGAGAAATCACTTTTCACATAGGCAAAACCCAAACCGAAAACTTTGACGTCATCGATAAAGGAAACGACGACGACTTATGGTTTCATGCAAAAAACGATTCTTCTTGTCATGTAGTATGTAATTTACCAGATGACATTGATAAAAAAGAGATGCGCTATATTATTACGATTGGCGCGTTACTCTGTAAAAATAATACAAATAAACTGAAAAGCTTGAAAAACATTGAAATAATTTATACGCAAATTAAAAATATCACCAAAACGAAAATACCTGGCTGCGTAGAAACACAAAATATAAAAACGGTTATTTGTTAGAATATTGATTATACAGACTTATCCACTACAATATTCTTGGCAATATTTCGAATAATCTTATCCTCTTTTTCTAAATCATTATCACCCGAACCACCCATCGATTCTATAATGAGTTTATTGTATTTATCAGAAACCTTCGAATAGGATTTGTTATACTCGGGGTTCTGTTCCTTGAATTTGGGTATTAAGCGTTGGTTCTTCGATACGACTTTTTTTATCATCTTGCGCATTTTGCATTGGGATTCATCCTTTTCCCAACTATTTTCATCTTTAATGTAAATGATTTCTCTCTTTTTGTCGGTACAATGAATAGGACGTTTGGTTATATCAAGTGCATTTAAATTTTTTACAATAATATTGGAAATACCTTCGACAAAGCCCACTTCTCCCACGTTTTCCAAGTCGCTCACCTGTAACTTGATAGATTCTACAAAATCGTTAATATTCATGGCATCCTTGCAGGTCTCATTTAAGAAAAGGTTTAGGTTAAATGCCTTGTTGTTAGAGTTTGTTATGGTATTGTGGCTGTTAGTGTTAGTTCCATTTTTTATTACTTCCATGATCATAGTCTTAAAATCAGTAGTTTCCTTAATAAGTTCCGCATTTTGTTTTACCAACATCAAAATAAGTTGGTCTTTCTCGATAGTATCTTCTTTAACTACTAAGCTAGTAGATTTTTCTTCTACGTTACATGTTTTTTTATGTTTCCATAAACCATTTCTTGATATATATTGTTTATTACAATTTTCGCACACATTTTTATCATCGAATTCTTGCTTCTTTTTGCTACTTATTTGCTTCTTTTTGTCACCATTGTCACCAACTGCCATATTTTTATGTTTATCGCTTAAAAAATGTTTGTCTATGTTACTTTTTCTGCACGTATTGTAATCACATATTTCGCAACAATATTTATTGCTACTTAGTTGCTTCTTTTTGTCACCTAAAGTTTCCATTATGTTAGCTAAAGAAAAAAATATAAATATTTCGCCAAAAAATAAAAAAAAATTATCGTCACAAAATAAAAAATATTTTTTCAGAGTCCACACCATAAAAATCAATTATGGTCTCAGAAACATTTTTGGCATAAAGTATTTTGGGTTTTGAAAATTGGACAAAAAAAATGTCCAAAATCGATTTTCCCAAAAAAGTCTTTGCCAAAATGTTTCATCAATACTACATGTGAAGGGACCTAAAAAATGTATAAAAAGTAGGAATTACCTACATTTTGTAGTAGAAACAACTCTACACAGACTTATTCACCAACACGTTTTTCACAATATTTCGCACAATCTTATCCTCTTTTTCCGCATCGTTATCACCCGACCCACCCATGGATTCAATGATGAGTTTATTGTATTTATCAGAAACCTTCGAATAAGATTTGTTATACTCCGGATTTTGCTCTTTGAATTTTGGTATTAACCGTTGGTTCTTCGATACGACCTTTTTAATGGCCTTACGCATTTTGCATTGGGACTCATCTTTTTCCCATACATTTTCATCTTTAATATAAATGATTTCTCTCTTTTTGTCGGTACAGTGAATAGGACGTTTGGTAATATCCAGCGCATTTAGGTTTTTCACAATAATATTCGAAATGCCTTCGACAAAGCCCACTTCTCCCACGTTTTCCAAGTCGCTCACCTGCAATTTGATAGATTCTACAAAATCATTAATATTCATCGCATCTTTGCAGGTCTCATTTAAGAAAAGGTTTAGATTAAATGCTTTGTTGTGGGAATTGGTAGTATTGTGGCTATTATTATTGCTAGCGCCGTTTTCCAATACTTTTATCATCATACTTTGTTGTTCCATCATGATTGTTTTTAATTCACTATTTTCCTTTATAAGCATCATAATTAAATCTTTATTAGTAAATTCATTATCACTTGTTTTCAAGTCATCTATATCTTTTTTACATTCATCATTATCGTGTTTGCAATTATTCTTAGTCTTATGTTTCCACAAACCTGCACTGGTTTGATATATTTTATGACATATTTCACATACTAAATTATTATTGCTTAATGTTTGCTTAATTTTACTTCCATTTATTTCCTTTAGATGTTTTGCACTGTTCAAATGGTTTTCTAAATTACTTTTTCTATCCGTATTATAATCACAAATTTCACAGCAATATTTTTTGCTTAATTTTTGCTTAATAACAGTTCCAAATACTTCCATATATAGGAAATAGATAATAAGTTTATACTATTCCGCCAAAAAAAAGAAAAATTTATCGTCACAAAATAAAAAATATTTTTTCAGTGACCACATCATAAAAATCAATTATGGTCTCAGAAACATTTTTGGCATAAAGTATTTTGGGTTTTGAAAATTGGACAAAAAAAATGTCCAAAAATGGATTTCCCAAAAAAGTCTTCCCCAGATTTCTTCATCGATACTACATGTGAAGGGACCTAAAAAATGTAGAAAATTATATTTTCCCTACATTTTGTAGTGAATTGCCCCGCCAATCTAAAACGCAACTTGCTCCAAATCCCTAATATTCCAATATTCACAACCTCCGCCAGGAATAGGACGTCTAACAATAAACGGTATTTTCTTCTCCTTAAGCTCTAATTCCGCAATAATATAACTATCCACAATATTTTCGGGAACTTTCACAAATGGTTTCGCACCTGTTTCAATTTGTTTTGCACGTTGTCCCAACACCCGAGCTCTTTCATATTTGGTCAGATAAGGAATTGTTCTATGAATAGGGTCAATAATAATACCATCCGAATTTTTTACCACCACCGATAATTTTGCAATTTCATCATAATTATGATTCAAGCATTCTGGATGAAATTCATTCACATAATTTTTCATAATTTCACTATCGAACTTTTGTAAATAATTTTCATCATATTCATCATCGTCATCATCTTCATTATCATCGTCATTGTATATGGGTGTTTTTTTGGGTTTACCATGTTTATTGTTCTTTGCATCACCGTTTTTACCAGGGCCAGGATTTTCATCATCTTCATTTATTTCAATATCGCTATCTTCATCATCATCGTCATTATCCATATCTTCTTCTGCGTCGTCTTCATCTGGAAAATCTCCGACACCTCCCATTTGTACATCATCATCGTCATCATCTTCTGCATCATCTGCATCATCCATTTCAGAATCATCGATATCATTATCATTTGAAGTTTTTATTTTAATAGAGGGTTTAAATAACGGCTTTTTAATGGAAGCAACTGGTGTTTCCTCTTCATTATCAGAACTTTCCTTTTCCGAATTGTCAGAATCACTATAATATTCGTTATCACTCATTATTATTATATGTAACTAAATATATTTTTATATATTTATTTCAATTTTCTTTATAAATAAAACCAATAAAACCAATAAAACCAATAAAACCAATAAAAAATAGTATTGGTTTGTTTATAGTGTTATATTTTGTTAGATTACATTTGGATTTGTTTCTATTATGCGGTTTCGTTTGTTTGCCAAACCGCGTCACACGAGGAGCATAAATAAACATATTTCATATTACTATCATCATATCGTATATAAATGATTTCTCGCGGAACACCTTCTTTATTGGTAGGGCAGTCCGCGTCCGGACATAAAACCGTATTAATTCTAGGTAAAGTAGGATCTAATTTTGTATATTTATTGATAATATGACTAAATGATTGTTCTGATTTTTTAAGTTGTGTTTTTGATACACAAACATTTTCTATAGCAAGCAGAGTGTCTTCGTTGCCACACTTGCGACAATAATAAACCAATTTATTCGGATCATCGCTATTGATGCGAATATAATACATATTAGAACAGTTAGAGCAGAAGTGCATTTTTAGTATATATTTATACCTTTATATTATTATTTCAACTCAATTTTCTTTTTTAACCCCCTCAAAATCAAAATCAATCGCAAGTTATACCCTTGGCACTTCGTAACCGCATGAGAGCCTTATTATAATCCACGTTAACATTCATACTATAAAAACTCGTTTTAAAATTTACTACGGTATTTTTGAAATCGCCATTTTTCTTCTCTGCAAATTCCACTAATTTATCGTAATTCTTGATAAAATTCTCTTTCACAAAAGGATAAAAATTCTCAAAAAAGGGCATATAAACACCGTCTTTTTTTTCAATGATATCGCAAATGGCAATATCTATATTGGCATATTCAACAATTTCATCATAAAATGCCATATCAGGGTGAGTCTTACCTACACCAGGCTCATTTAATAAAGGATTCTTACATAACAACGTGCACAAAGTTAACAACACGGTAGAAATCGTTTGACACGACGTCCATTGATCTCCGCGCCACGTATTTAATAAAGAAACGCACACTTTGCCACACGTGTATAAATTCGGATTGAACCTTATTTTTTCTCCATTTGTCCAATATTTCACCTTGGGAGGGCTATGCGGATAATCCCGCGGATATTCAAATTCAAAAAAATAATTGCCCCCAAAATAGGGGGTTTCGGATGGACCAATAATAAGGGCATATCCTTTCAACATATCAATATCATCATGTATATAATATATACCATTTTCTGTGAGCGGATTTTTAATAATTTGTTTCACATCGCGCAATAATCGCGTAATAGTTTCTTTAGATATAACGGTGGTCATTTCTTATATTTATTTATTGTCTTCGTTTTATACCCTTTTACGTGTAAAATCCATATTCTTTATATCAAAAAAGCAAAATATATATAGTTGTAAATACGACTCTTTCCACAATAAATATTCATATTTATAAAAAAAATGAAATAGAAAAATGTTACTATAATATATTAATAATGAATGCAACAATGATATCATCGTCACAATATAAAGATTTAAATGAGTTTTTGGCAAAGCATAGTGTGAAGAGTTCAGAAGGATCACGCGGTGAATCATTTGTTCATACCCATACAAGAATACCTGACAAAGAGCACAACATTTATCCTGGTGCATATTTGATACCCAAAGAAGAATTGCCGCTCTTTTATAGTTTGTATTATGAAAGTATTTTCGTAAAAAAACGCAAAGAATATTTGACAGAAAAACAGCTAGAAAGCGGTGGCCCTATGGCCGTGGATTTCGACTTCAGATACAATAACGATGTATCCACGAGGCAACATACCAGAGACAATGTTTGTGAAATGGTATGTGAATATTCCGAACTACTTAAGGAATGTTATATTATAAGACCAGATATTCAATTTCCTATATTTGTTTTCGAAAAACCAAACGTAAATAGGTTAGCGGACGGTTCTTTGACCAAAGACGGAATTCATATGATAATTGGATTACAAATCGACCACACCATGCAAACCATCATTCGTGATAAAATGTTAGCAAGATTGCCTGAAATATGGGGGGACTTTCATCTTATCAATACCTGGGACTCTGTATTAGACGAAGGAATTAGTAAGGGGAAAACCAATTGGCAGCTATTCGGATCGAGAAAACCCGGCAACGAAGCATATGAATTAACGCATCATTACATAATGAAATTAGATGGTAGTGATCAACAATTTAATATGGACGAATCAGATGTTACGCAATTTGATTTGAAAAATAATTTCGCAAGATTGTCGGTGCAATATGATAAACATCCGAAATTTGAGTTGAATCCAAAAATTCTGGATGAATACAACAAAAGACTTGAAAACAAAGGAGCGTCAAAAAGTATTAAAAAAGCGTCGAGTAAAGTGCGAATGAATTTAATTTCCGAAGATGATGACCTAGTAAACGAAGAAGACTCGATTTCTATAAATGATATTAAGGATAGTGATACTTTGGACAAGGCCGTTACCATAATGCTTAAACAATTTAAACCCAATGAATACGAAACAATAGAAACGCATTTATTCGCACAAGCATTGCCGTCAAAATATTATGACCCTGGTTCGCATCTATTAAATAGACAAGCAGCCTTTGCTTTAAAACATACCGACGAACGTTTATTCTTATCGTGGGTAAAACTGAGAAGTAAAGCCAGCGATTTCGATTACAATAGTATTCCAGATTTATATTGTCAATGGAAAAAATTTCATCGAACCAATCAAGAAGGAATTAAAGTAACGCGCAAATCAATCATGTATTGGTTACGAAAAGACAATTTTGAAGAATATGAAAAAATTAAAAGGACCACCATTGAAGAATATCTGGAAAAATTTTACGAAACCGGCACGGAATATGATGCAGCAATGGTTTTAAAACAAATGTATAAAGATAAATATGTTTGTGTGAGTTATGAAAAAAGAGGTATTTGGTATCAGTTTAGAAATCATCGATGGGTTGCGGATAAGGGTTTAACACTTAGGGCGAATATTTCAGAGGAATTCTATTCTTTATTAGATTTGAAACAAGAACAATTAACGAAAGAGATGCTAGAATATCAAGACGACGATGAAAGAAAATCATTTCTTTCTAAAAAAGTAAAAGTAATCGGTGAGTTGAGCCTAAAATTAAAACGTACTTCGGATAAAGACCATATCATGCGTGAAGCAGCAGAGATATTTTATGATGGCGAATTTATTCGAAATATGGATACTAATAAATATCTAATGTGTTTTACGAATGGTGTAGTGGATTTTGCCAATAAAGTATTTCGAGAAGGATATCCAGAAGATTATATTACAAAGTCGACTAAAATCCCCTATGTTTCTTATGATGAAAATATAACCAGCGAACAATTTAAACAAACTGCTCACGAGATAGAAGAATTTATGAACAAGTTATTTCCTATAAAAGACTTGAATAGATATATGCGTGACCATTTAGCATCATGTTTAATTGGAGCAAATAAAAACCAAACATTCAATGTATATCATGGAAGCGGTAGTAATGGTAAATCGATTATTGCTGATTTAATGGCGGTTACATTGGGCGAATATAAAGGCACGGTTCCGATTACATTGGTTACCGATGTAAGAGGTAAAATTGGCGGCACTTCAGACGAAGTCCTTAAATTAAAGGGCATCCGCTATGCTGTTATGCAAGAGCCATCAAAAGGTGTGAAATTGAATGAAGGTATTATGAAGGAATTAACTGGTGGCGACCCCATTCAAGCCAGAGGTTTATATTCAGAATCGGAAATTTTCGAGCCTCAATTCAGTCTAGTAGTGTGTACCAACAATTTATTTGATATTGAAAGTAATGATGATGGAACATGGCGAAGAATTCGTAAAGTAGATTTCTTGTCTAAATTTGTGGATGAAGGCGAAACCTTTAATGACGAGACGCCCTATGTGTACAATAAGGATAAAAGTCTCAAGGATAAGTTACCGCTATTTGCGCCGATTTTCGCCAGTATGCTCGTAAAACGTGCATTTGAAACAGGCGGTATTGTAGAAGATTGTGATACCGTATTAAATGCATCTAATAAATATAGAAAAGGACAGGACCATATTGCCGCATTTGTACATGAAATGATTGTTAAAACCAGCAACAATAACGATAAAATTGGAAAGAAGGGACTACAAACTTGTTTTAAGGATTGGTTTATGAATACCCAGGGGTCTAGAAAGATACCAAAAGGTGAGGAATTATTTGAATATATGAATAAGAAATATGGTCTGTGTAAGACGACTGGATGGCATGGTATAAAATTTGTTGAACCAGAAGATGAAGCAGATATGCTGCATGCGCTATAAAATAAATGTAGACAAAATAGAACTAGTCAAATAGAACTAGTCAAAATAGAACTAGTCAAAATAGAACTACATAATACACCGCCGAACATTTTAGATGGGACAAATCTATTTACAAAATATGTGTAACTAAAATTATACATATTTTTACTAAAATTTTACTTTAAAAATTTACCTTAAAAATTTTTATTTTTGTACACGTTTTTTGGTAGCACATTATAAGCTTTATTTGCTAAAAATATTACCATACCTAATATCCATGTAGATAAAAAAGGTAGTGCTATAAAAGCACCCAGAGTCAATAATTTTGCTACACCTGACATTTGTGAAGGATATATAAAACAGAAAATTACAAAACAAACTACACAAATAACATATATTCCTATCAAGAAATATAAATAATAAAATTTTAGATTATCTATTTGTTGATTCTCATAATATGTTTTACGTTCATTTGTTAGGACGTCATTACTTTCATCTTTTAATTCATTAAATAATTCTTTATTTTCAATTAAATATTTATTCAATAATTCAACAGCGTAATCGTAACTTGTCACAACGGTATCAAGACTATCAATTTGCGTCTGAATCTTCTCTACGTCTGCATTAAAATTGTCAGAAAAAGTATCCGCAATTACTTCGGCTTCGTCTTGTAATTTAGATTCAATCATTTCATTATATGCGGAACTACCTTGTGTATAGACGACGTATTCTTGTAAAGCGTTCGATAATTCAGCATCAGAAGATGCTACATTAGTCTCTGCATCTAAATAAACTTGTTCAAGTCTCTCAGCTTCTCTCTCTTTCTGACAATCCGAATTACATGTAATAGAATCGGAAGCTTCTGCAATAAATGCATTAAATTTACTTAAATCATATGATGTTGACCCCATTACTATAATATACAATTAAAAGAATTTACCCAAATGTCTTTTTTTTCTATAAATAGTCATGTAGTGCGCTTCTATATTTTTACATTATTAGTAAAACTTTTTGATAATGGCGCTTGAATAGTGGGTGCCATATTATAATCATATTTGTATTTATTTGATTCTTTTTTTGTCAAAACATTATTTACCATAGCTTCTCTGGTTACAAAGGTTTCTGTTGTTGCCGTTTGCGCAGATGATGACGTACCTGTGTTGTATGAAACCGCACCAGATGTCATATCTGAAAATGTACTTGTGCATTGATTTAACGACGCATCCCATGTTAGTCCATCGGCACAACATTCTTGTCCAACACATGTATTGGAAGTACTAGATGAACTAGACAACCAGGGGTCACTGCTCGTGGTGGTTGAACTACTAGCACTCGATACCGCATTCGGATTAAAACTCCAGTTGTATTCTTGATAATTCATATTATCTCTCATTATAATTGAAGTGTAAATGTTCCAACAGTAATACAAACTAATAAAGCAAATAATAACGAGTAAGGTAACAAATATAGAATTTGGTAATATATCTTTATTTTTCAATATTGCTAAAATAATGATAGGAATAAGTGTTATTACAAAAATTTTCATAAGTTTACTATGTTCGGCATATCTATCACTGTAATAATCATTTATTTCAACTAAACGTATTTTATTATTTTTTTCAACTTCCAAAACATCTAATCGTTCTTTTGCTTGATTTAATTCGTTTTCAACAATACTAATCGCTGCGGTTTGACTTTGTAATATTTCAGAGGAGGATTCTAAAGCACCTTGAAAAAAAACATTCATACCGCTTAATGTTTGATATAAATTAACACGCATCGTCGACAATTGACTTATTTTGTCAATTATTTGTTGTTGTTGTTGAACGGTTAAAGTGGTATTTGTTTCTAAACTATTAAACAATTGTTGTTCCATTTGTTGCAATAATTGAATATCATTCAGTATTTGTTCAATAGTTTGTGAATAATTATTAGATGGGTCACTCATATTATATAAAATATAAGAAGATAATTTATATAATATTTTTACTTTTTCATTTCTCATTTCTCATTTCTTCAAAAGATTCATTGCTATCAATACAGAACCAGCTGCTAAAATACTCCAGAATAAATAGTCATAATTTTTTTGTAACACAACAATATCACTATCATTTAATACATTGTCAATATTTGAATCGTAACTTTGAATTTTATTATTTATGTTTTGTATTTGATTTAAATAATCTTGAATGCCTTGTGTATTTGCGTCTATTTGACTCTGTGTTGATTGGACACCTGTATTGTAATTTCCTGTATAACTAGACATTTGCGACGCTAATAATTTTAATGTACTCTGTAATTGTTCAAGTTGCTGTTTTTGCACGTCAGTAGCATTTGCTAGACCATCTGGTATATCGGTATCTTCACTATAATCATAATTATCGTAGGTATTTGAATCAATATTACCTGATACATCAGAAGTTGTTGATCCACTAAAACCTTCTATACTATGAAGTTTCGAATCTTGATCAATATATGCGGTCTTGGATAAATTAGATAAATTTCCTACTTTACCAATATCATATAAAGCATTGCCGCCAATACCAGCACCCATATTTCCATCGGCCATTTTTGCACAATTGGTGGATTGTGTAAATGTATACAATACTAAGTTGCCGTCTGTTTGCATAATAAGCGCTATATTGCCATTTGTAGAACCAACAAAATCCCCCACTGCTAAGGTCGAATCATTCGTTATCCAATTTTTTCCATATTTACCATTTTCTGCAGCATAAATAGGATTCGCGGCTTGTTGTTGACCACTGGTTCCTGCTGACCAAATCAAGCCTTGATTATCGCTAGGTCCTGTTCCATTATATATACACATATTACCGTCATCTTGTAAAATTAAATAGCAATTACCTAGGGTATTTAAATTATCCGTAGCATATATAGAAGCAGCCGCAGTGCCTCCTCTGGTCTGGTTTTTACATTTTTTCGATAATCCACTTTCTTGCGCGTCACTCAAAGCATTATAACCCAAGCATCTTTTAATATTATCATCCCGGTTATTACCTCCGACTCCAAAATATTGATATCCTTTATCTGTGGCTAAATCTTGACATTGATCAAATGTTAAACTGTATCTATCGGCAATTTCATTATCGGTAGATGAATTATTCAGCTTATAACATCCTATATATGGGTTTGGTTGTGACTTTACACTATCCGGAACAGGACTAGTAAATATAGTAGTACCAGAAGTATTATTTACGACGAGTGTTCCATCACCATTTAACATGGCAATAGAGCCTTGCATATCACCAGTTGTTCCAGACGCCCATAATGCAATTTGGCTGGTAATGATGTAACTATTTCCTAAACTCGTAGAAGTAGTTTTGTTATTCCCCACTGCACAATACCCTTGAGAGGTAGAATAATCGACTCCCTGTAAACCAAAGTAACGATAACCACCATTTATAGCAGCCTCTTTACATTGTTCGTAGGTATAGGTACCACTCGTCGTTGCTGTATCAGAACTGGTTTGACTTGCAGGAGTTCCACCTATAAAACTCATCAATGGGGATACCATATTATCGGCATAACAGCCTACATATGACACAGTTGGGTTGCTAATTAATCTATTTACAAATACATTTGATCCTTCGTTACCGCAACTTTGACCAGCTGTCATAGGTGTTCCCACGATTAATGGTGGGTTACTTGAAATAGTACTACCCACTGTGTTTACGTCACCGTCTCCCATTATATTTATATATGGCGTGTTAGGACACCCATTTTGTCCTGCAGTGGCAGTGTAGGTGTCATTGTCGGGGTATAACTTAAACACGCCCTTTTGTGTTACGTATCCACAAGATCCGTTTTGCAAACAAACGTTTTTACCTAAATAAGGATTCTTTGGATTTACTCTATCAAAATAGTTTGTAGCAGTCCCCTTAATTTTTGCAACTAATCCATCATATTCTTGTAAAGTAGAGTCGTATTGTTGTTTTAAATTGTCGACAGTGTGTTTTTGTGAAGAATAGTCATTATTTCGCAAAACATCGTTGGTTTGTGATGTTAAACTATTTGGTGCCCCATTTGGTAACCCACTGGGTAACCCATTTTGAAATCCTTCTTTGGAATTGACATATTCAATTCTTTTTTCTAAATTCTTCACAATTTTAGTTTGATATTTTTTGAATTTCTCTCCTTGCGACAGTCCAGGAGTAATTCTGTTATAAGAATGAGTTGGTTTATACGTATGAGAATTACTATTTGCATAAGAGGTTGCATTTTTAACATTTGAATAAATATTATTTATTAGACTTGACATTAATATATTCATATAAAAAATATATTTATATATAAAATATATATTCATATAAAATATATATTTATTATTAGGTACAATTTATTTCTATCCCAACCCAAAGACAACCAGACAATCCATAAACCAGTCAATCTAACACCTAACAATCTAACACCTAACAATGTAACACCTAACAATCTAACACTCTGACACCTAACAATCTAACGGGCATAAGAATATATTATATAGAATACTAGTATTATGATACCAAAAACAAAATAATATGCGTTTTTACTCAAATTTCCACCACGTTGAATAGATGATGTATTTGATGACGAACCGCTAAAACTATACAACATAAATATTATGATACTTGCTAGAATTATTAATAAAAGAAATGAATAATAATTTTGATTAATTTTAATATCTCCTTGTATTTGTTGTTCTTCTAAAGTTTGATATTCATTCATTAATTGTGCGATTTTTTGCCTATCTTGTGTGAGTTGTTTATAATTATCGATTAATGTAGAATTTTGGTCTTGATTATCTTCTACATTTGAGTCAAGAACAGGTTGATTATCACTAATAATTTCCATTATTTTTTGATTAATATCTATAAGTTGTTCATTTAAATTTTCAATAATAGAAAGTAAATATTGGTCTTTCTTTATAATTGAATAGTCATTTTCCTTTCCTGCTATAATATTAGATTCACCACTTCTTAACCAACACATAGGTTGAGCATAATCGATTGCATTATATATTGCTCCACTACATCCATTCGCTGCTATACAGGATGCTTTGCATTCATTAATCGTTTTTGAATTGTTTTGAGATATTCCTCCTGTTCCCCAATATTGCACCCCTTTAATTGTTACCATAATATCCCCATTATTAACTGTATTATTTGATATATCACTTTGCTCTTTTAGGTAATTTGTATAATTTACAACTGCTTGCTGATATTCGATTAATAAAGTCTGATATTTTTTTGTTAAATACTCTAAATTTAAAACATTTGAACTATTGTCTAATATAACCATTTTATAGTATATATATACTATAATATTAAAATATCACTTTATCACTCTCATTTATAGTGCATTTGTGGTAGGACTAGGTGCTTTGAACATTTTGGAAATAGCAAATCCGACAATGAAAATACTAAAAATCATCGACCAGTTGCGTAAATATCCGTATTCATACATATTTTTATAATCGTATATTAATTCTGTGGACGCATTATTGTTTTGTTCTACGATTCCCAACGCTAATTTAAGCTTTGTATTTTTTTCCTTTTCCAATTGTATTGAATTATCTATTTTCGAATATGATGTATTTATAGTATTTATACAACTTTCCACATCGTTTGATAATTTAAATAGATTGGATTGTAGAGTCGTTAAATTGCTTTTTATATTTTGAAACATTTGTTGATATTCGGCGTCTGTTGGATTTTTATTAAAAAATACATAATATTTTTTAAAATCTTCTAAAATTGCTGGTAATTGTGATTGTAGTGTATGTATTTGTTTTATAAATTTTGTTGTATCTGTACAAGCGGTAGTATCCATATTATATACTTACTATAACATTATATAATAAATATGTAACCATTTTTATTATACCAGAAAAATCTAAAAGTTGCAGTTATCTTCGAAACTAACGGACATTTTATCTATAAAATCTCTTGTTTCATTATAACTCCCAATGATTTTGCCATCATGAAATATCATAGGAAATAAGTTGACATCCTTTTCAGCTAAAGCATTTATAAAAAGCAAAAAACGTTGCTTATCTTGTATTATATATTCATCGCAATCTACTATTGTAAAATTCAACTTTTTTTCACCTAGTAATTTTTTTATTTTTACACAATTTGGACAACCGCTTTTGCTATAAATGGTAAAATCAGTCGCATTTGGTTTTTCGAAATCGAAAACTATATTATCTAGAACATCCATTCTACCAATATACAAAATAAAATATTAAAAAATATATTTATATGTTATTTTGTATTTTTGTATTTTTGTATTTTTGTATTTTTGTACTAGACACAAATTCGATAATAATTTGTTTCAATCGCTGTTTTACTAGGTCTGATTATATGACATAATTGCCCAGGCCGTAAACCTATGACACGCGCCACTGGGTCAAATCTGGAAATATCTGGAAATTGCGTTTTATTCACCACATTATATTTTTTCATAACTTCTATTACTTCACTCTCGGCCAATACACGATGTGGCGGAACCAATATATGTTCTAATATATTAAATTGTAAACGTTTAATACTTTCAACAATTATAAAAATCCCTTCGCTTTCCCAAATATGTTTCAGTTCGTTAATAAGTGTTTCGTTAGGGTCATCCTTGATTATAATAAATAAAGTATCCGTTTTTTTAAGAGTTTCGGTCAAAATAAATAAATCGTCTATCATTTCTTGTATATTTTTTGCGGCAGGTCTAGCCGATAAATAATAGCGTATATATATTTTATTTTTAGGGTTTTCGGCTGTAACATGTTCATCGCTTTTCTCTAAAAGCATGTCCAATTGATTATTTTGTTTCATGGAATTTACTTCATTTATACTAAAATTAGTATAATCATTCACATTGTAACCTTGTTTTTGCATTAATTCTAAAACAATTTTTCTAGATTTATATATGTGAGAAATTAAAATACTCGAATTTTGACTAGCCATTCTATTCTATATTATATTATAGAATGGTTTATTTTTATTTCAATTTTAAATAATATAGTATTTTCTTGTTTTCTTGTTTTCTTGTTTTCTTGTTTTCTTGTTTTCTTGTTTTCTTGTTTTCTTGTTTTCTTGTTTTCTTGTTTTCTTGTTTTCTTGTTTTCTTGTTTTCTTGTTTTCTTGTTT
>Ga0187845_1000561_pt1 | contig 22364 bp, 23 predicted proteins | sample SpaLakP09_SKY_68_FD_134515 | JGI IMG/M metagenome (GOLD analysis project Ga0187845, IMG submission 134515) | Oligotrophic lake water microbial communities from Sparkling Lake, Wisconsin, USA - SP09_SKY_68 | ecosystem: Environmental > Aquatic > Freshwater > Lake | place: USA: Sparkling Lake... | reverse complement strand
GCCCAGCTGAAAGCCCGGGGCGTCGAAGCCTAGATCCTTGACCAGAGCGCCGGTCGTTCAGGGGGCTTGATCCGTCGTTCAAACAGGGCCGATCGCAGGGCCATCAGCCCGCCCTCGAGGGCGCGCAAGGCTTTCATCGGTCCACTGACGACAACGCGCTCGTCCCAGGCCTGATCACCGGCGCGGACGACGTCCAGTCCGATCTGGCGATAGACCCCCCGCGCCGCCGCAATGGCCCAGGCACAGCGGACGGGCAGGTCGCGGAGTCCCCAGCGTGCCGAAGCGTAGTAAGGCTCTGCGGCCTCGACCAGTCGCCGGGCCATGGTGGCGACCGCGCCGCGATGGGCCGGGTCGGCGACGCCGGCCTCGGGTACGCCCAGTTCGGCCAGCCAGGTGCGGGGCACATAGATCCGGTCGTTGCGGGCGTCCTCGACGATGTCGCGGGCGATGTTGGTCAGCTGGAAGGCCAGGCCCAGGTCCTGGGCCCGACGAAGCGTGGAAAGCGCGTCGGGCTTCACGCCCATGACCAGGGCCATCATCGTGCCGACCACGCCGGCGACGCCCCAGCAGTACTCCAGCAGGTCCTCGAGGGTCTCGTAGCGCCGGCCGTCAACGTCCATGGCAAAACCGTCGATCATGTCCAGGGCATAGCGCTCGGGGATCTGCCGGCGTCGGGCGACGATCTGAAAGGCGGCGAACTGCGGATCGGCCGGGGGCTCGCCGGCCAGGGCCGAGCGTGTGCTGGCATAGAGGGCCGCCAGCCGGGCCGGTGCGTCCTCGACCGGACTCATGCCGTGACCAAGGGTCTGGCCGTCGATCACGTCATCGCAGTGCCGGCACCAGGCATAGAGCATCTCGGCGTCGGCACGGGTCTCGGCATCGAACAGGGCCGCAGCGTCGGCAAAGCTCTTGCTGCCCTTGCGGATCGCTTCGCGGCTCTGGTCCTGCAGATCGTTCACGGGGCTTCGGTCTGGAAGTCGTCGATCATCAGGCCCGCCGTGGCCTTGGCCGATCCGACCACGCCGGGGATCCCTGCGCCCGGATGGGTGCCGGCCCCGACGAAATAGAGGTTCGGGATGACGTCGTCGCGATTGTGGGTCCGGAAGAAGGCGCTCTGGGTCAGGAGCAGCTCCAGCGAGAAGGCCGCCCCGTTCCATGCATTGAGCTCCGAGGTGAAGTCATCAGGCGTGAAGATCCGGCTGGTCACCAGGTCCCGCGACAGGTTGGGGATATAGCGATCCTCCAGATATTTCAGGATCCGGTCGCGATAGGCGGGCCCTTGTTCGGCCCAGTCGATGTTGGCGGTTTCGAGATTGGGCACAACCGACAGCACGTAGAAGCTGGTGCAGCCCGGGGGGGCCATGCCGGGATCCGTCGCGCAGGGCGAATGCAGATAAAGCGAAAAGTCGTCGGCGAGTGCATCCTTGTTGTAGATCTCGCCGATTAGCTCCCGATAGCGCGGGCCAAAGCAGATCGTGTGATGGCGGATCTCGGGGTGCTCGGCCTTCAGGCCGAAATAGATCACGAACAGCGACGGGCTCCAGCGCTTGCTCTCCAGAGCCTTGCTGACCTTCTTGCCGCGCGGATCATCGACCAGCAGTTCGCGATAGGTGTGCATGACGTCGGCGTTCGAGGCTACCGTATCGAAAGCCTCGAATTCGCCGTCGCTGTTGAGGATCCCCGTAACCCGACCGTCCCGCGTCGTGATCTTCTGGACGGGGGCGTTGAGCCGGCTCGAGCCGCCCAGATCCTCCAGCAGCCGGACCAGGCCTCGGATCAGCGCACCGGTACCGCCGCGCGGGAACCAGACCCCGCCGCGACGCTCCAGCGCGTGGATCAGGGCGTAGATCGACGAGGTGGCGAAGGGGCTGCCGCCGACCAGCAGGCTGTGGAACGACATCGCCTGACGGACGTGCTCGTCCTTCACGAACGAGGACACCTTGTCATAGACGCTGCGCCAGGCCTGAAGCTTCATCAGGGCCGGGGCCGAGGAGATCATGCTGCGGATGTCGAGGAACGGCACGGCGCCAAGCTCGACATAGCCCTTCTGATAGAGCTCCTCCGAGTAGGCGTGAAAGCGGCGATAGCCTTCGACATCAGCGGGATTGCGGGCGGCGATCTGGCGGTCGAGCTCAGCCTGGTCGTTGACATAGTCGAAGACGTCGCCGTCTTCCCAGACCAGACGGTAGAACGGGTTCACCGGCAGCAGATCGACATAGTCCTCGATCTTGCGACCGCTGATGGAGAAGAGCTCCTTCAGGCAGTCAGGATCGGTAATGACCGTCGGGCCGGCATCGAAGATAAAGCCTTCGTCCTCCCAGACATAGGCCCGGCCACCGGGCTTGTCGCGGGCTTCAATGACCGTCACGTCGAAACCCGACGACTGGAGGCGGATGGCCAGGGAAAGGCCACCGAAGCCGGAGCCGATTACGGCGGCGCGAGGTTTGGGCGAAGTCATGCTGTCCTGTCGTCGATCACGGAGGCCTCGCCCAGATACTTCAGGGCTTCGGAGATAGGTACGGGCGGCTTGCCCACGAGGACGCGCATCCGGTCAAAAGGCGTTAGCCGCGCCGCATAGAAGCGTTGAATGAGCGGCGCGCTCAAGCGGTAGAAGCGTTCGAGCACCTTGTAGCGCTGATCGGGGACGCAGGCCCTGAACAGCATGCGATTGAGCAGCCGAAAGTATCGCCGCCGCCGCCACAAGGCCTTGGACTGCTCCTCGATGCAGGCCCTGACATGGGCGCTCGTGATCCGGGGCAAGGCCGCAATCTGGTCAGCCATCCGGGCAGCATCGGGTAGCGAATAGCCGGTCGTCGGCTGGAACAGCGCCGCTCTCAGGCCAACCTCGGCGATCTGCGCCCGAATTTCCCGCCAATAGGCATCAATGTCACCGGCGAGTGCGATCGGCAGCACGCCGTGCTCCTCGCGCTCGACCTCAGCGATCTTCCAGCCCTGGCCCTCGGCATAGGCGGTGATCGCGGCCCGGAGCGAGGCCCGGTCCAGGTCTGGTCCGTCGCTGTAGCGGGTGTCCTCGATCAGCAGTCGAGTTTCGGACAGGGGCAGCACATAGACAAAGCGATAGCCATCCAGTTGGGAAACCGTGGCATCCATCACGATAGGGCGGGTCAACCCATGGGGCCGTTCCAGGCGAACGCCCTGGCCGAGAAACTTCTGCCATCCCAGGACCAGGCTGCGGCTGCGGCGCGGGCCTCGCCCGTCGATGACGGCCGCCGCCGCAATCCGTCGGCCATCGGACAGGGTCACCTGATGAGGCGAGACATCGGTCACCGATGCACCGAGCCAGGCCCGGTCGCCCAGGGCGGTGCTGACCATCTGATGCAAACGTTCCGAAGTGATCGCGAGATAGGGCGTTTCCAGCGAGCGACAATGGGCCGGAAAGCGTACGTCATAGCCGGACCAGCGGTGGACGATTAGCGGACGAAGCCAGCCGCCAATCCCGGGGCTGACATCGGTTTCGAAGTGACACCAGGTGTGCTCACCGCCGATCCGGTTGTCGCGTTCGATCAGGAGCACGCTGAGATCCGGCCGCAGGGCCCTGAGGCGCAGGGCGATCAGGCTGTTGGCCAGTCCTCCGCCGACAAGGACGACATCCGCCCGGGTTGTTGATGACGCTGCGACCATGCTCCGGCTCTAGCACGATTGCATGACCGACACGCCAGCGTTGCGCACAACAAAACGAGACGCTAGGCACGGCAAAACCGGGAGCGCACCAATGTCTGAAGCCAGGATCATCGACGGCAAGGCCTTTGCGGCCGATCTGCGCTCGCGCGTCGCCGAGGACGTCGCCCGGCTCAAGGCGGAGCATGGCGTGACCCCGGGCCTCGCCGTGGTTCTCGTCGGCGAAGATCCGGCCAGCCAGGTCTATGTCCGAAACAAGGGCGAACAGACCCTTGCAGCGGGGATGCACTCAGAAACCCACCGTCTGCCGGCCGATGTCAGCCAGGAAGAGTTGCTGTCGGTTGTCGGCGCGCTGAATGCGGATCCGGCCATTCACGGCGTACTGGTCCAGTTCCCCGTCCCCGAGCACCTGAGGCAGTCCGATATCGTCGCTGCCATCTCTCCCGACAAGGACGTCGATGGGCTTACCGTGACCAATGCCGGACGGCTTGCAAGCGGCTTGCCGGCCCTGACGCCCTGCACTCCGCTCGGGTGCATGATGCTGCTGAAGGATGTCATCGGTGATCTTCGCGGCAAGAGCGCCGTCGTCATCGGCCGGTCGAACCTGATGGCAAGCCCATGGCCCAGATGCTTCTGGCGGCGGACTGCACCGTCACCATTGCCCACTCGCGCAGCGTCGATCTGCCCGCCATCGTGCGCCAGGCTGACATTGTCGTCGCCGCCGTCGGGCGCGCCGAGATGGTCAGGGGGGATTGGATCAAGCCTGGGGCTGTGGTCATTGATGTCGGCATCAGCCGGTTTCCTTCCCGTGATCCGGTGGCCGCCGCTGCGGGCAAGACCCGTCTGGTCGGTGATGTGGCCTTCGATGAGGTCGTTCAGGTCGCGGGGGCGGTTACGCCTGTCCCCGGAGGTGTTGGACCGATGACCATCGCCTGCCTGCTGGCCAATACTGTAACGGCGGCCAAGCGCTTGAATGGGCTTGAAGTCTGATGCGGGCGGTACTCTCAGCGATTGCGGCTATCCTGCTGCTGGCGGCTTGCGGCGAGAAGCCTCCTGTGGCTCCGACGCCGGAGCAGGCGCTCCTGCTCAAGCCGGCAGACCCGCGCCTGGCCGGCCTCTACGAGACCTCGTGCAAGGCCTGCCATGCCGCGCCGGATACAGGGGCGCCGCAGGTTCATGACCGTGCTGCCTGGGACCCGCGCTGGAAGCAGGGCGAGGCCGTGCTGCTGGACCATACGATCCAGGGCTACAAGGCGATGCCCGCCTCGGGGCAATGCGCGACTTGCGCTCCGGATGATTTCAAGGGTCTGATACGGTTCATGGCGGGGCGTGAAGATCCCGCCTGACCGGGAGGGGACCATGATCTCGAGACGCGCTGCGCTGGTCGCAGGGGGAAGCACTGCGGCCGTGGTGGCCGCCGGCGGGACCGGATATCTGGTCGCAACCCACGACAAGCCCGAGCCCCTGTCACCCCCGTCCGTCAACGCGGATGGCAAGCTGCTTTGGCGCAACTGGTCAGGGATCCAGACGGCCTATCCGTCCGCGCGGCTGGCCCCCCGGGATGAGGGCGAGCTGGCCTCGATGCTGAAGACGGCGACCGCTCCGGTCCGGCCGGTCGGGGCCGGTCACTCGTTCACAGCGCTGGCCCCGACGTCCGGCTCACTCCTGTCGCTGGATTCCCTTTCGGGGGTCATCAGCTGGGAGGGCGATGAGGCCCTGGTTCTGGCGGGGACCCGTCTGGGAGCCCTTGGGCCGGCCCTGGCCGAGAAGGGGAGGGCCATGGCCAATCTCCCCGACATCAACAAGCAGTCGCTCGCTGGAGCCCTGGCCACGGCCACCCACGGCACGGGGTCGAAACTGCAGGCCCTGCACGGCGACGTCACCGGCCTGCGGCTTGTGACCCCGGATGGCCGGGTGATCGATTGCTCGGCGGACAGCAATGCGGAGGTCTTCCAGGCGGCCCGGGTCTCGCTCGGGGCATTGGGGGTGATCTCGCAGGTCCGTCTGAAGACCATTCCCAACCGCCGGATCCGTCGCAGGGTCTGGATCGAGCCGTTTCAGGATGCTCTGGCAAAGGCCGAGGCGCGCTGGGCGCAGCATCGCAACTTCGAGTTCTACGCCGTGCCGTTCACGGGCCTTGCGGTCGGGATCAGCCACGACGAAACCGACGATCCAGCCCAGGCGCGCGGCGCTGACCAGGATTCGGCTTTCCTGGATGCCCTGAAGGGCTTGCGCAACCTGCTGGGCTTCTCGACCCCGCTGCGCAAGGCTGCAGCCCGCGCGCTTCTGGCCAGCGCAAAGCCCGAAACCGCCGTGGACGAAGGCTGGAAGCTTCTCTCGACGGAGCGGCCTGTACGGTTCAACGAGATGGAGTTCCACCTCCCGGCGGACCGGCAGTTGAAGGTGCTGGAAGAGGTGGTCGCAACGCTCGAAAAGGAAAGGCCAGACGTCTTCTTCCCGATCGAGGTGCGTCGCATCGCGTCGGACGATGCCTGGCTGTCACCGTTCCAGGGCGGTGCGCGGGGGTCTGTGGCCGTCCATACCCACTACAAGGACGACTTCGCATTCCTCTATGAGCTGATTGAACCCATCTTCCGTCGCCACGGCGGGCGGCCGCATTGGGGCAAGCTGCACACCCTGAAGGATCAGCAACTCGCCGCGCTTTATCCGCGGTGGGAGGACTTCCTGAAAGTCCGTGCCGAACTTGACCCTCAGGGACGGATGCTCAACCCCTACCTGAAAGGCCTGTTCGGCCTGGTCTGAAAAGACCTCAGCCCTTCAGATACTCGGCGACACGGCCTTCCAGTTCTTCGGAAAGCGCCTTGCCGACCGGGTGGGTGTCGACCCTGATGTCGCCGCGAACGGCCGCCTTGATCGCATCGATATGGGCGTCGACCAGGAACATCGGGGCCGAGAGGCGGGTCTCGGGCTCATCGATGAGCTTGCAGAGCGAAGCGGCGATGCGGGTGATCAGCGGGAACTCATAGGTCGCGCCGAGCCCCTTGAGGTCGTGGGCTCGCAGATAGACTGACTCGACGGTCGCCGCCGTAAGGCCCTGGGTCTTGACCTCCTGGCGGGCGGTCTCGAGCTTGGTGATCTCGTCCTGCAGCCATTGAGCAAAATTACCCGAGAGGCTTTTGAGAGCGGCTTCAGCCTTGGCGATGGCCGCCATATCGATCCCGCCGCGTCCGCCCACCTTGAGCTTCAGCATGTTCGGTACCTGGATCACCTCGGCGGTGGTCTTGTTCGTCACGATCGCCTCCCCGGCGGCGGGAATAATTTTGCGATTACTAGCATAGCAGGCGTTAACAACGAATGAGACGCCCGTTTTCGAGCGGCCAATCGTCTCAGGCTGAAAACTGTTCTGCGAGGACGCGTTCGTCCAGGCTTCGACCGGCGTCGAACAGCATGGCGAGACTGGTGTCGCGATCCTCAGATATATGAACCTCCAGGACGTCGCGGACCTCGAAATTGTCAGCGACCGCGCTGACGGGGCGCTTGTCGGCCTCGAGGATTTCAAAGGTTATGCGAGCCGTACGCGGTAGCAACGCGCCGCGCCACCGACGCGGGCGAAAGGCACTGATCGGCGTCAGGGCCAGGACCTGACCCCCGATCGGGATGATGGGGCCGTGGGCCGAAAGATTATAGGCGGTTGAGCCTGCGGGCGTGGCGATCAGGGCCCCGTCACACACCAGCTCTCCCATCCGCACCTTCCCGTCGATGGAAATCCGCAGCTTTGCGGTCTGACGGGTCTGCCGCAGCAACGAAACCTCGTTGATGGCAAGGGCGCGATGGTTGCGCCGCTGTGTGTCAATGGCGGTCATGGCCAGGGGGTGGATGACGGCCCGCTCTGCGGCGTTGATCCGCTCGAGAAGTCCGTCCTCGCTGTACTCATTCATCAGGAAGCCGACAGAGCCGCGGTTCATCCCGTAGATCGGAGTCTGGTTGACCATCGTATCGTGAAGGGTTTCCAGCATGAAACCGTCGCCCCCGAGGGCGACGATAACCTGAGCGGCCTCGTTGCCGACGTCGCCATAGCGGGCTGTCAGGCGCTCACGCGCTTCCTCGGCTTCAGGACGGTCACTGGACCGGAAGGTCAGGCGAGTCAGAAAGGGCTGCGGCTGATACATCGCGCTCAAGTGGAGGGAAGCTCACCGGCTTGTCAAACCGCGCCGACCGCCTGTCTGAAGGCCATGCCGGCAATATCCGGCGTGAAAGGGCCAAAGGCGCTGCTGGCGCGCCGGGCTCCCTCGGAGCCGCCGCCCGGACGTCCACCATTGAGCTGCCGCACATGGTCGAGGATCGTCGGGAAAACGCTGCGATCGATGCTGACGGCAGAGCAGGCCAAGGCCAGGAGTTCTGGCCGGTTGCTGTTGATGGCCCGGCGAATCTGGCCGGGCTCAAAGCTCCCGAGTCGGGCAAGGGCCTGGATGAACAGGGGGAGGCGGCCTTCCCTTAGAACCCTCAGCAGATAGCCGGGACGGAGCTGGCCTGCGGAGTCCAGCTTCTCGACCAGCAAGCGCTCCATTTCCTCACGCTCGCTGGTGTTTTCGAGCGGATCCTCACCCTCTGGGGTCTCCCCGCGATGGGCGGAACGAAGGGCGTCATCAATCGCCGTATCCATGGCTCTTGCGTCTAGGTGAAAGCGCGTCTGCAAGGCCTCGCGGAGCGCACCGCCGACCCAAAGATAAAGCTGCTCGGCGAGTTCGCTGGACAGGCGCGGATGTCGGGCCAGAGGCGACCTCAGGGCCACCACATCCTTGGCCCTTGAAACCAATCGCCCCATCGCATCCGAGGTGAGCTCTGCGCTGTCATTGCTGGCCAGAGCGGTCAGAACCGCAGGCTCGCCCCGGGCCAGAATCGCTTCAACCACTGATGCTGCCAGCCTCGGGCGTCGGGCGACCTCGATCTGGTGTTCCAGCGTCGCCTGGACCAGAAGGCGGATCAGATCATGGTCCTGCAGGACCGGGCTGCGCGCGATGATCGGCCTGGCGATCTCGATCGCGTCGAGCGCCAGAATGTTTATGAGCGCCGACGGTGCCCAAGGGGCATCGGCAAGGCGTTCGGAAAGCCGCTGCCGGATGTCGCGCTCAGCCTCAACCACGAGCGTCATGAAGATCGAATCCAGCAGGCGCTGGATATCGGGATCGGCAGGCGCACCGATGGCCTGGCCGGCTTCGCAAAGCTCAATAATGCCCGTCAGAAGGCGTTCGCGATCACCGGGATCCCGGCTGCGCGCCAATGTCAGAAGCTTAGCGGTCTGGACGGCTTGGATGACCAGCCTCCTCGAATCCCGAACTCAATCAGCATGACCATGCTTTAGTCGAATGAAAACATGCTTAAACGGTTGAGCTTGGAGAATGACAAGACGAGCGACCTGTTGTCGCGGTTTGAGCCTGAGCGAGGGAGAAGCCGGATTGAGTGAACCTCTGATTTTGGCCCTGGACCAGGGAACGACCAGCACACGGGCGATCCTGTTCGATGCCCGCGGGAGTGCTTTGTCCGAAGCCGCCCGCCCCCTGCGCCAGAGCTATCCGGCTGATGGGTGGGTCGAGCACGATGCCGAAGAGATCCTTGCAGCCAGCGTAGCGGTCATGCGGGAGGCTGTAGAGACGTCCGGCCGTAGCGTGGGCGATGTCCAGGCCATTGGCATAACCAATCAACGCGAGACCGTCGTGGTCTGGGACAGGGTGACAGGGCGCCCCATCTATCCGGCAATCGTCTGGCAGGATCGGCGGACGGCCGCGGTCTGCGACGATCTGCGTGCGGCAGGCTATGAGGCCAGGGTGGCAGAGATCAGCGGGCTGCTCCTCGACCCCTATTTCTCGGGCACAAAGATCGCCTGGATCCTCAACCATGTGCCGGGCGGCAGAGCCCGGGCCGAGGCGGGGGAGCTCCTGTGTGGAACGATCGACAGCTGGCTCATCTGGCGGCTTACCGGGGGCGAGGTCCATGCCACGGACGCGACCAATGCGTCACGGACACTGCTCTTCGATATCCAGGCGCAGACTTGGTCGCAGCCCATGCTGGACCTTCTCGAGATACCCGCAGGGATGTTGCCAGAGGTGCGGGATTGTGCCGATGACTATGGCTCGGTGACGCCCGATATCCTGGGCCGCGCGGTTCCGATCCGGGGCGTAGCCGGAGATCAGCAGGCCGCCCTGATGGGGCAGGGTTGTATTCTTCCAGGCCAGATGAAGGCGACCTACGGAACCGGTTGCTTCATGCTGATCAACACCGGGGACGTCAGGCCCGTTTCCCGTTCAAGACTCCTCACGACTGTCGCAGCCCGTATTGATGGCAGGACGATGTTCGCGCTCGAGGGATCGATCTTTGTCGCTGGTGCGGCCATTCAGTGGCTTGGAGAGGGGCTCGGCATTACCGGTGGACCCCGGGCCGCAGAGGCGCTGGCCCGAGCGGCACGCAGTGATCATGGCGTCGTCGTGGTGCCGGCCTTCACCGGCCTTGGCGCGCCGTGGTGGGATGCCGGAGCGCGGGGGGCGATCTTCGGCCTGACGCGTGATGCTGGCCTGCCGGAGATCGCCCTAGCGACCTATGACGCCTGTGCCCTGCAAAGCCGGGACCTGATAGAGGCCATGCGGGCCGATGCGCCTGAGGCTTTCGGCGCAGGTGCGCAACTTCGGATCGACGGCGGGATGTCGCGGAGTAGCTGGTTTTCCCAGCGACTGTCGGACCTTACCGGCATGCCGGTCCAGCGTGCGAGCTATCTCGAAACCACCGCGCTTGGTGCTGCCCTGTTCGCAGGACTTGGCGCGGGGCTCTACGCCTCCCTGGCCGAAGCGGCGGCTGTTCGACCGGTTGCGGAAGCGCTCGAACCCGCAATGCCCGTGCATCAACGCGAAGCGGCCTATGCTCGTTGGCTGGATGCCGTGCCGCGGGTGCGATCCTGAGTTCTGGAGCCCTTCGCCAAGGGTGCCGGAGCGACCGAAGGTATGATAGGCAGCGCTGTCAATTTCTGGGGACTGCTGAACGATGCCGACGCGCCGTGACATCACTTTCATGGCGGCCGCCGCCGCTTTCTCGGGAGGGGCATCAATGACCCAAGCTGCAAGTCGCCCGGCCTTGGGCGGAATTCGCCGCCTTTCGAAGGCTATGGATGACGTGGCTGCTGCCGGCGCAACTGTCGAGCAACTGGCCAGTGGGTTCATCTGGTCAGAAGGTCCGGTCTGGATCGAGAACGGGCGCTATCTGGTGTTTTCCGATGTGCCTGCAAACACCATGTACCGGTGGTCGGAAGCCACCGGTGCCGAGGTCTTCCTCAAGCCCTCCGGCTATAACGGGCCACCCACCGCAGTGTTCAGGGAGCCGGGTTCGAACGGCATGGCGCTGGACGCGCGGGGCGACCTCATCGTCTGCGATCACGGCAACCGGGCGCTGTCAAAAGTCGATCTCGCGACCCGCAAGAAGTCGATCATCCTAGATCGTTACCAGGGCAAGCGGTTCAACAGCCCGAATGATCTGGCGATCACCAGCTCCGGCGCGATCTATTTCACCGATCCGCCCTATGGCCTTGAGGGGCTGAACGCCTCACCGGCCAAGGAGCTCGCGTTCAACGGGGTCTATCTGCGTCGGCCCGACGGGGCGGTCGTTCTCGTGGACGAAACGCTTACCTTCCCGAATGGCGTGGCCCTGTCGCCCGACGAGACGCGTCTCTACGTGGCGGTGTCGGACCCCGAAGGTCCGATCATAATGGCTTACGATCTCGGTGCCGACGGCCTGCCGGTCCGATCGAGCCTGTTCTTTGATGCGTTGGCCCTGCTTAAGGCCGGAGGCCACGGCCTGCCGGACGGCATGTGCCTGGATGCCGAGGGGCGGCTCTATGCGACGGGGCCCGGCGGCGTGCTGGTGATTACGCCACAGGGGGAACTGATTGGGGTCATCGAAACTGGGCGGCCAGTGGCCAATTGTGCCTTCGGAGAGGACGGTCAAACCCTGTTTCTCACTTCGCAGGATGTTTTGGCCCGGGTGCGTTTGAAGACGAAGGGGCTCATCTGAGCCCTTCGCGCCGAAGCTGGCGGGCGATAGACCCCCCGCTGGGGGATCAGCGGTCCGGCACTCCGGCAGCGTCAACATAGGCCCTGACCCGCGCAAACAGGTCCTCGAACATCGGGGTGGTCAACCGGCCGGTGTTCGTGTTGAGGCGCGAGCAGTGATAGCTGTTGAAGACCCGATAGCGACCCGCTTGGAATTCCGAGCCATGCCCCGGGATGCCGTCGGAGGCCTTGAGACCCAGGGCTTTCAAGACGCTGCGTCGCGCGACATCGCCGAGCGTGACAATAGCGCTGAGTTCGGGAAAGGCCTCGATCCGCTGGGTCAGAAACGGTCGGCAGGCGATTTCTTCAGACGTTTCCGGCTTGTTTCCGGGGGGCGCGCAACGGACAGCATTAGTTACGGCGCAACCCAGGAGTGTCAGGCTGTCATCGGGACGGGCCTCAAAGCGCCCAGTGGCGAAGCCGAACTTGATCAGCGTCTCGTAGAGTAGCGCGCCGGCATAGTCTCCCGTGAAGGGGCGTCCCGTGCGGTTCGCGCCCTTGCGGCCTGGAGCCAGCCCGACCACCAGAAGGCGGGCCCTGGCATCCCCGAAAGACGGGGCCGGGCCATTGAACCAGCCGGGGAAAAGGGCCTGGTTCTCATGCCGATAGGCGACGAGCCTTGGACACAGGGCGCAGTCCCTGGCCGGCTCGGCCGGAGAGGGGACGGTCTCCCCGGCAATGTTGCTCCGGTTCTCAATACTCATCGTCGGCCTCGCGCTCGGCCAGGGTGCGGGCATCCGAGAGGGGGCGGGGTGCCGGCGCGCGCTGGGGGCGACCGATGATGTTGGCAAGATCGTTGAGATCCACGAAGTCGTCCGCCTGGCGACGCAGGTCGTCACTGGTCATCGGAGGCTGGCTCTTCATCGTGGAAACCACCGTGACGCGCCGGCCTTTGCGCTGGACGGCCTCGACAAGGGCGCGGAAGTCGCCATCCCCCGAGAACAGGACAAGATGATCGGCGGTCTCAGCCATCTGAAGCATGTCGACTGCGATCTCGACATCCATGTCGCCGCGCCAGCGCTTGCGCCCCTGGCTGTCGGTAAACTCCCGGGCCGGGTCACGAGCGTGAAGCCGTTATAATCGAGCCAGTCGACGAGGGGGCGGATTGGCGAATAATCGTCGTTCTCGTTGATGGCCGTATAGTAATAGGCCCGGATGAGGATGCCGCGCTTTTTGAATTCATCGAGCAGCTTGCGATAGTCGATATCAAATCCCAGGGCCTTGGCGGCAGAATACAGATTGGCCCCGTCAATGAACAGTGCAAGTCGGTCGGTCGGGTAGAAGGTCAATTTGGAAAGTCCTTGAAAAACAAGACAGAGACAAATGATCTGAATGAAATCGTCGTCGTGGCGTTTGGCTGCAGTGTGCCCGGAAGTTATGTGAGTCGGGAGGCTCTGCTAACCGCTGCCCTGGCGACTCTCCCGTCTCGGGGATTAAAGATTCTGGAGGTTTCCCGTTGCTGGTCCTCACTGGCCTGGCCCGATCCTAAAGATCCGGCCTACCGGAACGGCGTCGCACTGATCAGGACAGACCTGGGTCCTCGTGACGTTCTGGCTGTACTGCACGAGGTTGAAACCGAATTTGGTCGGGTTCGTGGCGCGACAAACGCGCCGCGGACACTGGATCTGGATCTGATCGCATACGGGCGCATGGCGATTTCCGCGGATGACCTTTGCATTCCGCATCCTCGTGCGCACGAAAGACGTTTTGTCATGGGGCCGTTGTCCGAATTGGCCCCCGAGTGGCTTCATCCTGTTCTGGGGCATTCGGCAGCCCATCTGGCGGAACATGCGACGGTTGGGCGAGATGCCCTGGCCCTGGCGTTGCCGGGATCGTCACTCTGGACTTCCGCAAGCGAAGCAGGCATAAGCGCCCCCTTGCGGAAGAAGGGTGACATTCCCGGCGGCGTTGCGTAACGCTGGCTGGACCCTTATTTCGTAGAGCATCACGGCTAGCCCGAGGAATTCATGGCCCGCGTCACCGTCGAAGATTGCGTTGAAAAGGTTCCGAACCGCTTCGCACTGGTCCTCCTGTCGGCCCATCGTGCGCGCGGTATTTCGGCGGGTGCGGCTCTGCTGGTCGACCGCGACAATGACAAGAACCCGGTCGTCGCGCTTCGCGAGATCGCTGACGATGTCGTTGACCACGAAGGCCTCAAGGAACAGCTGATCGGCACCCTGCAACGGGTCGACGAACACACCGAGGCTGAAGAAGAGGCCGAGACCTTGGCCCTGCTCGCTGATCCGAGCCACATGCAGATGAGCGAACTGGAACTGGTTCGCGCCCTGCAAAGCGACCGCGACGGCGGTCAGGAGGAGCGGTACTGAGCCCGGACGGCGCAGACCCTCTAATCCTTGAAGCGGCGCCCGCCGCCGCTCCTTCCGAACGCGCGCCTGAAGCGTCCTCTGATACTGGGGACGCGTCGGGCGCGTCTTCGTTTGCGGGACCGGCTGATGAGCCGGCGGCCAGCACGGCACCGCCCAAGCCCCGTCAGAAATTCCTGCGTCAGTATGAACTGATCGAGCGGGTTCACTCCTACGATCCTACGGCCGACGAGGCGCTTCTGAACCGTGCCTATGTCTATGCCATGCGGATGCACGGCAGCCAGACGCGGGCCAGCGGTGATCCCTACTACGCCCACCCGATCGAGGTGGCGGGCATCCTGACGGAATACCGGCTCGACACCGCGACCATCGTCACCGCGCTCCTGCATGACGTGATCGAGGACACGCCGGTCACCCGGGAAGACATCGCCGGTCTGTTCGGCGACGAGGTCGCCGAGCTTGTGGAGGGCGTCACCAAGCTCTCCAAGCTGGAACTTCAGGCCGAGCACTCGCGGCAGGCCGAGAACCTGCGCAAGTTCATCCTGGCGATCAGCAAGGATGTGCGGGTCTTGCTGGTGAAGCTGGCCGACCGTCTGCACAACATGCGGACGCTGCATTTCATCAAGGCCCAGGCCAAGCGCGAGCGGATTGCGCGTGAGACGCGGGATATCTACGCGCCGCTGGCCCGGAACATCGGCTGCCACCGCATCTGTACCGAGCTCGAAGAGCTTTCGTTCGAGCACACCAATCCGGTCGCCCGAAACGCCATTATCCGGCGACTCGACACCCTGCGGGCCGAGCAGGGCGGGGCCGTTGCCCTTGTCAGCCAGGAAATCTCGGCGCGGCTCAATGCTGCTGGGTTGCCGGCACGGGTTTTTGGCCGTGAGAAGTCGCCCTATTCGATCTGGCGCAAGCTGCAGCGCAAGTCGATCGGCTTTTCCCAGATGTCGGACATCTATGCCTTTCGCGTGATCGTCGACACTGAAGAGGACTGCTACCGGGCGCTGGGTGTCGTCCACCGCGCCTGGTCGAGCGTTCCGGACCGGGTCAAGGACTTCATTTCCACCCCCAAGCGCAACAACTACCGCTCGCTGCATACGACGGTCGTCGGGCCCCGCGGGATGCGCATCGAGATGCAGATCCGCACCGAGGCGATGGACCGCGTCAACGAAGAGGGTGTTGCGGCCCACTTCCGCTACAAGGACGCGTCGTACGGCCTCGATCTCGAGGGCATGGAGGCGGCCGGCGGGCGCGATCCCCTGGCCAATCTACGCCAACTGGTTCAGGTCCTCGAGCATGGTGGAGATGCCGAAGAACTGGTTGAGCACGCCAAGCTCGAAATGTTCCTCGACCAGGTTTTTGTGTTCACGCCGAAGGGCAAACTGGTCAGCCTGCCGCGCGGAGCCAAGCCGCTGGACTTCGCCTATGCGGTCCATACCAGCGTCGGGGACACCTGCATCGGCGTGAAGATCAATGGTGAGCTGAAGCCCCTTCGGACGCTTCTGAACAACGGCGATGTGGTTGAGGTCATTCGGGGTTCAAAGCCGGTCGTGCCCCCGGACTGGCGGTCACTGACCGTGACCGGGCGGGCACGCTCCGCCATCCGCCGCCATATTCGCCAGACCGAGAAAGAAGAGTTCCTGCGCCTGGGACGCTCGTCCGTGGAGCAGATCTTCGAGCGCGCGGGCAAAAAGCTCAAGGACGTGTCGCTGCGACCGATCCTCGAACGCTATGCCCTGGACAGCGAAGACACTCTTTTTGACGCCGTCGGAAGGGGCCGGGTCTCTCCGAGTCAGGTCCTGGAGACCGCCTTCCCGGGCATGAAGGACAGCGAAATGGCTGCCGCCTCGGCCCGTCGGAAGATCGAGGGGGGCAAGCAGGCCAAGCTTTATGTCCGGGGCGGTGGCCTGACCCCGGGCGTTTCGTTGCATTTTGCCCAATGCTGCAGTCCCGTCCCGGGCGACCGGATTGTCGGCATCCTGCGTGAGGACGGCGCGGCCGAGCAGGACGGTGGCCTGGACGTGCACACGATCGATTGCCCCAAGCTTGCCGACTATGAGGACCGCGAGGAGCTCTGGCGGGACTTGAATTGGACGCCCGAGGCGGAGCGCGAGACGGTGTCCCTGACCCGGCTCCACGCCACGATCCAGAACGCTCCGGGAGTACTCGGCCAAGTTTGCACGATCATCGGCGAGGCGGGTGGCAATATCGTCAACCTGCGCATGCACCATCGTCAGAGTGACTTCTTCGACACGGACATCGATGTTGAGGTGCGCGATGCCAAGCATCTGACCAACATTTCGGCGGCCCTGCGGGCCTGCCCGTCTGTCGAGACTGTCGACCGAACGCGGGGCTAGCGCGGCAGCCGGCTGATCGCATCGGCCGTCGATGCGGTCAGGGGCGAGGGCAGGGCGTCGAGGTGGAACCAGCTCCAGGCTTTGAGGGCGTGATCCTCCTTGATCTCAGGTACGCCTTCGAAGCTGTCGGCCAGATAGGTGATCGCGACCCAGTGATAGTCCGCTGCGATCATGTCGGTCACGGCCAGGACCGGGCCCGCGGTGATCCGGATTCCCAGTTCCTCGTCAATCTCGCGCTCGGCGCAGGCGCGGGCCGCTTCGCCCCAGTCGAGCTTGCCGCCGGGAACGCCCCAGTGGCCGGCTTCAGGATTCTTGATGCGCTGGACCAGCAGGATACGGCCCTGATCATCGAGGATGACGGCACCGCAGCCGATCCTGGGACGTGGAACTTCACTCATGGCCTGCGGTAGACCCAAAACCGGGCCTTTGCGCAAGCCGAGGTTTGACGTCCCGAACCGGTGGGCTATATCGCGACCATGACCAATGACGACGTTCTCGACGAATTCCGCGCCGCTGGAGCCCTCCGTGAAGGCCACTTCGTGCTGTCCTCAGGCCTGCACAGTCCGGTTTTCCTGCAGAAGAACCTCGTCTTCATGCGGCCCGAGCGTTGCGAGCGGCTGTGCAAGGCCCTGGCCGAGAAGATCGTCGCTACGGTCGGCCAGCCCGAGGTCGCCGTGTCGCCGGCCGTCGGCGGGATCATTCCCGGCTATGAAACGGCCCGGCACCTGAACGTCCCGTCGATCTATGTCGAGCGCGAGGGCGGGGCCTTCAAGTTCCGGCGTGGTTTCCATATCGAGCCGGGCCAGAAGGTCGTGATGGTCGAGGACATCGTCACCACCGGCCTGTCGTCGCGTGAGTGCATTGCGGCCATCCAGGCGGCCGGCGGTGACGTGATCGCGGCGGCCTGTATCGTCGACCGGTCCGGCGGCAAGGTTGACGTCGGCGTGCCGCTGGTATCGCTATGCAGTCTTGAGGTTCCGGCCTATCCGGCGGATGCCCTGCCGCCCGAGCTTGCGGCCATCCCCATTGAGGATCCGGGCAGCCGCCGGCTGCGCTAGTCCGTTACTTGGCGGCGGGCGGGGTCAGGGTCGTGACCGGCCAGGCGATACCGAGCTGCTCGAGATAGGTCCCGTACTTGTCTGGATCGAAGTAGAACTTCGTCATTTCGGGCCGGTAGGTCGCCATGATGTTGGCATTGATCTGTGTCTGCGGCTTGTCGGTCGCCGCCAGCATCGGGACGTACTTCTGGTCCTTGGTCTGGACATCCCGGAAGAAGGCCTTGGCGTCCGCCAGCAGCTTGGGCTGGGTCAGAAGATCCAGCGCCGTCATCGCAATGACCTTGGATCCTGCCGTCACGCCCTTGTGGGCGATCGGGGTGGCCATGGAAATCGCATTGGCCCAGTGGTGGCCGGGCAGGTCGGGGATATTGGCCGGATAGTTGAGGGTGATGGTCGGCATGATCCAGGAGATGTCGCCGATGTCGTCAGATCCGCCGCTCTCGGGTTTGGGGTCCGGTGCCGTCAGCCCCTTGAGCTTGACGTCAAGACCTTCCCGCTTGGTTGAGCCCACATTGGTCTGAACTGCCCTGGCGAAGGCCTGTTCGTCCTCGGTCCATTTCGGCAGGCCGACGATCTCGATATTGGCCTGGGCCGCTTCGGCCATCGGCCGGTTGAAGTAGCGCGGCGCCGCCGTGCCGATCACCATGTGGTCGACACGGGTATCGGTCATGTCCGCCGCCGCCTGGGCGATCTTGTTGCCGATCTCGTAGTTCTTCTTGATCGCGTCGAAGCTTTGCTCGCGGAAATAGTACCAGACGCTGGCCTCTGATGGGACGACATTGGGCTGATCACCGCCGTCGACGATGACGTAGTGGGACCGTTGTGAGGGGTTCAGGTGCTCCCGTCGCATGTTCCAGCCCATGTCCATCAGTTCGACGGCGTCCAGCGCGCTCTTGCCGCGCCAGGGCGCTCCAGCGGAATGGGCAGACTCGCCGTGGAAATTGTACTTCACCGACACGAGACCGGTGCCGATCGACGGCCCCCAGCTGGTTTGGAGGTTTGAGCCGACGTGCGTGAAAAGGGTGACGTCGACATCCTTGAAGACGCCGTCACGGACCATATAGGCCTTACCCGCGACCAGTTCTTCGGCAACGCCCGGCCAGAGCATTAGCGTACCGGCGATCCCTTCCCGGATCATGAGGTCCTTGACGGCAAGGGCTGCAACCACGTTCAGGGCCTGTCCCGAATTGTGGCCTTCGCCATGGCCGGGTGCGCCTGGCACGATGGGGTCATGCCACGGTACACCGGGCTTCTGTGAGGCTTTCGGGATGCAATCAATGTCACTCCCGAGCGCGATAACCGGCCCGCCCTTGCCGTTTGTCCAGGTCGCCGTCCAGGCGGTCGGGATGCCGGAAACGCCGCGCTGGATGGTGAAGCCGTTCTCCTCGAGCACACCCGTGATGTACTTCGAGGTCTCGATCTCCTGAAAACCCAGTTCTCCGAACGAGAAAATCTTGTCGTTCATCACCTGGGAGAGCTTGGCGCGGGCCTCGACGCCTGCAACGGCTTCGCTCTTCAAGGCCTTGAGCTTGGCCGGCGAGACAGAAGCTGCCAGCGAAGGGGCGGCGGTGCCTGAAAGCATCGCTGCAAGGACCATAGCCTCAATGAACGTCTTCACCGCCGTTTCCCCCTGTAACTTGCATTAGTGGAGCAAGCTTGTGCGGCGGTTCAGAAGCTGTCCAGAAAGAATTCCGATTGGGCATCAAGCGGAAAGGCGGCGGTCCTTTTCTGCCCTCCACCCGCGCCCCAGAACGCAGTAGGATGCCCCGGCGGTCAGTTTACCGCAGACCCTGTGAGTCGAGGTCCCGTCATTCCTGGTCAGCCCCCCGCAACCGTCCGTCTGGGCGTCAATATCGACCACGTTGCCACGATCCGGAACGCCCGGGGATCCAGCTATCCCGAGCCCGTTCGGGCGGCCGAGCTTGCGCTAGCTGCCGGGGCCGACGGGATCACCGCGCATCTGCGCGAGGACCGTCGACACATCTCGGATGCGGATATCGCGCTCCTGACCGATCTGTGCCTCAAGCGCGGCAAGCCTCTCAATTTCGAGATGGCGGTCACGGACGAGATGGTCGGCATCGCCCTCGGAGCGCGGCCGCACGCGGCCTGCCTGGTGCCTGAACGGCGCGAGGAAGTGACGACCGAGGGCGGGCTGGATATTGTTCGCGGCTATGATGTCATCGCTGCGGCCACGGCCCGGCTTCGTGCGGCCGGTAGCCGCGTGTCGCTGTTTGTTGACGCCGAAGAGTCCCAGATTGAAGCCTCCCATCGCGTGGGGGCCCAGGTGATCGAGCTACATACCGGGGCCTATTGCGATGCCGCGCGGGCCGGTGAGGCGGCGCGGGCGGCGGCAATTCTCGAGCGTTTGCGACAGGGCGCGGCCCTGGCGGCTGAACTTGGCCTTGAGGTTCACGCAGGCCACGGCATCGACTATGCGACCGTCAAGCCGGTGGCTGCGATTGCCCAGGTCGCTGAGCTCAACATCGGCCACTTCCTGATCGGCGAGTCGATCTTCGTGGGCCTGCCGCAGGCGATCCATCGTATGCGGGCCCTGATGGATACGGCCCGGCTGGAGGCCGGTGCGTGATCATCGGGATCGGATCGGACCTGTGCGATATCCGTCGGATTGAAAAATCCCTCGAGCGCTTCGGTGACCGCTTCACCCACAAGGTCTTCACCGAGGTCGAGCGCCGGCGCTCCGAGCGCAAGCCCGACCGCGCCAGCAGCTATGCGAAACGGTTCGCGGCCAAGGAGGCTTGTTCGAAGGCCCTCGGGACAGGTCTGAAGCAGGGCGTGCATCTTGCCGGAATGGGCGTGGTCAACCTTCCGTCCGGCAAGCCCACCATGGCCCTGACCGGCGGCGCGGCCGAACGGCTGGCCGCATTGACCCCGCCCGGGATGACGGCTGTCGTCCATCTCTCGCTGACGGATGACCACCCCTGGGCCCAGGCGTTCGTGATCATCGAGGCGGTCTAGGGTCTTCGCTGCAGCCAACAGGGAGGGGACTTTGAACGACTACCTGCTGCTCATGCACGGCGATGCTGTCGACGAAAAGGTCGACCAATGGCCAGCCTGGCTGGACCGGCTGGCAAGCGAAGGCCGCCTTCGGGGCGGAAGCAGCATAGCGGGGGGCGAATGCGTTCGGCGCGACGGGCAACCGAAACGACCGCTGAGTTCACTGACCGGCTTTGTGAGGATCGCAGCGACCGATCTTGAAGACGCCAAGACCTGTCTGGTCGGAAACCCGGCTTATGAAGGCGGCGGTACCGTTGAGTTCCGGCTTCTTCTGGAGGATGACTAGTCACAAGGCTGCTGCCCAACCTGTGCCATGAAGGCGAGATATCGGGCGAGGCGCTTGCCCCTGTCCTCAAGCACGTCTAGCAAAGCCTGACCGGTTCGCCGGCCCCCATCGTATCAAGAGCCCCGCGCCCGCATGACCGACGCCGAAACCTCGCCCCCTGAAGACAAGGGGGGCGCCGTCCAGGAACTCATCGAGATCATCAAGACAGTCGCCTATGCGCTGTCCATCGCGCTTGTGCTCCGTGTGCTTCTGTTCCAGCCCTTCACGATCCCGTCTGCGTCGATGGAACCCAACCTGCTTGAGGGTGACTACATCATCGTCAGCAAGTTCAGCTATGGGTGGAGCCGTCACTCCTTCCCGTTCAGTCCCAAGCGCTTCGACGGCCGCATCCTGGGCAAGGCTCCGAGGCGTGGCGACATTATTGTCTTCAAGCTGCCGCGGGATGGTCGGACCGACTACATCAAGCGGCTGATCGGGATGCCGGGGGACAAGGTTCAGGTGCGCGCCGGCGCGGTCTATATCAACGGGAAGGCACTTCCGCAGAGCGCCAGGGCACCGGCTCTGGTTGATATGGGCTATGGCTTCACCCAGCAGGTCCAGCGGTTTGAGGAAACCAATCCCGAAGGGCGCAAGTATGCGACCCAGGACTTTGGACCCGACAGCCGTGGTGACAATACCGGCGTCTATACCGTGCCGGCGGGCTGCTATTTCTTCATGGGCGATAACCGCGACAATTCGGCCGACAGCCGCTTTGATCCGGGCACCTCGCCGCTCGATACCGGGCCTGGCTACTGCAAATGGGACTATGAGCTCGACCAGTACATCGGAGACGAGGTCGGTGTCGGGTTTGTGCCGGCCGAGAATCTCGTTGGTCGGGCCCAGATCATTCTCCTTTCCTGGAACCGCGACGCTGCGCTCTTCAAGCCGTGGACCTGGGTCATGGATGCCCGGCCGAGCCGTTTCTTCCGCGTCCTGAAGTGATCCTGCGTCATGGATAACCGGCGGACGACCGCCGTCAGCGATCTTGAAGCGCGTATCGGTCACACCTTCGCGGACCGCAAGCTGCTTGAACAATCCCTGACCCACGCCAGCGTTGGGGATGGGGCCAAGAAGACCGCCGACAATGAGGTTCTGGAGTTCATCGGCGACCGGGTTCTGGGCCTTCTGGCGGCAGAGGCCCTGGCCGAGCGGTTTCCGCAGGCCAAGGAAGGCGAGCTCGCGCCACGTCTGAACGCTCTGGTCAGTCGGGAAACCTGCGCCCGAGTGGCACGGGCGGCTCAACTGGGCCCCGCGCTTCGGCTGTCGGCCTCATCCAGCAAGATTGGGGGGCGCGAGACCGAGTCCATTCTGGCGGGGGGCTGCGAAGCCCTGATGGCCGCCCTTTATCGTGACGGCGGCCTTGATACCGCCCGACGGGTCTTCCTGGATCTATGGAGCGCGGAGTTTGACCGCGCCGCTCAGGGCAAGCCTCGGGATCCCAAGACCGCGCTGCAGGAGTGGGCCCAGGCCCAGGCAAAGCCTTTGCCGAGCTATGCGGTGGCGGATCGCACCGGCCCCGACCATGCACCGATTTTTACCGTGAAGGTCACGGTTGAGGGGGTTGATCCGGTATTCGCGACCGGCCGGTCGCG
>Ga0187845_1000560_pt1 | contig 22374 bp, 20 predicted proteins | sample SpaLakP09_SKY_68_FD_134515 | JGI IMG/M metagenome (GOLD analysis project Ga0187845, IMG submission 134515) | Oligotrophic lake water microbial communities from Sparkling Lake, Wisconsin, USA - SP09_SKY_68 | ecosystem: Environmental > Aquatic > Freshwater > Lake | place: USA: Sparkling Lake... | reverse complement strand
TCTCCTCCATCTCCTCCATCTCCTCCATCTCCTCCATCTCCTCCATCTCCTCCATCTCCTCCATCTCCTCCATCTCCTCCATTTCCAACAAAATGTGATTTAATTGAGTTTAATAAAGTAATTCGCCATCAACTCAGAGCAAATTTTATAAAAATATGGGATGAAGAGAGAACAAAAAACATTGATCCAGACGAATATTGGACCATTCATTACTTAAAATTATTAGAATATACACAGCGTAATCCAAATAAACCTCAAATATGGGTTTCAAAAAGATTAAATAAATTTAGTAATGACCGTTATTATCAATTAGAGCCAAAAGAAGATGAACCTGTTGAATTTAGAGTGCACGAAGGTTTACATTTGTTTGATTTAAGAAATAATGATGGACAAGAGATTCCCAAAGTAGTTAATTTTGAAAGATTTTCTGAATGGAAAAAAAGTATAAAAATTAAATCTAAACTGAGACAAGAAACACAAGCGCAAATAACAAATGACGGCTTGGATTTTAGTAATTTAAAAGACTCAGATTTTAGAAAAACATTTAAAGAATATGTACAAACTCTTGGATTGCCCCCAGCAAAAATAGCAGCAATTGAAAGAATTTTACTATCTATTGAAAAAAAACAATTGTATTTAAGTGAAATATGTTTACTTGGATTTTTGCTTGATATTAAAATGCTAACTTTATTTGATCCTGCTTGTCGTCCTCTTACTTCTTCTAGTTTAACTGAAGCTTCTACAAGGACGGGGGCATTCTATAAAGGTTTTTTATATGGTTCCGCCGCAAAAAAATACGATACTTTGCTTGAAGAACTTTCCCAGCCAATTCAATAAGTTTTTAATTTATAATCTGCATTATAAATTAAAAAAATGATATTTTATTATTTTTGTCTTTTTTTTGTAAAATTTATATTTTTTACTCTTTTTATGCCTCTGCAACAACCTTCTTCTTCACTACCTTCTTCTTCTTGGGCTCTTCTGTTGCAAGAACTGGTGTAGGCACGGGAACAGGTGCTGGTGCAGGAGGAGGAGCAGAAACAACTGGTGCCGAAACAGGCTCATCGTCCTCCTCATCAGAATCCTCAACCTCGGCACTGTGAACTGCATCCTCATCATCAACGATATCTCCGCTAGGTGGAGGCGCAGTCTTCAACTTCTCTTTATCAGAACTCTTCAACTTGATAAAACACTGTCCACTTAAAGAAGCGCGAGGCTTTTGCACAACAACCTGAATCAACTTCCAAGTAACACCAAACTTGCCATTTGCAAACCAAATTCCACCACATTGAATAAGCGATGCAACCTGAGTTCCCTTCTGAACAAGTTCTACAGGTGTTAGAATTGGATTAGAAGGATTAGGAAATAGCTTCTCACCGTCCTCGTCATATACCTCACACTTCCAAGAACCCTCCCACATTGGAATCTTCACACGAAGAGTGGGAGCTCTATTCAGATCTGGCTCTCCAGTAGTCTTATCCTTTGAGTACTTTAGCATGGGCGTGTAAAGCGCATCGACAACCTCAGCATTCTTATGAATCTTGCCAAACCATTCCTTCGAATTAGCAAGTGCATCTTCCTTAATCTTATCCTCAAAAGCTTGCATATTCTTCAGGAAAGAATCTGTATCTTCGGTCTTATACTCAGCGCTAGGGAACTGCAGCGACATTTCAAACTTTCCATTACCCTTACCAGTTGCCTGATCTACAAAATCTGTAGCACCCCAGGTCAGCATAAGTGGTGTGGAAAGACGAATACCAGAATTAGTCGCCTTATTCAAAATATTAATACTCTTGCCACCCGAGGCGTTGGCCTTAGGAGCTGAATAACGAATATCTCTTGCATTAAATAGGGTTGCGTCAACGATCGTGTCTGCCATTCTTACTAGTATGAATTATATATTGGGCTTATCTTTAAATCAATTTTTTTTACAATGTAAAAATAAAATAATATGCGCACATATTGTTGTGAGACGAACAATGCAGCAAACATAAAAAAATACATTTTATATAATATAATTAAATAATTAAATAAACGGTTCAAAAAGATTTCTATATATTGTATATAAGCAAGTTAAATGGTGACAAAAATGAATTTTAAAAATGATGATTGTGACAACATTGAAAAAGACAAATGTACAAATTCAATAAAAAAAAAAAATTCTCTAGAAGAATATATAGAATACATTGAAAATAAGTTTGAAATTGAACTAAAAACCGGAAAGAAGAAAGAAAAAGTTTCTGACGATAATATAGTTGTGCCAAAGTTTACAGATTATTCTTTTATTACAAGCAAAAATTACAATGTGCAACAATTAAAAATATTTGCAAAATACTATAATCTTAAAATATCAGGAAATAAAAATCAATTAATTAACAGATTATTTATTTTTTTAAAACTGTCTTCAAGTATAGTATTAATACAAAAAAACTTTAGAGGAAAAATACAGCGAAATTATAACAAGTATCACGGCCCAGCATTTATGAATCGTTCCTTGTGCACAAATGCCTCTGATTTTTTAACTATTGAAAATATGTCCGATTTACCCTTCTCTCAATTTTTCAGTTACAAGGATATAGACAATTTTATTTATGGGTTTGATATAATTTCTCTCTATAATTTAATAATAAAGTCTGGTAAAAAAGTTCAAAATCCTTATAATAGGAATGAATTGCCAAAAGAAGTGATACAAAATATTCGGAATTTAATAAGATTAAGCAAAATATTAAAAATTCACATAGACATTGACATAAAAGATGTGAATGACGATATAAGTAATCAAAAAAGCATTGAATTGAAGATTTTAGACATATTTCAGAATATTGACAGTTTAGGAAATTACAGCGATCCTGCTTGGTTTCTCTCCCTGAACCGTCAACAGATTCTTAAATTTGTCAGAGAATTACATGATATTTGGGATTATAGAGCTCAATTGTCCACCGAAACAAAAAGAAATATATGTCCTCCTAATGGAGATCCATTTAGGAATATTAATGCGACTTACATTCTAAATGAAACAAATATTGACAATATTCGTAAATTTGTTTATCCTTTGTTGGAAAAATTTGTTAATAGTGGCGTTGACAAAGATAGCAAATCTTTAGGAGCATATTATGTGTTGGGGGCTTTGACATTAGTTAATCAAAATGCAGCTGCGTCACTTCCGTGGCTTTTTCAATCCGTTTCATATTTTTAGGACATATATTTGTTACCTTCTCAATCACAAATAATATATATAATGCGTTAAATCACTTAAAAAGATAGTGTTTAGATAGAATATAAATGGCAAGAACAAAGAAGACTCCCGACGCTGTTGAATCCGCACCTGCTCCCACCACTGTTAATGTTGCAGCTGATGCTGCCTCTAAGACCACCAAGGTAAAGAAGGTTAAAAGCCTTAAGGAGACAATTCCTGATCAAACCGCTGCTACTCCCGTTCCTATTGCTTCTGAGACACTTGTTACATCAGACGAGACACTCCTCGACGCCGACACTTCCCTTGTTGAGCAATCTACTGAATTTTTGTCCAAGCTTGGACAACTTGGTGCTATTATTTCTACACTCAAGTCCGAGTACCGCACTCTTGAGAAGAAGTGGACTCGTGAGCTCAAGACTGCTCAAAAGCAATCATCAAAGCGTAAGCGCAAGGCGGGAAACCGTGCCCCATCAGGCTTTGTTAAACCTACCAAGATCTCCGACGAGCTTGCTGCTTTTCTAGGAAAGGATAAGGGAGTTGAGTTGGCTCGCACAACTGTTACCAAGGAGATCAACGCCTACATTCGCACCAACAAGCTTCAAGACGAGGCAAATGGCCGAAAGATCAACCCCGATGCCAAGCTTGCTGCTCTTTTGAAGCTTAAGAAGACTGATGAGCTCACTTATTTTAACCTTCAGAAGTATATGAGCCACCACTTCTCCAAGACTGTAAAGGGCGAAGAGACAACTTCTAGTTAAACGCGGAATATAAGACGACAAAAAATAACAAAAATATTTTGTAAAAATTGTGTTCAATAATTATTTTGTAAATAACAAAGAGATTAAGGCATTTAATATTATTTTAAACAAATAATAAAAATTTTATTCAATAAGATTACATTTTTTGTAATAAATATAATCTTAGATTTTATTATAATGCCGACTATTTACCCACCCGCAGCCGATTCTCCGCACTCGACATCTTTGCCAGGTGCAACCGTAGATCAAATTTCTAACCTTACTGTAGAATATTTTGATATAAGAAGACCCGAGTCCAATATTGTTGATTCCACAGCACTTTCAGAATGTAGCGTTGAACAAATTAATGCTATTGGTTCCATAAATCCCGATCAAGTAAAGGTTCTACAGGCATCCCAATTAACACTTTTGACGACTGATGCTGATAAAGTCAACGCTTTAAGAATAGAATACCTTTCTCCTAACAATTTATATCCCGATGCTGAGTTCCCTTTAGCTCCTGGCCATATTGAAAAGTTAACAATTGAAAATTTAAATAAGTTAACCACTATTCAAATAAAAAAATTTAATCAACAGCAAACTCAAGCAATTCCTGTTGACATATTACCATCAATGTCTAGCTCTAAAATATCTTCTTTTACACCCGAACAATTTAAACATTTTACTGTTGACCAAATATCTGCTTTAACTACCACTGACACTTATCATATTCAAGCTTTGAGTACTCAGCAGTTAGCGGCATTAACTGTCCTTTCTTCTAATAGTGTTAATCAAGTTGGCGCATTATCACCTTCCCAATTAGCAGCGATGACGGAAGCTCAGATCCAAGCATTTACTACAACACCTACAAATCAAGTTGCTCAATTAAAAATTGGCGGTATGGGATCGGACAATTTTGCCAAATTTTCAAATGACCAAATAACTGCTTTAACAGAATCTCAAGTTTCATTACTTGAATCGAATTATTCAACTTATTTTACTTATCTTTCATCCGTACAAATTTCTGCATTTACTGCAGGTAACATTCTTAGATGGGGCACAAACATTGCATCGGTATTAAGCGAAACTCAATTACAATCTTTAAAGGAATATCAAATAAAATCACCGTTACCTCGTGATATTATTCAATCGTTTCATATAAAAACTGGTGACACCGTTACTAGAAATGTTAAGTTTCATCCAGACCAAATGAAATGGTTGAGTGCTGATCAAATGCTTGGATTTTTGCCCGAACAAATTGAGACTTTTACACAAGATATGACTGCTGCTATTTCTGCTATTCAATTAACAGGACTAACCTCGCCAGCTTATGATTCAAGAATAAAATCTTTTAAGGTACAATATTTTAACACTAACTATGATTTTCCATTTAGTTCTGCACAAGTCAAAGCTATGAGCGACAATCAAATGCCCAATATTACTCCTGAACATATTGCTCGCTTAACACAATCACAAGTAACAAATATAAATCCACATCAATTGACATTATTAACTCATGACCAAATGAAAAAGTTGTCAAATGGTTCCGTGAGAGCAATTACAAAAGATCAAGTCAAAGCTTTTAATGTCGATAGTACTGGCAATGCTAAAAGAAAATTATTTGCTAATGGTTTATTTGTTTCCCAATTTTGGGAACTCGATGATACTGTGAAAGCATATTTAAAGAATGACGGAACTGACGGAAATGAAGGAGGCAGTAACATTATGGATTCCGCCGATAATCACGAAATCGTAAGTTCTATTCAAGGATTATATGCAAATAAAAATAGCACAGCAGTTCAAGAAATGTCGTATTCAAGTACACAGGCAATAAGACTAACTTATTTGAAACCTACTCAATTAATGCATTTGACAAACGCTCAAATAACAGCAATTTTGAACATCGCACCTCTTGCTACTTTGTTCTGTGCAGATAATTTGGCATATTTCAAGAAAAATATTCTAACTTTAGATAGTGCTGCTACTTTAACGGTAGATTCTATAAAAAGTGATTATCCTAGCGTACTCCAATTATCTGCATTAACATCAGCTATTGCAAGAAATGCTTCATTTTCAGCAAGTTTAACAGCAGATCTAATAAATAAATTAAGCACAGAACAACTTCTAAGTTTAAATTCAAATTTAATTCCTGTGTCGGCGATTTCAGGACTATCAATAGATACTTTACATAAATTTACTAGATCGTATGTGGAAAGTATGACAAGAGGGCAAATTCGTGAATTTTCTCAAAGTCACTTACAGGATAGTCAATTTGTTGCTTTGATTGCATCATCATCTTCTGTCTCTATTTCCCTTACGCCTATTAGTGGCGCTTCTGATGGTGGACAAGTTGGTTATATACCACAAAGTGCGTATAAGAATACAATACTTCAAAATAGGTCTGTTGCTGCTCCAATGAACTTTGCAATGGATATATTAAGTTGTACAGCAAATAATCTTACGCAATTAGAAGCATACACTGGAGATTCATTGGCAGCTTATACTGCCAAAATTAATATTGATATGTTAACATCAAATCTCCGCGAGTTTATTACTTATAAAATTGTTGGTAATTCTACTATTCCAGGCCAAGGTGAACTTAGATTTTATGTTGATTCTTCTAAATTTAAGCCAAAATCCTTAGCCTTAGGTTCATCTTATAATAATATTAAATGGGGATCCTGCCAAGTTGAAAATAACGTAAATGGAAAATCGGTGTCTAAAGACGTAGTCTCTGTAGATTTTATGAAGTATTGCTATACATGCAAAAATCCTGATGAAGTTGACGCTACTACATTATACTGGAATAACAGCGAAAATGTAAAAAATGCTTTTACAACAATTATTGAGACTGTCATAAATTCAAAAGTTTCAAGTGTGATCGATCCTGTTAAAATTAACAGTAACGATGGTTCATTAACATTGATTGACGAGAATAATAATAAGTATACACTTTTATCCGGCGCTGAAGAATTTGGAGGTATTGCAAATTTACCCTCTAAACTTTACACGCACACTTTGGCTCAACAACCCCATCGCATTAAACAAAATACTCCCACTGATAGTAAATATCCATTTCCATTTGTCACTGGTGACAAAATGCAGTTTACTTTTACAATTGTTGCAAACTCTGCTAATGCGGTTAATAATGTTATACCAAGAAAAACATATTTGGTTGAAATTACAGCTGCCGACCCTTAATAAAAATCAATAAAAATCAATAAAAATCATATACACCTTTGGACATTTAAGTTCAAGGGTGTAAAATTTGTAATAACTAAAATGTAATGAAATAATTTTCAATGAAAATAAAATTATTTTATTTTCATTACACTAACTATACTACACCATCCAATTATAATTTTTTGCAGTCTACAATATTTACTTATGGTTAGCGCGAATCCATAGTATTCATAATTTCTCCCAGAAGGTCTGCATTAAAAACCCCACCTGGAGGAAATCCATATAAATTAATATAAATATCATATTCCTTTTTAATTGTAAGCATTGGAGCCTGTATATTTATGTCTGGGAAAAGACTTAAATGTGTTTTATTGTTTAAATCATCTATATATTTTTGCAATTTTACACGATCATCCAGTATGCTAACTCTATCTGATAGATATGTTAAATTTTCTTTCGCTTTTTGCAATTTTATATATAAATCAACACTTTGCATTAAAGATTCAAATGAACGAATTATATTTGTTAAAATAAACTCATACTCTGTATGTTCACTTCCAACGTGTAAATTAACTAATTCATTTGACATTCTACTATATGTAATTGGATTTAGTTCATTAATTAGAAGGTCAAAATTTCCCAAAGAGAAATTTGTATAATATCTAGTAATATCAATTATTGTTTTATTAGTAGTTAATTGTTTTATTAATTCAAATTCTTTATTATTTTTAATAATTATATTATTTATTATTGTACAATTATTTGGTGTTGAATTGTTATACGATGTCTTTATAAAAATAGATTTTACTGAAGACAATGTATACCTTGAAAATGACGAAACATATACCATTTTAATATTAATATTATATTATATTAACATAAAAAAATAGTTGTAATAATATAATAATACAATGAATAGTAATTCACAAAGTATAAAATATGAATTTGATGTAGAAAAATATAACATTACAGAATTATTTGATATACTATGCATAAATGATAAAAAAAAAGAGGAAATATCGCAACATATAGATAATATGATTATTGCTCATTCAAATAATACTAAAATTGGTGCTTCTAATTCAAAAGCATATAATATATTATTTGTTAATTTTTTACAAGAAGCTAGGAAAAAAATTTTGAGGCATTATGAGGATTTAGAGCATTTAAATAAATTAGAATATCAACATTCACTTCCAATGATAAATAATTATAATTACAATATTAATGATCAATTTAATATAATACCAGAAAACGAAGTGAATGAACCAATTCAGTTAAAACCTACAAACTATGATATTATTCACAGCAAATCTATTGTAGAAGGAGGACAACACAATATAACTAAAAATAAAGTAGTTCCTGTAACATATACAAATGAATGGCAGTTCCCAGAAGGAGTTATAAATCCTGTAAGCAAACGCGTTATTACAAAAATTATAAATATAGATTCATTATTTCGTGAAAATTATAGTACCACATCATCTAGCAATTTTATGTGGGTTTTACCTGAAAATTTAAATAATATAGTTTCTATGAAAGTTACATCTATTGAACTTCCGAATACTTGGTTTTCTATTTCGGAAAAAACAAAAAGTAACAAATTTACGATTAAATTATTTAATATTAAAGGACAAAAAGATATTGTCCATACTATTATTATACCTGATGGTAATTATATGGCAGAAACATTTGCCCAATATTTGACTAATTATTTTCAAAACACAGGAAATGGATTGGAATTTTTACGCGCGGATGTGGATATTAATAATACTAGCACTGTTATTCGTGCGAGAGTTGTGAATGATGATGGAGATTTTCCTAGTCCATATAATCCATCCGATGTGTGTTATTCTCCTGATTTTTATTTTTCAATTGATTTTATTTCTGATTATAAAACCAACACTGGAAAGAATTTTAAAAAATCTCTTGGATGGTTCTTAGGATTTAGACAACAATTTTATACAGTTACAAAAGATAATGTGTTTATCAACAAAAATTCAAATTCTACTAGTCCTATTGTATATAATGCTTATTTAGCAAGTGAATCATCTTATGGTTCTTCTGTGCAAAATTATATTTTTTTGGATATAAATGATTTTAATAATAATGAAATCACCGATTCAATCGTTTCAACTATTGACAATGCAAACAATGAATATATCGGCAATAATATAATTGCAAAAATTCCTGTATGTGATCCATTTTTTACTATCTTATTTAACAATGCGGGTGATAAAATATTTAAACAGCGTGATTATTTGGGGCCGGTTCGTTTGAATAAATTACAAATAAGATTACTGAATAAATTTGGAGATATAGTAGATTTGAAAGGAAATGATTACTCGTTCACATTGGAAATGTCCGTATTATATCAATAAGAAAATATAATTTTTTTATTTTCTTTATTTCTTTATTTTGTTGCATATTCTTCAAAATTAGGAAAATCATAATCTGTTGGTCCAATAATATACAATTTCAATAATTTCTCTCTATTCAAGTGTGGTTGCATTTTCATTACATAATTCAATGTTATTTTTTCTTCTTCATCATCAATTTGAAATCTAGAATTCAATATATAATTCACTGCGAACTCCTCGTCGATTTTATGTGTTTTCAAAATCTCATGTAATCCAGTTGCAAAAATGTTTTCCTTCAATATTTCCATAGAATATTCGTTATTTTTCAGTTGAGTGTAATTCCATTTCATCTTGCTGTTATTATTGTTCTTCATTTACAGATAATATAATAATTTTATTCTAAGTAAAAATAAAAAATAAAATTATTTTATAAATTTTCAAATTTTGTTACTATTTTTACTTGTAAACAAAGATAAATCCATCTTCTTCTAAAATAGGTCTTACGAGTTCCATTCTTATTTGAGTATTAATAATTTTTATTTTATCAAATACTTTTAAATTCACAGAATGTTGATTCTTCGTCAAATCAAACATTGTGTATATATTGTCAAGGTCTTCTCGTCCTTGAATATAATCGGTGTTTTCTAATAACCAATCATAAAAATCCTGAGGTTTTTTTGTTTTATGGTATTTTCGGAACAGTTTCAAAGTTTTTATTAAATTGTGTTCATCGTCATTGACAATGTTATAATCTGTCCCAGACAATACACAGATTTCACGAAATTCCTTTAGCGTGATGCCAAGCTCGTTCAAAATGTTTTTAGTATCATACAAAACAGCAGTATGATTTAATAAACTCAAATATCTCACGACTCTTCTGCAGCCGTATACAAACATATCCATATCTTCGCTTAAACAAGCCCATACTTTTTTTTTGGCGACTAACATCGCACATAATTCATCCGCTTCTCTCGGCGCATCGTAATATGTCAAACCATAAGCGCGAATCATTTCCTTTACTTTTTCTATTTGTCTGCGTGTCACATAAACAAATTTTTTTTTCAAAATATCCATATTTGCCATAATTTCTTCCTTTTTATCTTCATCTATTGCCTCGGTGGATTCCAATATATTTTTCAATTTGTTGTATTCATTTTCGGCCTCTCTCTTATCTTCTCTGCGTTTTAACAGGAGTTCTTTTTTTTCAGATGGTGGTTTGCCGTCGAAAATGAATATGGGTATAATATTGTAATACCGAAATGTAGCCAACATTAAATATATATTCTCTATGACTGATTCTTCGCCAGCATATTTATAAACATAAATACTAATGTCCACTGCGATCTTCTTGCCGGACAATTCTGCAAGAGAAACGCATTTAATTGACTCGGGGCAATTGTCCCTCAGAAAACTGTTTAAATTCTTGATTCCCATTTTTTGACAACAATGTTGGTAGGTTTTAGTGTGGTCATTTTTTGCAGATTTAGCGCGTTCAATTTTTTTGTCAACAGTAAAACATTTTGTGTTGTCTCTAAATAAAAATTGATTCAAATATAAGTATATGAAATAAATGTACCATATTTGTAAAATGCAGACGCGTAATCAAGTCAAAACCCAGATGCAATTGCAGACGCAAAAAGTAGAATACGAGGTGATTATTGATCTCGATGAAGCTAGTGCGGCGTGGAAAGCCAATAAAAAATCTAAAGGAAATGGAACCTATCGTTATGTTTGTGAAGGTTTAACTAAAACTGGAAAAAAATGCACAAGGCAACCTATTTGTAGTAGCGAATTTTGTAAATGGCATCAAAATAAAAAATAAAAAATAATATTTAGAGAATATATAGATGCGTTCATCCAAAAAGATGACAAAAAGATTTAGAAATGTAAAAAAGAAAGCAAAAGAAGAAAACATAAAGGGGGAGATGATACTACAAAATCGTATACCGAAATTGATGAAAACCCGGAAATGAACAAAATGGTTAAAGGAATCATAGGTGCAGAAGATGATATTTTGAAACCTGAACGCCCTTTTCCAAAAAAACAACAAAATCTTTTTCCTAGTGATTATTTTAACAAAATGCCAGAAAGAAAACTGCCAAAGAAAGGTACATATGATGATGAAATAGCAAAATCTCACGCAATTGATGATGCCACTATTCGAGCTCCGACTAAACCTCATCCCACTGGTATCAGTGTAACAGAACACCCATATTATGATGAAGATGTGGTTCGCCAAGAAGCATCAGAACAAGGAGAAGAAGACAATTATGGTGGAATTGAATTTGGTGGAAAAAGAAAAACTAAACGACACAACCATCATAAAAAATCTAAGAAGCGCCACACAAAAAAGCACAGCAAAAAGCAAAACAAAAAACATCACAAAAAATAAATTACACAAAAATATAAAATAATTTATTTTTAATTCTTCTTATCATTTGAATCTTTATTAGAATCTTTATTTACTCTGCTTTGATTTTCTAATTGGTTTCTAACATGTTTTCCACTATAAATGCCCGTCTTCTTCTTATCTTTTGTTCCTTTGGTCCCCTTATCACCCTTTATTTTTATTTTGTCGTAATCCATACTCTTATACATTACATAGAATAAAATTTTTATACCATTTTTGTATTGTTGAACCTAACCCTAACACTAACCCAACTCACATATTGACATTCGCATATTTTTCAGAAGCAATTCCGCATTTTCTCTCGCCTTCTTAGTTCGCGATTTCTTAAAACTACTCAAAAACTTTTCCATACAATCAACTCCTTGCAACATTGCTCTAGTTTTATAGTTCTTTTCCACGAATTTGCAAAATTCACCCAAATTTGTTGTTGTCTTTTTGAATTGAAGGAGAGAAAGATTGTGTATATCACACCATGACAAAAACCCCTGATAATTGTTCATCAATACAAGCGTAATCACATAATAGGCCAATACATTTGTTTTCTCCTTGTACATTGTTTCTCTCAACACTCTGGATTCCTCAGTATTGGAATACAAATCTTTGTATCTTAGTCCCATAAAATTCAAAGTTTTTACCATTTGAAAAAACCCATAGGTCCTCTCAAAATTTATAAAGAATTCACAATTCGAGAGAAATTCTTCTTCATTTTCTTTGTCTTGTAATAAATAGAAACTACAAAATACCGAATTCATTATTTCCGCCCAAAATTCCGTATATGCTTCAAATAAATTCACTTCCGAATCCACTTTGAAAATCGACAAGATCTTCTCATTGCACGACCTCATATTCATATCCGAAAAATCCAGGGCAAAATTATGAAATGTCTCGTGCATTAACACCTTCAACCATTCCTCCTTTCTAAACACCACTATTTCGCTCACTACTGGACATGTATATGTAAACGCCGTATTAACATTGCTCTGATCTAAAATACTTATATTTGTTGAAGGTAATTCCTTTTTTGCAGAAGTCATATAAATAAATAAAGTTAGCTTTTTGGAACAGTGCTTTACACCGTATTCATTTATTATATAGAGCCACGCCAATATCTTATCAACATATTCATTGTATATTGCCAAAGAAAGCTCGGGGTTCTTATCTTCCACCATAAAATGAATCGTTATTTCTCGATCGTAGAGAGAAAAAGTATATGACAAATCGTGGGAAATAAAAGTATCAATCTGAGTTCTTATTTCGGCCGGGAAACTATCCGCATTAAATTGTTGGGGTTTAGGAATTTGCGATGCAGTCGTAAGCTTTGTAACAACCAGTTTGTAAAAGGATGGCCCTTCTTCTTTTTTCTTCTTTTGAACAAATGCATTGGCTGTTTTCAACTCGCTATATAATTTTCTTAAAATGCGATTTGTCTTTTTAGTTGGTTGTGAATGATTTATACATTTATTTTCAATAAAAAAGGACATTAATGATTGACTCATTTTTGTTAATCTCATTGCTATATTCTTTAGTTATTATATATTTAATTTGTTTACAGCAACAAAAATATTTATTTTATTTTGTTTGGATAATTTATAGAAATGGAAGCGTCAGACATTATTATTGCCATTCTACTTGTTTTGTTGTTTTTCACATTTATGGGTCATCTTGTTGTCATTCAAACTAACCCTAACCCACCACAACCCCAACCTCGTCCTACTCCTATTCCTATACCGGTTCCTTATCCTGTCCCTCAACCTCAACCTCAACCTCAACCTCAACCTCAACCTCAACCTCAACCCCAACCTCAACCTCAACCTGCACCTATGGTAGGTGGTTGCGCTGGAACACAATTCGGTTGCTGTCCAGATGGACACACAGCAAAAATGAATTTCTTTGGTTCCAACTGCCATAATTAAACGCAAAAAATCTTATGGTGCGAATAAATAATTATTTTTTATGATATCACAACATTTATCATAAAAAAAATAAGAGAAATATACAGTTTTTATGTCGCGTCAGTAAGGGGGCAGAAAACACAATTTTTTATTCCCAAAAGTATTTTGGGTTTTCGTTTTTGGACATTTTTTTTGTCCATTTTTGAAAAGGGGAAATACTTTCGTGTAAAAAGATTTGCAATTTTTGGGTTGTGAGCTTAATGCTCTAAATTCCATATTCATAAAGAAAAAACTGTGAGCATATATTTTTTATGTTTTTCATGAATAATATTTTCTCATCATTTAGAAATGATAAACAATGATAACTTTTTGGTAGCAAAACCAGGAGCTAATTATGAGTGTAAAAAATGTGATTATAAAACATCTAAAAAATTTAATTTTGATAAACATTTGCACACGAAAAGGCATACTATGATAAATAATGATAACAAAAATGTAGCCGATAGCTCAAAGCATTTTAGCTGTGTATGTGGAAAATTATACACTCAAAAATCGAATTTATGTAGACACAAAAAAAGTTGCAATAAAGCGCAAAGTAATGTAGATGAAATGGTTGAACAAATGTCGGATAAAGATCTTATTATGTACTTGTTGAAAGAAAACAAAGAATTCAAAGAATTGATTTTGGACCAAAGTAACAAAATGATGGAGCAAAATAATAAAATGTTTGAACTGGCTAACAAACCCACAATAGGAAATGTAAATAATAATTGCAATAATAAACAGCAATTCAACCTGCAAGTCTTCTTGAATGAGAAATGCAAGGATGCTATGAATATGAGTGATTTTATTAGTTCACTCAAAATCCAAGATGAAGATTTTGAAAATATAGGCAAATTGGGTTATGTTCAGGGCATTTCTAATATTTTCATAAAAGGGCTTAAAGATCTAGATGAAACGATGAGACCTATGCATTGTAATGATTTGAAAAGAGAAACCTTATACATTAAAGACAATGATGTGTGGGGTAAAGACGATAACAAACATAAAATAAGAAACGCAATCGCGTTAATCGCTCATAAGAACTTCAAATACATTCCCGTTTGGATAGAAGCAAACCCACAAGCATTAGATGGAACAACCAATAAAAATGATCAATATATGCGAATCGCTAACCAAATAACCACTGCAATAACTCCAGACGATGATTTGGGAATCAATAAAATTATTCGTAATGTGGCTAGCAGTGTAATCATTGATAAAGGTGTCGCATTGTGAATGCCTTTTTTAAGTAAAATCCTTTTGAAAATGCTTATGATGTGAGTTATTCAACAATTTTTAAATTTTGGCATCATTTATAATAACAAATTCAAAAAAATGCACACAAAAACTAGAAAGGGGGTGGAGAGAAAATGCAATTTTTCTTCCCAAAAGTATTTCGGGTTTTCGTTTTTGGACATTTTTTTTGTCCATTTTTGAAAAGGGGAAATACTTTCGTGTAAAAAGATTTGCGTTTTTCAGATTGTGAGCGTAATGCTGTAATTTCCATTTTCATAAAGAAAAATTCGTTACCATATATTTTTTCTGTTTTTTTTGGAAAACTATTTAGGAACTTTTTTATTAGTCTATATATATTGATGGCAACTAATGAAAAAGTTCCACCAAAATTTAGTTGTGAAGTTTGTTACTATAATACATCACGATTAAGTCAATATGAAAGACATATATTGACACCTAAACACAAAAAGCTAACGACGACTAATAGAAAAGTTCCACCAGTTGAATATGCGTGTAAATGTGGTAAAATTTACAAACATTCTTCAAGTTTATGCAAACATCGCACAAATTGCCATTTTATAGAACATATAAACAATGAAGATATAAGTAAAAATGAAATAATAAAACAGTTGCTTATGCAGAACCAACAACTCATATTTGATAATCAAGAATTCAAAAATATGATTCTGGAAATTGTAAGTAAGCCGACAACTTCTACGATAAATAATACAAATTGCAATAATAAACAGCAATTCAACTTGCAAGTCTTTTTGAATGAGAAATGCAAGGATGCCATGAATATGAGTGATTTCATCAGTTCTCTCAAAATCCTTGACGAAGATTTTGAAAATATAGGAAAATTGGGTTATGTTCAAGGCATTTCTAATATTTTCATAAAAGGACTCAAGGACCTAGACGAAACGATGAGACCGATTCATTGTAATGATATCAAACGAGAGACCTTGTACATTAAAGATAATGATGTGTGGGGAAAAGATGACAATAAACATCAAATAAGACACGCAATAGCGTTGATCGCGCACAAGAATTTCAAATATATTCCCATTTGGATAGAGGCGAATCCACAAGCATTAGATGGAACAACCAATAAAAATGATCAATATATGCGAATTGCCAATCAAGTAACTACTGCAATAACTCCGGATGATGATTCAGGAATCAATAAAATTATTCGCAATGTTGCTAATAAAGTTATTATTGATAAAGAAAATTATAACGCATAATGTGAATAAATTGTTGAGGTTATTACCGTTTTTTCAATTTATCTCTAACAAAAATCAGTTCTTCCGCCAATTTCGGTTCTTTGCATTTTTTACAATGCACCAATTTCGCATTCTTTGTCGCTAATAAAGCGTCTCGCAAATCCTCGTTTTGTGAAAATTTCGCATATAATGCATCTTTCAAAGCCTTTTCTCCAACATTGTCATCAAATTCTGGATCTATCGATACTTCAACTGGCCTTATTAATTCTTTTGTTTCTTTATTTATACCCTTTTTACTACCAGCATCCTTTGCCATTTCAGCATTTTTTGATAATGGAGTTCCAGATTCCAACGAAAAAGACAAATAAAATTCTCTGTTATGCTGTTTGAATTTAGAAGCATGATAATAATGTTCTATTGTCTGCCAACGATTTCCATCTAATGTAAACGGTTGTGACCAAGAATTATCCAATTTTCTTCTCCAGTCAGGAATTGAAGCCAATTCTGCAAATTCACGATTCATTTCTGTAGGTATTTTCTCTCCAGCACCCTTTCCTGGCAGTTTTTTACCGGATGAACCATCATAAAAAGAAAACACAATGTCTTCATCATAGAGTCCTTTTATTTTTGCCTCTGACAATTCTTCAAATCGCGGTTTCTCCCGATCAGGCCCTTTTATTTCTTCTTTGAACTTTTTAAATTCTGGGATCAACCAAAAAGAACCCGCGTCCATCTCCATACACTTTTCAACTATTTTCACTTTTAAACCATATGGTATTTCACTAAATGTAAATATTTGTTTTTTCTTGTATCCTATTAATTTATAATGATATCCATTATGTTCAACCATAATATAATAGTCTGGGTTAAATGAGCCGATCGATTCTAATATCGTATCGTTTAATTGCCCGCAATTCAATACATTTTTTATATCACCAGACTTGTATGCTTCGTATGACAATACTATAAATTTGATGTTCAATGCTCTTTCCAGTGTAGATAATGTCCAAGTTTCGCCCCAAAATTCACATGTTCCTATTTTCTTTTTGAAAGCATTCAAATCATTCACCTTTTTCATAAACTTGAATTCAGCCGCATATTGTTGTGAAACTAATTTCTCTTTTATTATTCTATCTCTCTGATCTTTGATTTTTTTACCAGCTTCTGTTAACTTCTTCTTTTCTTCTCTGTCCAATGTTGCATTGTATTTATCTTTAAAATTTTTATGGTCCGCCTCTAACTCGGCTATTTTTTGGGTATCTCTTATTACAGATTGCATAGCTTCTTCATATTGAGTTTTATAGTTTTGGAATAATTTTTCCGTCGCTTCTTCAGACAATCGATTTCTCAGCTTAACAACAGAAGTTTGTTGACCTATTTGAGAGAACGCGTCTCTAACTGTCGCAAATAAACAATCACCGCCTCCTTCATTGTCTAAAATGTAATAATTGTCGTTTTCCATAAATTTTTCTATCCATTCACTTTTACCTGTTTCTTTAAATCTGTTATTATATTCTTTTGCATCTTTTTTTGTTTCTTCTCTCAACATTGCGGGAATGGGAATCCCTTTTGTCAAAACAAATATGTCTCTTCTTGATTCTGGAATAATTACTTCTCCTTCATCCAAAAATTCTTTCTCTACTCCTTCCTCTTCCCTTTCTCCTTCATCTCCTTCATCTCCTTCATCTCCTTCTCCTTCCCTTTCTCCTTCTCCTTCCCTTTCTCCTTCTCCTTCCCTTTCTCCTTTCATTTCTGAAATAAATGTTTCCGGTTTCAATCTTAAGTTTTTCAACATCTCCGTTGTAACAAATGTGTAAATCACTGGTTCGCCCATTTTTTCTACTTCCAAATTATTGTACTCATCAGTATATTCTGCCATATTGGTGGACTCTATTTCATATAAACCTATTTGCATTACTTTTTTATTTGTTTTGACTAAATAAATTGGGAAATATGTGATATTTTTTTCTTCAAATGTATTTTTTGCATTCCCAATGGCTACAATGATTTCAATTTTGCTAATTTTTGCAGTTTGAAATTCTATTTGATATAGATTAGCCTCTTTTTTCAAATCGTCTGGATCCACTCTTTTTAATTCTGGATAACTAATGCTTTTATCTAATCTTGATAATACCATTATTCTATACTTTACAATAATATTTTTAATATATTTTTTACCATATTACAAATTTTTTCATTATTTTATCTGCCTTTAAAGTGTCCAAATAAAACCAAAATTCTTTGCGTTTCATTACAACTTCTATATTATCTATATTCTTCTCAAACATAACTATTAATGATATTATGTCATTCTTTTTCATTGTTCTTGCATTGGTGCCATAATATTCGGAATTTTTTGCTTGCTTTGTTAACCCATAATAATCACATATGAATAATAATTGTTTTATTGTGTAGTTCAATTCATAATTTTTCATTTCTGATAGTATGTCATCTTCTTCATATAAAATGGAACTATTATTTGTAGCTAGTTGTTCAAACTCATTTAATAAAATGGCCAATTCTGTATCTGTATCTGCGTTATTATCAGTTTCATCTAAATTCGTATCATTTATATCATCAAAATAATAAGTAATATTTTCACCGTCCATTACTAATTATTCAATAGTTATTTTTATATTTTAAACGCCCAAATTATTTATTTTTTTGTATTTTGTCTAAGTTTTAGTTGTAATTATTTTTACCGCGAAAATGCAATCATATCCATACCTTTTATCAATACGGCAGCAAATATAATAATTGGCAATAATACTAAAACCCACGATACTGTAGAATATCCCTTGGAACATAAGTAATTCAAAAAATATGTCCATAAAAGAATAAAGAGTAAATTAACCATTGTTGTCACCAATTGGAATCTGCTAAAAAAAGCAATCACTAATCCAATAATAGATATCCAAAAATAAATGCTCGCCGGGGTACACAAATCTTTTACAGAAAATTTCATTATATTATATGGAGATATAAAAATTATTTTTCTAAATTTTACAACTCAAAATAAAGGTATATATTCTACATCTCAATCATATCCATACATTTAAATATTGTTTTATTTGACAAGCTAGGATAATCTTTTGCTTTGCTTCGTGCTAATTTTTCAATAACTTTGATAAAAGGTTGGTCGTCAATTCTTTGACACGATTTTTCAAACCAGTCTTTATTATACAAAATAAAGATATTCTCAATAATCTCGTCGACTTCACTCTTTTTATTATTTTCTTTCATAAAAACCAGTACTTGGTTAAGCAAATTGAATGTCAATTCAATCAATTTATCTTTATTTATCACATCATTAATGGTCAAATTTATAAAGAAAGAACTTAGTGATTTTCTTCGTTCATTGTCTTTTGTGACTTTGCAATAATGTTCATAATTCTCGTCTGGATTACTACTTTCAATACTTTTAAAAATTTCCAAAAATGTGTAAAAATTAGAATCAAAAATTGAACGCATAATGTGAAATTGTTTTATTAATAATGTATATAAATCTGCATACAATTTTGAAAAGAATCTGTTATTTGTCGCAATCTCAAAAATAGCATTTCCTACGCGCAACATATCGTCTTCAATAATATTTTCATTAATTAATTGATTCAAAATGTCAATAATTTTAATGGAATGCTCATCATAGTTTTTCTCTGTCATTTTATTTAAGGATGAACGAATAAGATCTATTTGAGCATCTATACCAACCTTCTGTTCTATAACTGTCGTTTGAAAAGTTCTTATGCTTTCCCAATCATCATCATTTAATGCTTCTACTGGTCTATTTCCACGCCTCTTTTTTTTAAACTCTGTAGTTCCACCCAATTCAGAAAATATTATGCCCCCCACTGATTTCAAATTGTTCTCCCTTTTTGTAAAAATAGGTGTTTTTATATATGTAGGAGAACCTACTTGCAACGCTAACTCTGTAATAATACTCATAGTTTCATCGGGTAAATTAATGTCAAATCCCTTGAATGTGATATCTGTAAAATCATTTAGAGTATATCTCATTGTCTGCATTGGCTTATAAGTTTAATTATATTGTTTCATTTATATCAATTTTTTTATATATATTTATCGCGTAACAATATCAACTAGTTAGTAGTTAGTTGTAAAATATGCAACGCAACTTGTAAATATTATTTTAGTATTTTTAGTATTACTATTACACCAATTATATATTTAATTTTGTAAATCCACTTAAATATAATATTGATAATAATAATATGTTGGTTAATAATGAAAATGAAGACATAAATGAAAATATAATGGAAGAAAATAATGATTACAATCCTTTTTATGAATTTAATTCGTGGGACGAATTGGAAATTTCTACAGATCTATTGCGAGGAATTTATGCTTATGGATTTGAAAATCCTAGTCCTATTCAAAAAAAAGCAATTAAACCTATGATAATGAAAAAAGATATTATAGGACAGGCGCAATCAGGAACTGGCAAAACCGCAACTTTTTCCATTGGTGCGTTGGCGAATGTAAATCTGGAAGATAAATTTCCGCAAGTTCTAGTTCTTTCACCTACGAGGGAGTTAAGTATACAAAGTGCAAATGTATTTAAGGGTTTAGGGAGTATGATGGATAAATTAGTTGTTCAAATTTTGATAGGTGGGTGTTCCATTAACAACGATGTTGACAATCTAAAGAAAAATTCACCACATATTATTGTGGGTTGTCCAGGTAGAGTATATGATATGATTCGAAGAAATACCTTTAATTCAAAAAAAATTAAACTAGTTATTTTGGATGAGGCAGATGAGATGTTTTCTACAGGTTTTAAGGAACAGGTATACAACATTTTTCAAAATTTCAACAAGGATATTCAAGTTGCATTGTTTAGCGCAACACTTCCATCATATATTTATTCAATTACATCAAAATTAATGCGTGATCCGGTGCGTGTTTCTGTGAAAGCAGAACAATTAACATTAGAAGGAATTTCACAATATTATGTAGCTGTCGAAGACGACAAACAAAAATATGCTACACTAAAAGATTTATATTCTATTATATCAGTGTCACAATGTATTATTTATTGTAATAGCGTGAAACGCGTTTCAGATCTTTATGACGCAATGATTGAGGACGGTTTTCCTGTTTGTCGTATTCATAGTGGAATGGAAAAGGCGGAACGAGACAATGCATTTGCGGAATTTAGAACAGGTAAATACAGAGTATTGATTTCTTCAAATGTCACCGCACGCGGCATTGATATTCAACAAGTCAGTGTTGTTATAAATTTTGACATTTGCAAGTGTGTGCATACATATTTGCATAGGATTGGTAGATCTGGGCGTTGGGGTAGAAAAGGCGTTGGGATTAATTTGATTACCAGGCGTGATATTTCAAAGATGAAGGAAATTGAGGCGCATTACGCTTGTCAAATTCAACAAATGCCTTCTACGCTTGATAAGCTAGATAAATAATAACCAATATTCAGTGCGTAAAAGAAAACAATAATTATTCTATTTTTTCTATATTATAAATGTCATTATCAAATATAGAAAAAATAAACGATCATTTCAAAGTTCCTATTATATACAACAATAAAAGGCTAAAGTTGAATGAAAATATAATAACGGATTTGGAGTTAATAAAAACAATAGACTCGTCTGGAACATCGATGTATGAATACGCATTCCAACCTAAAACAAATTTTGGTAAAAAAATAGTTCAACAGCTATCAAGTCATTATACTACAGATATTAACTATTTAAAAGATAATCAAAACCTTTTGAAGAATTATACTCCTATAAAGAAAGAAATATTTAAGCCAGATTTTGAAAATATTATGGGGTTATGGGACGAAATTAAGAATGATACTGGATTTAAAGAAAAGTATCAATACATTGACTGGCCTTTTTGGGATTTTTTGAATAAAGATGGAAATTTTCTTCAAATGCTTAGTATTTACAATTTATCATCACCAGTAATGTCATTTTTTGTGCCAATTATAATATTAATAATTCCATTTTTCGTTATTCAAATGAAAGGAATAAATTTGTCCGTTTCCGAGTACATAGATGTATTAAAAGTAGTCGCATCCAATCACGCAATAGGTAAATTATTTACTA
>Ga0187845_1000559_pt1 | contig 22383 bp, 19 predicted proteins | sample SpaLakP09_SKY_68_FD_134515 | JGI IMG/M metagenome (GOLD analysis project Ga0187845, IMG submission 134515) | Oligotrophic lake water microbial communities from Sparkling Lake, Wisconsin, USA - SP09_SKY_68 | ecosystem: Environmental > Aquatic > Freshwater > Lake | place: USA: Sparkling Lake... | reverse complement strand
GTTGCTCTTGTTGTTGAGCAGCGTCAGGTCGAGCGAGTTGCGTACTTGCAGATCGGTAGTGACGGGGCCGATTTCAGGTAATTCCAGTTTGCAATCCTTGAATTCACGTCCTATGGCTTCGCCTAGCACCATCTTGTTATCGAGGATGGCAATGCCGCCGAAGCTGATATCGGCCAGCGGGAAGCTGGTCGGACCGCCCAGTTCTTCCGGCAGCTTGAGCAGCACTCGCACGGGATTGCTGACCGGGGTTGCTATGCGGTAGTACTCGCGCCGCTGCAGGCGGATCAGGGTGGCGGGTACGGGAATGCGGTAGGCCGGGCTGCCGCCGTAGGTAGTAGTGGTGGCGCTATCGGCGGCAAACAGGATGCGCACCTTGTCGAGCGAGGTTTCGAACGACAGGCGGCTGGCCGACAGGATGCGCTTGTTCTGTGCCGTGTCGATGGCGGTATCGAGGATGACGGTGTTGCTGGCTTCATCGACATCCAGTATCGAGGTGACGCAGACGTCGCTCTCGCCCTGGATCAGCATGCGGATCAGCTGTTTCTTGCTGCCTATGCCGCGCAGCAGGGAAATGATTTCTCGGCGCGATTCGACTTCGAAATCGTGCCAGTTTTCTAGAGCCGTATCCTGAAAATGTGGGTACATCAGTTCTGCTTATCGGTGAGAGTGGCGGTAAGTGACGCGAGCGGGTCGGGCGGCGCCGGAACGGGCAGGCCAGACTTTTGCGCTGATTCAATATGATATAGCCACGCTAGTAGTTCCGCAATCGTCCTATAGAGGGTGGGCGGAATTTGTTGGTCCAAGTCAATATCCATGAGCAAAGACACCAGATCGCGCGACTCGTGCACGAACACGCCCGCTTCGAGTGCGATATCGATAATCTGCTCGGCGATCAGGCCGCGTCCCTTGGCCACCACTTTCGGCGCAGCGTCGTTGGTGCTGTAGGCCAGTGCCACGGCACGGGGCACGGGGCGGGGGCTGTGTTCATCCGTCATGCGCTGGACCATCCTGAATGTGGCATGAGCTTAAGGGAATGCCGGCGGCGGCCAGCGACTGCTGCAGCAGCTCCGCCTGCGCGCGCAGGGTGGCGCCGCTGGCGGCATCGCTGGTTTGTAACTGCAGGTGGACTTGCTGTCCCACCATGGTAATCGTGGCCGCCAGCTCGCCCAGCGCGGCAAAGCGCAGCTTCAGGCTGCTGCGCCACACCGGCGTGGGGTCCTGCCCGGCATTGCTCTGGCCACCGGACTGGCGCTCGCTCTGGCGCTGGATTTCCCACTGCATGGGCTGGCCGGGCCAGGCTTCGCCCTGCCACTGGATGCGGCCCTGTTCGTGAGTCAGCAACTGCTGGTTGATCTGCTGGGCAGCGCTGCGGTCGGGCAGGACAGCGGTCTCCGCGCGGGCGTCTGATGGCGTGCGCGCCGCTTGCATCTGCGGCTCGCGCTGCAACTGCTCGAGCGTGCGTTCGCCGCGGCTCCAGGCCGCCACATGGGATTCGTAGAACAGGCCACTGTCCTCGACGGTGTTCTGCAGCGTCCTGGCCAGCTGGGCGGGTTCCGGTGCTCCCTGGCTGAACAGCGCGGTCTTGCCCAGCAGGGGCAGGGCGCTGGCCGCGGCCGGCTGGCTCAGTACGGAACCGAGGATGCGGGCGGCATTGCTCAGTTCCGGCTGGCTGGTGCCGCCATCGAGTGCCGGCAGTTCCGCCAGCGGCGTCAGCGGGGCTTTGCCCAGCAGGCTGGCGGCTGCACTGTGGGCACGGCCCGTCTGGCTGGCGCTATTGCCGGCATAGGCAGCATGGCTGGCGCTGCCAGCATTGGCGCCCGCCGCCGCTGGCCGGGGCGCGTCCGTGCCTGCCGACTCATCGTCGCTGGCGCTCGGCAAAACGTTGCCGGCGGGATTGCTGCGGGGACTGTTCAGGCCGGCCAGTGCCGGATAGCCCGCGGCAGCGGCGAGCTGGGTAGCCATGCTGGCGGCACCAGCGAGGCTGGCTGCGGCCGCCGCCGCGCTATTGGCTGTGGCGGGCTGGCCAGCTGCAGCGCGCTCGGTTGCCGCCCCAGCCAGCGCGCCGGCTGCGCTGCTGCTACTGCTGGTGACGCCGATGCTGCCAGCACTGCCAGCATTGCCAGCAACACTTGCGGCGGCGCCATTGCCGGCGCCGCCAGCTGCGCCTGTAGCGGCGGCACTGCTGGCAGCCGTGCCAGCTGGCGGGCTATACAGATCGCCAGTGCCGGCCGGCGTATGGGCTTCGCCATACAGCACCACGCTGCTGCTGGGCTGGTTGAGTTCGAAAGTCGCGCGCGGTTCGGCGCTGAGGACGGTGAGGGGCAGGCGGCTGCCCACGCCGGCATCGGCCGGTAACTGCATGCGCACGGCATGCTCGGCCACATTGACCATGAAACTGCCGTCGCTGAAACGCGACAGCACTTCGCCCGTAACGGACTGGCCGACCAGGCCCTGTAGGGCACGCTGGAAGGCTGCCTGGCGGCCATCGCCGATGGCGACGACCGGCCCCGCGGCTGGCACTGCGCCGACAGGAGTGATGGGCAGTGTGCTGGGCAGCATGATGGTTTATGCCGTCAGACGTTACCGTAGGCGTTGAGGACGCGGCGTTCGGTGCCGGTGGCGCTGATCAGTTTCGACAGCTGGGCCATCCACGGCATGGTCAGATCGCGGATCTGGCGGTCGGCATTGAGCATCTGGCGAATCAGTTCGATTTTGCGTTCGCGCTCGGCGCCGCGCATGGGCTGGCCCTGATCCTGTTCGTGCAGGGTCTGCACGTGGGCCGCGCAGCGCTGTTCCAGCAGCACCAGCTGCTCCCAGTCGCTGCGCTGGGCGGCCAGTACCATCTGCTCGGTCAGGTCCGCCATGGCGGCATACACCGTTAAAACTTGTTGGTGGTTCATCATGTATCAGGCGCTCGCAAGAGATGGGGTTGGAACCGGCTGGCCAGTGACGGCCGGGGTGTCGGCGATGGCGTTCCAGGCATCGCGCAATTCTGTCAGCAGACGCTGGACTTCTTCCAGTATGCCGGGATCGTTGTTGAGATTGGCCGTGAGCAGGCGGCCGCTCATATATTCGTACAGTGCATCGAGGCCTTCGGCAATTTCCCCGCCAGCCTTCTTGTCGAGCGCGGCACGCAGGCCGCTATCGATGATCATGATGGCCTTGGAGATCGCCTTGCCTTTTTCGCCGATATTGCCGTCGCGCATGCTGTGCAGCGCAGTGCCGAGCGCCACTAGCGCACCGTCGAACAGCATGACGATCAGCTTGTGGGGGCTGGCGGCTGCTACGCCGGTTTCCATACCTACTTTGGCATAGGCATGCACGCCAGTTTGTCGGGATCCGAACATACTCACTCTCCTGTTAAAGCGTTCGCGCCTAGCCTTTGCTGAGGGCTGCAAACTGTTGCGTCAGGAATGACGCGGTTTTATTCATGCTGGCAATCGACGTGTCGAGTGCCGTGTACTGAGCACGGTAGCGTGCTTCGATATCGGTTAGGCGTGAGCTAAACGCATCTTTTTGTTTGGCCACATCCTTGACTGAGTTATTCAGGCCGGTGGTGCGGTTGGCGATGGCGCCGGTCGAGCCCAGATAGCCGCCCACAAAGGTGTTGAGCTGGTAAGCATAGCCTTGCGAGAAGCCGAAGCTGCCGCGGCTGCCGGTGGTATCGCCGGCTACCGTCAGTTTCAGGCCGTCGACGGGCGCGCCCGGGGCCCCCGTCAGCGTCTGGCCGTCGCCCGTGGCCGTATAGCCGCCTATGCTGCCGGCCACATCGACCCCGTCGACCGAACTGCCGGTGCCGAACACGGCGCTGGTATCGGTGCCGCTGGCAGCCAGAATGTGGATGTTGGACTTGCTGCCGTAGCGGGTCGACTGCAGCTTGAGCGTGCCGTCATCGCCCACCGATGCGGTGATGGTGGCTCCGGCATTGGAAAAAGCGCTGACGCCGTTGATCGACGACTGCAGCAGGGTAGCCAGCTGGCTGGGGTTATAGGTGCCGGCCGGCAGCGAAATGGTTGCCGTATTGGCCAGCGTGGACGGCGTGGTGTCGTTCAGCGTCACAGTCCAGCTGGTGTCGCTGTCGATGGTGGTTTCCGCCGGCAGTTTCAGGTTGCCCTGCAACGTGCCCTGGGTGGCCAGCTGGGTAATATTCAGCGCATAGTTGCCGGCCTGGGTATTGGCGGTCGAGCTGACAAACTTGATGTCGGGATCGGTGGCATGGCCGACGGCGGCAAACAGGCCGGAAATATCGTTGAAATTGGTATTGATGGCTTTTTGCAGCTTGGCATTGTCGAGCGTCAGGCTGCCATCTTTTTGGAAAGAGATTCCGATCTGCGAGAGATTGGTCAGCGAGCTGCCCTGCAAGCCCGTGATCGAGGTCGACAACTGGCGCCGCAAGCCGGCCTGCAGATTGCGCAAGGTGGTATCGCCCAGCAGGGGGCCGCCCGTCTTGGTATCGGCGTTGTAGCTGCCCAGCGAGCTGATCTGAGTATTCAGATCGTTATAGGCTTTGACAAAACCGTTGACGTTGGTGGTCAGCGTGCTGCTGTCCTTGGAGATGGTCAGATTCGAATTGCCGGTCGCCAGCGCACTGATATTAACACCGGTAATGGCACCGCTGATGCTGGTCCCCGAGCTGGTCACGGCGATCCCGTTGACGGTTGCGCGGGTATCGGCGGCAGCCGCCTTCTGGCTCAGGTTCTGGGTGCCGGCCGGGTCATAGCCCAGCAGCGCAACCAGGCTGGGGTCGGGGGCATCGCCGCCCGAGCCGGCCAGGGTGATTTTCATGGTGGAGCTGGCACCGGTGGCACTCGAGGTCAGGATCAGGTGGTTGGGCGTGTCATCGGTGCCGGTCGAACCATCGGAAACGATGCTGGCGGTGACGCCGAAATTGCCTTTGTTAATCGCGTCCAGTATGCCTTGCAGGGTGTTGTTGGTGCTGTCGATGACGATGTTGCCGCTGGTACGGGTCGCATCGGCACTGAAGCTGGCGCCGATATACGCGCCGCCGGTGCCGGCCGTGAAACCGGCGCCGGCCGGATTGGTGCCGCCGACCGTGATCGGGCTGCCATCGTTGGAGATCAGCGACAGGCTACCGACGGCCGTGGTGCTGGAACCGATGTTGGCGCTGCCGCTATTGCCCAGCCCGCCCGTGACATTGCCGGTGACGGTTTCGGTAATGGCGATATTGCTGCCGTCGGCATTGCTGAATTGCAGGGTGCCATCAGCAGCCGTGCCGCTGAAGGTGATGTTGGCATCGGCCAGCGCCCGGCTCACGGCGCTGCCCTTGAGGGCGGTGTCGATGCCGGCTGCCGTCAGGCCGCTGCTGCCGGCCACGCCGGTGGCCTGGGCGGCGATTTCCACTCCGCCCACGCTGAGGGTGTAAGTGCCGCCGGCGCTGGTGTCGACGGCGCCGAAGCTGCTGCTGCCGGCGCTGCCAAACAGGCTGGCGTCGGTGAGCGTGGTGCTGGGCTTGGCCGATACGCCGGTGGTCGTGCTCTTGGCATTGATCGCGTCTGCCAGCAGCCGGGCACTGCGGGTTGAGCCGTCGGTAGCGATGGCTGTGTTATTCAGCGTAAGCGAGCCCGGCGTCAGACCGCCGCTGCTGAGGCTGGCGCCCAGCGCCGTGCCGGTCAGGCCGAAGGTGCCGCCGGCAACCGTGCCCAGGGAAAAATTGATGGTGGTCTTGTTGCCCAGCCCGATGGCCGCCGTGGTGCTCTTGTAGCCGGCCGAGGCCAGCGTCTGCGCCTGTGCTACCTGGCTGATATTGATGCGGTAGCTGCCCGGCTGGGCGTTGCTGGAAGCGGTCGCGCTAATCACGCTGGAGTCGCTGGGCGTGCTGACCAGCGACTGGAAACTGGAAACCGAGGAAAGGCCGGACAGTGCGCCTTGAAAAGTACCGAGAGCGCCGGACAAATTGCCGAAAGCCGACACCTCCGCCAGATAGCTGGCGGACTTTTTGTCGTAGTCTGCCAGCGGGGCAGACTCCACCGCCATCAGCTTGCTGACGATGGTGTTGACGTCTAGGCCGGAACCTATGCCGGGTGATGAGATGCCCACGTTGCGCTCCTAAGTAAAGTCATAATATAAGACAATATCGGCTGAATCAAATGTGACTTGAGAGGGGGGATTACCCGCCAGTTCGACGCAAGCAGAACAAGAGAGTGGGGGGAGGGGACACGACCACGGCCAGACGTCCGCAGGACGCCGCCGTGACAGCGGGGCCAGGGCAGCCTGGCGGGAAAAGTGTCTGCGCACCAGGCGCAGACACTTTAGGCGGTTTGTTTGATCAGCAAACCGGTGCTGGCTTTCGACTCCAGCGATTTGGCAATTTCCAGCGCTTCAGGCGAAGGAATCTGGCGCAGCACTTCACCGGTGCCGGAATCGACCACTTTGACCACCGTACGCTTGGTGTCATTGTCAACGGAAAATTCCAGTCCCTGCGATTTGGCTTGCGGCGATTTGTTCAGCTGCGACACGGCATTTTTCACCTGATCCAGCGTCGGCACATTGGCCGAAGCGGTCACTGCGGCAGCCGTTTCCACGGCAGTGGCAGGGGCCTTGGCAGCGCCTTGCGGAGCGGCCGTATCGCTGGCGGCAGGACGGTCCACCGTGCGGGCCGTCGTGCTGTTGCCGATAGTATCGATAGTCATGATGCTTCCTTTGTGAAAAATCCCCGACTGACTGAATCAGCCGGGGAACCTAGTCAGAGTGACAATACTACGTCAGCTCGTCCCCGGATTTTAGCCACGCAGCAGCGACAGTACACCGTTAGGCAGCGAGTTCGCCTGGGCCAGGATGGCGGTACCAGCTTGTTGCAGGATCTGACCGCGGGTGAGGTTGGCGGTCTCTGCAGCGAAGTCGGTATCCTGAATCCGGCTACGCGATGCCGACAGATTCTCGGTCGCGATGTTCAGGTTGGAAATGGTCGAAGCAAAGCGGTTCTGGATGGCACCGAGCGAAGCGCGGTTGGCATTGATCTGGTTCAGTGCAGCGTCCAGGGTTTTCAGGGCTTTGTTCGAACCGTCCACGGTGCTGACGTCGATTTTGGCAACCGATTGCAGATCCGAACCGGTCGAGCCGCTAACGATGTCAGTGGTGGTCGAGTTGATGGTGAAGCCGCTTTCGGACGAGAAGTCCAGGTGGCCACCTACCGTGCTCGAGCTACCGGAAGCACCGATTACCTGCTGGGTACCTTCCACCGCAGCCACCGAACCATTGGCTGGCTGGTCTGGGCCGCGCAGAGCGGCAGCAGCCAGCGAGTCATCGGCAGCGCCGTTGGTGTTGGTGATCTGGATGTCAGCGCCCGAAGCGTTGGTCAGTTTGATCTCTTTGTTGTGGGTGGTGCCGTTGGTCTGGATCGTTGCGCTGATGCCGGTGGTGCCGACTTGCGCATTGATGGCCTGGGCTACTGCCGACAGGTCGCCGCCTTTGATTTTGGCCGAGATGGTTACGGCAGTCGAGTTGGCATCCGACTCGATCGAGTTGTCGCCGCGCAGGGTGAATTGCAGCGAACCATCAGCGAAACCGGTGGCGGCTGGGCCGGACAGGGTGGCGGTGGTGCTGGCAGTAGCGGTGACGCCCGAAGTGGCGCTCAGTGCATTGACGGCAGCGGCGATTTTTTTCGAGCTGTCGCCCACTTTCACGTCGACGCTGGTGCTGGTGCCGGTACCGGAAGTCACGGTCAGGGTCTGTGCCAGTACGCCGTTGGAGGTGGTGGCGGTGGCAGCATTGGCGCTACCGGCCGCATTGCCGTACACGGCAGCCAGCGTGTTGTTGCCGATGTCGGTGGCTTTGGCCGACTGCACGCCCACGTTAATGGTTTGGTTGGCATTGGCGCCGACCTGGAACTGGGCCGAGGTGAGCGAGCCGTCCAGTACGTTCTGGCCGTTGAACTGGGTGGTGTTGGCCACACGGTTCAGTTCGTTCGACAGAGCGGAAACCTCACCCTGGATCGATTTACGGTCGGAATCGGAGTTGGTGCCGTTGGCCGATTGAACAGCCAGTTCGCGAATACGTTGCAGCAGATCGCCGGCGGTGCTCAAGCCACCCTCGGCCGTTTGCGCCAGCGAGATACCGTCGTTGGCGTTGCGCGCAGCCGTCGTATTACCGCGAATTTGCGAAGTGAAACGCTCCGAAATGGCCAGACCGGCAGCGTCGTCTTTAGCGCTGTTAATACGCAGGCCCGAGGACAGGCGTTGCAGCGAGGTGGACAGAGATGCTTGCGAGGTGGTCAGGTTACGTTGCGAGTTCAGCGATGCAAGGTTGGTATTGATGACTTGTGCCATGATGTTTCTCCAGACTTAATACTTCGATTGGGCTATTTGCTCATTCCCATTGGTCTGTCTCCTTGTTTTGAGACAATCAAACCGCTGTTGTGATGACTAACGGTTGCCGTGTGGGAAAAATTTAGGGTAAAAAAGCCGCAAAATTTTGTCGAAAACGCCTCAAGTTCCCGCTTGCTGGGCGTCTAAACGACAATAAAACGGGAATCTTTAGGGTGAAATTATTTATTTTTCGCCCATGTTTTCATGCAAAAAAAAGCCCGGCACGGGCCGGGCTCTCTGGAGAAACAGCACTTTTATTGATTAATCAGCAACCACCACGCGGTTTTTGCCGGTCTGCTTGGCCGTGTACATGGCCTTGTCGGCACGCTTGACCAGTTCAGTCTGGTCCTCATTGGGGCGGCGCAGGGCGACACCGGCCGAGAAAGTGATCAGCACTTTTTCGTTATCGTGCAGGAAGAAGTGTTTGGTCAGCTCGCGCTGCAGCCGGGTCATAGTGCTGGTGGCCGCATCGACGGTGGTTTCCGGCATCAGGATGAGGAATTCCTCGCCGCCGAAGCGGGCAATCACATCCATCGAGCGCAGCGTGTCCTTGACGATCTTGACCAGATGCTTGAGCGCGCCATCGCCGGCAATGTGGCCGTAGGTGTCGTTGAGCTTCTTGAAATCGTCCAGATCGAGGATGGCGATGCATAACGGCGTGCCGCGCCGGTCGGAGCGTGCCGTTTCGCGCTCGAACACATCATCGAGACCGCGCCGGTTGAGGCTGCCCGTCAGCTGGTCTTCGCGTACCAGTTCGCTCAAGTGCTGGAGCTTGGCCTCTAACTGATGGATGCGCTGTTCGGCATCGTGCACTTCCTGCTGGGCCAGCACCATCTTGTCGCGCGCTTTCAGCGCTTCGCTTTGCACCAGGCGGGTTTCGCGCAGCACTTCGTCGAGGATAGTGTTGAGCTCGGCGATATTGTCGGCCTTGCTGATCTTTTCCGAATAGCCGCCTATCTTCTCGTGGAAGTCGCCGGTCGAGGCCGCTACCTGGCCGAGCCGGTCGATAAAGGTCATCATCATATTCTTGACGGTGAGCTTGACGTCCGACAGGCTGTGCTTGAGCTGGCCCTGTTTATAGATGACTTCTTTCAGGCTGCGCGTGGCTTCTTCCAGCGCACGCACATCGAGTGGGCCGGCGATCAGGTTCTGTACGGCTTCGATCTGGCCGCGCAGCCAGCTGTCGTCGTCGAGCAGTTCGCCCACGTTTTCCAGCAGCAGGCGGAACAGGCGCAGCAGCAGTTCCTGCTGTTCCGCGCTGTCGCCACCGCGCAATTCGATCTGGTAGCACAGCTGCTTGAGGCGCACGGCGATGTCGGCCAGCGCTTCCTCGCTGTGGGCCAGCTTGGTGGCAGCGCCCAGCGATTCCGCTTCGGCCACCAGCACCGGCGTACCGCTGAGCAGCGAGGCAACGGCGTAAGTGAGGGTGCGGCTGAGCAGATCGCGCAGGGTGCGGCTCTGCTCGTCGTCGCCCAGTCCGGCTATTTCGATGCCGCGTTTGGGCTGCAGATGTTTTTCTGCCAGCTGGGTGAGGGCGCGGCCATAGCCATCCCAGTCGCGGGTTTTGAGGGCGCGCTGGCAGCGCCGGCCAAAATCGGCCAGATCGCCATGGCTTTGTTCGCCCAGACGGTTGGCAAACTGGCTCAGTACGGATTCGGGGCCGGGGTCCACTGCACCCAGCGGGGTAGCGGGGGCCACGGCCTGGGTGCCGGCGATTTCATGGTAGATGTCGCGGTAGGCCTCCGGCGTGGGCGCAACGCGCCGCAGGGCCAGTCGGCGGAAAGCTTCGCGCGCGATCTCGGCCGGATTCTGCTCGGGAGTGTTCGGTTTGCTGGACATGTGAAGCGCGACCTCTTGAAGATAGACTCGTTCTTAACATCTTAAGTGTCAGCCGAGCTCGTCATTCCCCCGAGTAGAGGGTAGAAAGCCTATTTCTTTTTGGCATTAATAAACGGCAAGCTGTCGGCAGCGCGGCCCGCCGTATGCCTGTTTATTCTACCAAGCGGTTGCGGATCGCGTAGTGCGTTAGTTCCGCGCTATTTTTCAGCTGCATCTTGACCAGCAGGCGGGCGCGGTATTCGCTCACCGTCTTGACCGAGAGCGACAGTTCGCGCGCGATGCTGCTGACGGTCTTGCCGGAAGCAATCATGGTCAGGGTCTGGTATTCGCGGTCGGATAGGCTTTCGTGCGGCGGCGCCAGATGGTCTTCGCCCACGTGGTTGGCCAGTTGCTGGGCCAGCGAGGCGCTCACATATTTAAGGCCGCCCGCCACCTGGCGGATGGCATCCAGCAGTTCGGCTGGTGCGCACTGCTTGCCCAGATAGCCGGCCGCCCCCGCTTTGAGCGCGCGCAGCGCATACTGTTCCTCGCGCTGCTGGGAAAATATCAGCACCGCCAGTTCGGGGTGGTCTTTACGGATCTGTTTCAGTACTTCGATGCCGCTGCGGTCGGGCAGGGCGATTTCCAGCAGCAGTACCTGGCAGCGGGCTTTGCGCAGCAGGCGGATGGCGTCGAGGCCGTTATCGGCTTCGCCGCCGAATTGCAGGTCCAGGGTGCCGGCCAGTACATGTTTCAAGCCTTCGCGCACGATGGCGTGTTCGTCGGCGATAAAGATTTTGATGCGGTTCTTTTCAGACATGAGACTAGGTCTTCCTGAGTTGCTACGCCAGAGTTACTTCGGCTGTCGCCTGCATCATACGTGAAACCATGTTCACTGCGGGGAAAATCGGGCTGGGCTGCAACAGTGCGCGCCCTGCACGGATACGCTGTAAATGGCTACAATAGGCTTATGAATAAAGCCTTTGTGAAAGAATCTGATGGCGACGACGATGACGAAGCAGCCGCACTGGCGCTCGCCATTCCGCCCGGTTCGAAAAATTACATTACCCCTGCGGGCTACCAGCGCATCAAGGATGAACTGCTGCAGCTGATCGACGTCGACCGGCCGGAAGTGGTGCGCATTGTCCACTGGGCCGCCTCGAATGGCGACCGCTCGGAAAACGGCGACTATATCTATGGCAAGCGGCGCTTGCGCGAGATCGACCGGCGTATCCGCTTCTTGACCAAGCGCATGGATCTGGCGGCCGTGGTCGATCCCAGCGTGCACCATGGCTCCGACCAGATCTACTTCGGCGCCACGGTCACCTATTGCGACCAGCACGGGCAGGAGCGCACCATTACCATCGTCGGCATCGATGAACTCGACCCCCTCAACGGCAAGATCAGCTGGGTAGCGCCGGTGGCGCGTGCGCTCACCAAGGCGCGCGAAGGCGATGTCATCACCTTCCATGCACCGCATGGCGTGGATGAACTGGAGATTCTGGAAGTAAGCTATCCGGCGCCGGCGGTCGACTAGGCGCAGTACGCGCTGCCGGCTGCGCATCACTTTGCGGGCAGGCAGCGCAGCGTTGTGATGTGGCTAGCTGCGCTCGCGCAGTACGCGGTTGACGCCGGCCACACGGCGCACATTGCGCAGCAGGGCCGCCAGATGCACGCGGTCTTTCACCTGGATGGTGAAGCGCAGCTGGTGCAGCACGTGTTCCTTGTCCTCGTCCATGCCCACATAAGTGATGTTGGCGTCGGACTCGCCGATTTCGGCAGCCACGCGGGCCAGGATGCCCTTCTCGTTATTGATCAGCAGCTTGATGCGGCTATCGAAGCGGCGGTTCAGTTCCGTGCCCCACTTGACGGCGATCCAGCGTTCCGGCTCCTTGGCTTTTTGGCGCTTGGCCAGCACGCAATCGAAGGTGTGCACCAGCAGGCCCTGATCACGGCGCAGCTGGCCGATGATGGAGTCGCCTGGAATCGGCATGCAGCACTGGGCCAGCTGGACCGAGACGCCTTCGCTGCCGCAGATGGTGACGGGGTCGAGTTCGGCGGCATTGTTGTGGTCGACGGGGCCGCTGGTCGATTCGCCGCCGCGCAGGCCGAGGATGTGGCGCGCCACCAGCGCCGCCATGCGCTTGCCGATGCCGATGTCGGCATACAGCTGGTCGAGCGACTTGGCGCTCGATTCGTTGAGCAGACGTTCCACCAGTCCTTCTTCGAGTTCCTGCTGCAGGCCCAGCGAGGACAGCGCGTGCGCCAGCAGCTGGCGCCCCAGCGTGATCGATTCCGGCAGGTTGATGGTGCGCAGATGGTGGCGGATGGCCGAGCGGGCTTTACCCGTGCGCACGAACGACAGCCAGCTGGGGCTGGGGCGCGAGTTCGGATCGGTGACGATTTCCACGATGTCGCCGTTGCGCAGCTCGGTGCGCAGCGATGCCGCTTCGTTGTTGATGGTGACCGATACCGTATGGTCGCCGATGCCGGTGTGGATGGAATAGGCAAAGTCGATGGCCGTGGCGCCGCGCGGCAGCGCAATGATTTTCGACTTGGGCGTGAACACATACACGGAATCGGGGAACAGGTCGACCTTGACGTGTTCGAGGAACTCGGCCGAATCGCCGGTCTGCTGCTGGATGTCGAGCAGCGACTGCAGCCAGGCGTGGGTGCGCTGCTGCAGGTCGGACAGATTGGCGTCGCCATTCTTGTACAGCCAGTGCGCCGCCACGCCCGATTCGGCGGTGCGGTGCATTTCCTGGGTACGGATCTGGAATTCTACCGGCGTGCCGTAGGGGCCGATCAAGGTGGTGTGCAGCGACTGGTAGCCATTCAGCTTGCGGATGGCGATGTAGTCCTTGAACTTGCCCGGCATGGGCTTGTACAGCGAGTGCAGCGTGCCCAGTGCCACGTAGCAGTTGGGGAAGCTGTCGACCACCACGCGGAAGCCGTACACGTCCAGCACTTGCGAGAACGACAGGTGCTTGCTGCGCATCTTCTTGTAGATGCCGTACAGGGTTTTTTCGCGCCCGTACACTTCAGCCGGAATATTCGCCAGCGCCAGCGTGTTGGTGACGGAGTCGAGGATTTTCTTGACTACCTCGCGGCGGTTGCCGCGCGCTGCCTTGACGGCTTTGGCCAGGGTGCGGTAGCGCATCGGGTGCAGGTGCGAGAACGACAGGTCCTGCAGCTCGCGGTAGATATTGTTCAGGCCGAGGCGGTGGGCAATCGGCACATACACATCCATCGTCTCGGACGAGATGCGCGCCTTTTTGGCCCGCGCCATCACTTCCATGGTGCGCATATTGTGCAGCCGGTCCGCCAGCTTGATCAGGATGACGCGCACATCAGAGGCCATGGCCAGCAGCATCTTGCGGAAGTTTTCCGCCTGCGCTTCGATCTGGCTCTGGAATTCGATCTTCTCCAGCTTGGACAGGCCATCCACCAGATTCGCCACCGGCGCGCCGAAGCGCTCGATCAGCTCTTCCTTCTTGACGTCCTGATCTTCCATCACATCATGCAGCAGGGCGGCCATGATGGCCTGCGCATCGAGCTTCCAGTCAGCGCAGATCTCTGCCACCGCGATCGGGTGGGAGATATACGGTTCGCCCGATTTGCGTAGCTGGCCCAGATGCATCTCGTCGGAGAAGCGGTAGGCTTCCTTGACTTTTTTCAGGTCGGCGGCCGACATGTATTCGGCCAGGCGTTCAGTCAGATGGGAAATCGAGGCGACGCCCGCAGTTACGGTAGGCGCAGCCAGAGGCGACGTAGCAATCACAGAGGGAGCAGCAGTAGTAGAGGATGAAGCCGAGGGTGGGGCAGTGGGCGCAGCGGAGGATGCCGGCGGGGTGTTCGGGTCACTGCCGCTGCCAGCCTGCGGGCTAGCCGTTACCGCAACCGGCGCGCTGGCCGGTTCGGCGGGTGTCGTGCTCTGGCCGGAGCTGGCCGGAGACTGAGCGGCAGTGAGCTGATTCATGAAGGAACCAGCTTGATTACATTGGTACCTTTTTCAACATTTCCAGACCGACTTTACCGGCAGCGATTTCACGCAGGGCCACCACGGTAGGCTTGTCCTTGGCTTCTACTTTAGGCGTATGGCCTTGCAGCAGCTGGCGTGCACGATAGGTCGCGGCCAGGGTCAGCTGGAAGCGGTTAGGTACGTTTTTCAGACAATCTTCAATAGTAATACGGGCCATCATAACTCCTAAAATCTTGTGTATTTATTCAGCGTGGATACCCAGTTGGGCAAACAGCGAGGCGTTGCGTGCCGCCTGTTGCGCAAACCGGCAGCGGGCCGCTCTGACTATCGCCGTCAGTTCACTGAGTGCGACGGCAAATTCTTCGTTGATAATAGCATACTCGAACTCGGGAGCGTGGGCGATTTCGCCGCCTGCTGCCAGCAGCCGGCGCGTGATCACGTGCGGTGCATCGGTTGCGCGTTTTTTCAGGCGCTCTTCCAGCGCATCGATCGATGGCGGCAGGATGAAAATGCCGGCCGCCTGCGGGAACTGCTTCTTCACCTGGCGCGCGCCCTGCCAGTCGATTTCCAGCAGAATGTCGGTGCCGGTTTTCATCTGCTGTTCGATCATGATGCGCGAAGTGCCGTAGTAATTGCCGTGCACTTCGGCCCATTCCAGAAACTCGCCTGCTTCGGCGCGCTGTTCGAAATCTTCTGCGGTCGTAAAGTAGTATTCCTTGCCATGGGTCTCGCCCGGACGCGGTGGCCGCGTGGTGGTCGAGATCGACAGTTTGATGCTGGGCTCCTGCGCCAGCAAGGCATTGACCAGCGTGGACTTGCCGGCGCCCGAGGGGGCGACGACCATGAACAGGCTGCCTGCAAATGCGTTGGTTAAGCTCATCGTGATCTTTCCTGAGGTGGGCCGTGAGCGCCCAAAGGACTATTCTACCAAGAGCGCGCCACCGGATCCAAATTGTTGCGCCTGGGGCGGAGTGCGAGCGACTGGAACAGTTCGCACATCACCTCCTGTTCGGGCCAGAGCTTGGCTAGGCTGGCCGCCGAGCATGCGGGCGAGGGGCGTACCTGGGCAGCGCTGCCTAATAGGCGCTGGATCAGCTGCTGGCTCGTATGTTGACGGATCAGATAAGCGAGAGCATAAGACCAGCCGTGCAGACGGGCTAGTCCCAGTCCCTGATTGATGATCATGGTTTGCGGGGGGCTGCCGCGTTGGCGGCGATCGGTGGGCAGAACGGGCATGAGGTGCTCCTGGCGGCACTGTGTTGCCGTTTCCCAGCAAATCGCCGACAAAACAAACACAGTGAAGAAATATAGCACGCCTGCCCTAGCCAGTATGAGAGGCTTTCCTATCGTGTGGCGCGATCGATATTGGCACGCTATGCGGGGGCTGCCATCAGGACTAGCGTGCTAGGGTAGGCTAGCACGTAATGGTGCGCCTGATCTGCGATCGGCTGCTACCCGGCGTCCTTTGGGCAGCAAGCTGGAGCGCCGTTCCGGCAGCAGATGCTGGGGCAGGTCGAGCAGGGTGGTGGCCGTGTGCGCCGTCTGCTTGCGCATCACCTGATAGCATTCGCAGGCATGGGCTTCCAGCACGGGGCGTGACAGCAGGCTGACGCGACCACGGCTCCAGTGGATCACGCCTAGCAGTTGCAGTCGCCGCACGGCTTCCGTGACGCCTTCGCGCCGGACCCCGAGGATGCTCCCGAGCGCCTCCTGCGTGCATTCGAGTTCGCGGCTGGTGCTACGGTCCAGCATCTCCAACAGATAGCGGCTCAGGCGCTGTTCGATAGAGTGGTAGCGGTTGCAGATGACTGACATGCTGATACGGTTCAGGCGCTGCTGGGTATAACTCAATAGGAGCCGCATCAGTTGCCCGTTGCGGTAGAACTCGTTCAATAGCTGAGGCGCTGCGATGCGGAAAGCATAGCCGGCCGTCCGTGCGCTCGAGCGCGCCTGGGCATGCAAGGCTTCCATACAGAGGCTAACGCCGAGCAGCCCTTCTTTGCCGATGTTAATGATTTCTGCGGTATTGCCATTTTCCAGAATATAGTCCATGGTCAGCACGGCCGTGGCAGGGAAATAGGCATAGGTGATGCGTTCACCGCAGCGGTAGAGCAGTTGCTGGCGCTGTAGCTCGACTAGTTTCAGATGGGGCTGCATGCGCGCCAAGACCGCCGGCGGCAGCGCCGCCAGCAGCTCGTTGCGTTTGGGGGAAAGCAGGATGGACATGGATAGCGCTCCCTGAGAGGGAAGACAGTGAAACATCGCGTCCATGCTGCAAACCGGCTCGGTCTGGCAGGGGCTCCCGAATGATACTCGGCCTATGTCGGGAGCGTGTCAAGCGAATTCAGTTATGATCGACGGCGCTAGCGGACGGCGCTGCCGCCGGCTGGCCGGTGAGGATGCCGCGGTAGCCGGCCAGTGGCGCACCTATCACCAGTTGTTCCTGTACGATCTGGTAGAAGTGCAGGGCTTTGCTATGGTCGCTGCCGCGCACCTTGATGACGCCTATTACTCTATTCAGTGCGCCCTCGAGTTCGATGTAGCGCTGCATGATGATGATGTCGGCCATGATGGCATTGCCGTCCACATTGAAGCTCAACGAGCCGTAGCGGTCTTCCAGTTCTGCCGTCATCAGCACTGTCAGGCCGCGGCTGGTGAGTATGCTGATCATGCGGCTCAGGTTCTCGCGGAAGTCGGCGCGTAAATGTCCTGCCAGCGCTAGTTCACAGCCGGAGAGCGAATCGATCACCACGCGCTGGGCTTGCATCTGGCTGATCCTGAGCAATAAATTGTGCAGAATTTCATCGATCGATAGATCGAGCTGGAAGGTGTCGATCAAGCTGACCTGGCCGCTGTTGACCATCTGTTGCAGCTGCCGGTTGAGCAGTTGTTCCGGTCCCTTTTCGAAGCTGGCGATCACGCCCGGTTCGCCGGCCTGTATGCCGGCCTGCAGGAACTGGCAGGCACAGATCGATTTACCGGCCCCTGAGGGGCCCACCACCAGCACCGCGTAGCCGCGCGGGATGCCGCCGCCCAGCAGGGTGTCGAGCGCCGCTATTCCGCTTGACAGGCGGCCAGCTTCCCTTCTGGGCGGGGCCGGCAAGGTGCGGTCCAGTACGGCACGGGGGAAAATGGTAATGCCATCGTTAGTGATACGGAGATGATGCATGCCCAGACTCTGCGCCTGGCCGCGCATTTTGATGATCTGCAGCTTGCGGATCAGCGTATCGCGATGGCTCAGTTGCGATAGCCAGAGTATGCCGTCGGCGACCGTGAAGATGGTACTCGATTCTGCTTGTGGTGTTTCGTATTCGCCGATCAGGAAAGTGGTGGCCTGCCAACTGGTCATGCGCAGCCCCAGTTGCTGCATAAAGAACTGGAGGCGCTGGCTGCCTTCTTGTAGTTCGCTGTTGGCGCGCAGGATGGAACGGAAAGAATCGATGAATACCAGTGCCGGGGAGAAATGCTGGACTTGCTCGCTGATGTAGTCGAGCAGATGCTCCTGTTCACCGCTGAGCAACTCTGGTGCCAGCGCGACGAATTGGACCGAGCGATTCACCTGCCGCGCGTCGAAGAAGCTGAATTGCTGCTGGTAACGCAAGGCTTTGAGCGGCGGTTCGCCCAGCGCCGTGAAGTAGATGGCGCGCCGCTGCGGGCTGGCCAGTGCAAACATGATCTGGTGCGCCAAGGTGCTCTTGCCGCTGCCCGGCGAGCCGGCCAGCAAGTTAACGGAGAATTCGGGAAAACCGCCGCCGAGTACGGTGTCGAGGCCCGGGATGCCGGTGAGCAGACGTTTAATTCTGAATGTGGTGCGCATGATGGATTATCCTGACGGAGCGTGGTGGTACTCATGGTTGCTGCCCTGCGCGGTAGAGCTGGACAAATTCCATGGCCTTAAGTGGTTTGCTGAAGAGAAAACCCTGCCCTTCATGGCACTGGTGCTGGCGTAGAAATGCCAGCTGATACGGGTGCTCTATGCCTTCGGCCACCACGCGCTGGCCTAGACTGTGGCCCATGGCGACGACAGCATCGACGATGGGGCCGTTGCCGGTGGCTGGATCGATGTCGCGGATGAAGGATTGATCGATTTTCAGTATATCGATAGGGAAACGGTGCAGGTAGCTCAGGCTGGAATAGCCGGTGCCGAAGTCGTCGATGGCAATTTTGACGCCGATGGCTTTCAGCTCGTCCAGCAGCGCACCGCTGGCCAGTGCATCGGTCATCAGCACCCCTTCGGTGATTTCCAGTTCCAGGCAGTGCGGCGCGATGCCGCTCTCGCTCAGTGCCCGTCGCAGATTGGCGGTGAAGCTCTCGGTACGAAATTCCAGCGCAGAAATATTGATCGACAGGGTAGGCAGTTGCAAGCCTTCCTGGTGCCAGCGCGCCAGTTGGTAGCACACCTGGCGCAGGATCCACTGGCCGATAGGGATGATCAGGCCGCACTCTTCGGCGACCGGGATGAAGCGCTCAGGCGTCATCAGGCCCTGCAGTGGGCAGTGCCAGCGCAGCAGGGCCTCGGCCCCGGCAATGCGCAGGCTGAGCAGATCGACGCGGGGTTGATAGTAGAGCTCGAACTCGCCGAGGCGCAGGGCCCGGTGCAGATCGGCTTCCGTGCGCTGGCGCTCGACGGCCCGCAGATTCATCTCCGCGCGGTAGAAGTACCAGCGGTTACGACCACTCTGCTTGCCGTGGTACATGGCGACATCGGCGTTGCGGATCAGCAGTTCGGGATTATCGCCGTCGGCGGGGAACATGCTAATGCCTATGGTGCAGCCGATGTGGGCAATGGTGCCATGCAGGTGATAGGGCAGGGCGATCGAATGGCAGAGCTTTTCGGCCAGCTCGGCCACCGCCCGCTCGTTGCCGATTTCGCTCAGCAGGACAACGAATTCGTCGCCACCTTGCCGGCTGGCCGTATCGCTGCTGCGCAGCAAGTCTTGCAGGCGCTGGCCGACCGCTTGTAGTAGCAGATCGCCCACGCCGTGCCCGAGTGAATCGTTGATGATTTTGAAGCGATCCAGATCAATAAACATGACGGCCATGCCGCTGTTCTGGCGGCGTGCCATGGCAATGGCCTGGTCCAGACGTTCCATCAGCAATACCCGGTTGGGCAGGTGGGTGAGCGGATCATGGTGCAGCATATAAGCCATCTGGTCACGTGCTTTGCGCACCACGTCGGTGGTCAGCTGGGCGGCCAGGATGGCCGTCACCAGGTGCTGGTTGGCCTGACGTAGCTGGCGGCCCTGACGCACCAGCGTCTGTTGGATGTTGGCGGACCGGCGTTGGCTTTTATGCAGGCTCTGCAGCGGCCAGGCGTTACTGGTGTGTTGTACTGCTCCAAAGCAATTGATTGCAGGCGGCCGCCCCGCGCGCAGGCGCGGCGGCGCGCGCTGCGGCCGCCAACGGGTATGCTGGCGCAGCGCCCCTAGCAGCTGTGACCAGTAGCTCGATAGCGCCAGGGCTGGCTCGGTCACCTGCTCTGGGGGATAGTGCGCAGCCGGCTGTGCGGGCGCGTGCAGGCGGGGTGGGGGGGCGGCTAAGGGCCAGCTGTCGGCAAACTGGACGGCAGCCGTGTCGAACAGATTGACCACCAGCGGCCGGCCTATCATGCTGGTCAGCAACTCGTAAAAAGTCAGCAGCAGGGCTTTGTTGGCAGCCCGTGCCTGCGCGTCACCCTGAGTCGACAGGCGCTGCTCCAGTAGCCGGAACTGCTGCTGCGCCGAGGTGCTGCCGAGCAGCCAAGGAAAGGCAGTCAGGTGCCGATCCTGACAGCGGGCGAGCAGGCTGAACATGGCGTCCAGGCCGATGATCGGTTGGAGTACGGCGCTGATGGCCTGCCACATGCAGATGCTGCGCGCGCTGATCTGCGCTGCCGGAATGGCATCCAGCCATACCAGCAGCACTTGCGGGTAGTGTTGTGCGGTGTTCATGCTGGCTTGCCTCCATCCTGCGCGATACCACAACGCCAAGGCCGCCCCTGTGAGCGGCTGGGTCACTGGCTATTCGGCTTGAGCGGAGTTGCGGCGACGCTGCACGATGCCAAGCAGGCCCATGCCCATCAGCAGCATGGCCAGGGTTTCCGGCTCGGGCACACTAGCCGCCAGGGCCATGCCATAGACGCCGCCGCTGCTGCCGTCGGCCACGCCTGCGATGTTCAGGTGGTAATTGCCGGGCATTAGGCCAGGCAGGCTATAACTGATGTTGTTGCCCGCGAAAGTGCCATAGGAAGTCAGGTCGTTGCCGGCCGTGCCACCCCAGACGGTGTAACTGAGGTCGTGGATATTCAGCACCGTCAGGTTCAGTAGCGAGACGTTAAGCGCATTCACGGAACTGTGCAGCGTACTGGTGTTCAGAACGAAATCGACAGTGTCGTTGAAGCTGCTGGCCTCATGGGTGAAAACGTGGGCATACGGTGCTAGTGGTGCGATCGGCAGTATGCCCGCATTCACGCTCAGGTTGTTGGCCCAGACGGCTGGCGTGATGGCAAGTACGGCGAGTGCGGCGTAGATCCTAGACATTTGGCTTCTCCAAGAGGACATGCTTGCTACCCGGAGATCGGGTAGCAAGTATTGCGCGGCGTAGGTTGGGCATGGCTGCCCAACCCGGCCGATAGAGTTGATCTCATGGAGGTATTCTTGCTGCTTGCGGGCGGTCTATCTGTGGGTTAAGACACCAAGCCTGCAATTTTTTTGTTTGTAAGGAGACGTCATAGCGTTCTGTAGCGAGGGCTGGGGCAGTGCAGCGGAGCGGCGCGATATGGTCGCGTCAGCGCAGCGCTCAGACTTATTCGAGGTTCTGCACCTGTTCGCGCATCTGCTCGATCAGCAGCTTGAGTTCCATCGAGGCGTCGGCCAGTTCCTTGACGGAAGCTTTGGCGCCCAGCGTGTTGGCCTCGCGGTTCAGCTCCTGCATCATGAAGTCCAGCCGCTTGCCCACCTGGCCGCCTTTTTTCAGGATGTGGCGGGTTTCGTTCAGGTGCGCCGACAGGCGGCCCAGTTCTTCCGCCACATCGATACGGATACCGTACAGGATGACTTCCTGCCGGATGCGTTCCAGCGCGTCCTGCCGCGACAGGGCCGAATTCGAACCCTGGCAGGCCAGTCCCAGTGCATCCTGCATGCGTTCTACGGCTTTCTGCTGGAACGCTGCCACCACTTGCGGAATTAGCGGGGTGATGCGCTTGACGATGGCTTCCATGGCGTCGATGCGGGCGGTCAGCATGGCTTCCAGCGCCGCGCCTTCACGCTGGCGGCTGGTGACAAAGGCATTCAGCGTGCGCGTCATCAGGGCGGCCACATCGGCCTGCAGCGATTCCTGGCCGATTTCTGCTTCTTCGATCACGCCGGGCCAGCGCAACAGCTCGGCCACCGACATGGTGTGCGCGGCCGGGAAGTGGCTGCTGACTTCCGACTGCAGGCGTTGCAATTCCATCAAGAGGGGCAGGTTGAGCGCCTGCGTGCCGGCACTGGCTGCCTTGCGCCCGAAACTCAGCCGCAGTTCCACCTTGCCGCGCGTGATGGCGCCCATGATGGCTGCGCGCAAATCCGGTTCCAGCGCGCGCAAATCGTCGTTTATTCGAAACTGCAGGTCGAGAAAGCGCGAATTGACGCTCTTGATTTCGATGGTCAGTGTACCCGCAGCACTTTCGCTGGTGGCGACCGCGTAGCCCGTCATACTGGAAATGCTCAAAGGATGTCCCCGGTTAAATCTTTACAAAACAGTGATTTATCCACACAATCGACGGTAGCGAGGAGTCCTATGGCAGCACAAAACAACGCCCCCCTTCCCGATGGTCTGGAAATTGCTGGATATCGCATTGTAAAGAAAATTGCGTCAGGTGGGTTCAGTATTGTTTACCTTGCTTACGACAGTGAGGGGGCGGCGGTGGCCATCAAGGAGTATTTGCCGGCCGCGCTGGTGCAGCGTCTGCCCGGCCAGCTGGCGCCGACGGTGGCACCGGCCCATCTGCCAGCCTTCCGCATCGGTCTCAAATGCTTTTTCGAGGAGGGGCGTGCGCTGGCGCGCATCTCCCATCCCAATGTAGTCAGCGTGCGTAACTTCTTCCGCGCCCACGAAACCGTTTATATGGTTATGGCGTATGAATCGGGCGACACCCTGCAGGACTATATTGCCCGTCAGCGCCAGCGCGGCAGCAAGGTAGGCGTGGCCTTTATCCGGACTATTTTTCTACAAGTAATCAAGGGCTTGCGCGAGGTGCACGCCAACAAGCTGCTGCATCTTGATCTGAAGCCGGCGAAT
>Ga0187845_1000557_pt1 | contig 22396 bp, 25 predicted proteins | sample SpaLakP09_SKY_68_FD_134515 | JGI IMG/M metagenome (GOLD analysis project Ga0187845, IMG submission 134515) | Oligotrophic lake water microbial communities from Sparkling Lake, Wisconsin, USA - SP09_SKY_68 | ecosystem: Environmental > Aquatic > Freshwater > Lake | place: USA: Sparkling Lake... | reverse complement strand
CCGGATCCTGCTTGATGCGCGAACCCGTCACGATGATCGCTGCACCATCATCCACGGTTTCAGCCGCGGTTGGCGGCGATGCATCCTGCGCAAATGCAGGCGTGGTCAGGCACGTCGCTAACAAAAGAATCGCGGTTCTAGACGTTTTCATTTTATCCCCCTGTAGTTTTTGGCTCACCCCTGAGCCTCGTTTACCGGCGCACGCTATGCCGACACCTTTTGCAATGCAACTGCCTTTGACCCCCGCTCGGCCAGAATTTCGGTCCAGTTTTGCATCTATCGCCACTTTGTCTACTTGGTGGGTTGAAAAAACAGGCCATCCGGCCCAAAAGCAATCCATGCTGTCCCAGAAAACCCGCTACGCCATCCGCGCCATGCAGCATCTTGCCGACCATTTCGGCAAAGGGCCTGTGCAACTCGCCGATATTGCCGAGGCACAAAAGATTCCGCCCAAATTCCTGACCGTGATTTTATCCGAACTGACACGTTCGGGGCTCGTCGCGTCGCAACGCGGCAAGGACGGCGGATATTGGCTGGGCGTTGCACCCATCGACATCAGCTATGGCGATCTCATCCGCATCATGCGCGGATCTTTGGCTTTGGTCCCCTGTGCCAGCCGGTACGCGCATGAGACATGCAAGAATTGCGTCGAGGAAGAAAATTGCCGCACCCGCGCACTTATGCTTCAGGTGCGCGACAAGACGGCGGACCTGTTGGACGGCATCAACCTGTCCGACAATGTTGACGCGGAAGCATTCGCACAAGCTGCGGAATAATCCCGGTAAAAACCGCATAGCGCACAAACAGAACCTTTGGGCGCTGAAAGCAAATTCTCACCTTAAAACATATTGTCAATTAAATTGGTTGAGTTTAGCTATCTGCGCAAGACGACGCGGCATAATCTGCTCGTTCTATAAGGGGTGCCTATGACCGATACCGATCAAGATCCAAGCGGCCAGCCCATGTCTGCATCGCTTTCCGAACCACTGCGCACCGTGCTCGATGCACTCAATAGGCTGCGCTTTGGCGCCATCCAATTGACCGTTCACGACGGCAAGCTCGTTCAGGTCGACATTACGGAGCGCAAGCGCTTCACCGATTAATTCCTCCTCCCAATGTAAGAGGCAGACCGGACGGCCGGATGCATCTGTTTTTGCGAAAGTTAAACATATGCGATTTCATGCCCTTGGGCCTTCATTGGCCTTGATAACTATACTCGCCTTAGCCACTCCGGCAGTCGCAGACTCTGCCGCAGCGCAAGGCTCCGCCGTCAATTCCGACGCACAAGCGCAGGAAGATCCAGGCCGGGGTGATGTCATCATCGTCACCGCACGCCGCCGTCAGGAAACCGCGCAAGAAGTGCCACTGGCGATATCCGTCATCCGCGGCGACAGCATCGAATCCACCGGCAATTTCAACGTCGTGAAGCTCCAACAGCTTGCCCCGACATTACAGGTGTACGCATCAAACCCACGCAACACCGCTGTGAACATCCGCGGCCTTGGCGTGCCATTCGGCCTGACCAGCGATGGATTTGAACAGGGCGTCGGCATTTATGTCGATGATGTGTACAATGCACGCGTCGCCGCCGCGACGTTCGATTTCCTGGACGTCGAACAAGTCGAAGTACTGCGCGGGCCGCAGGGTTCGCTGTACGGCAAGAACACGACCGCCGGTGCCATCAACATCACGACAAATCAGCCGACATTTGATTTCGAAGGCCGCGCAGAGGTTACCGTTGGCAATCTCAATTTCAAACAAGCCAAAGCTGCGGTATCTGGGCCACTATCCGACACCATCGCCGCCCGCGTCGCGCTGTCGTCGACCAGCCGCCGTGGCACCATTTTCAACGTTACAAGCGACCGCTATATCAACGCCCAAGACAATATCGGTCTGCGCGGCATATTGTTGTTCCAACCGAATGATGACCTGAGCATCACGCTGTCGGGCGATTACAACCGTCAAAATCCGGAATGCTGCGGTACTGTGTTTGTCCGCACAGGCCTGACCCAACGCCCCTTGGCACGCCAATATGAAGCGCTGGCAGCTGCGCAGAATTACCGGGTGGTTTCACGCAACCCGTTCGACCGCCTGACCGACATTGATGCGCCTTTGAACGCGGGCAACATCATCGGCGGCGCATCGTTGAAGGTAAAATTGGACGCAGGCCCCGGAACATTGACGTCGATTTCGGCATGGCGGTTTTGGGATTGGAAGCCAGAGAACGACCGGGACTTTACCGGCTTGCCCATCGTCACCGCGTCGAACAATCCGTCACAGCAAGACCAATATAGTCAGGAGTTCCGCTATAATTATGCAGGCGACCGGGTTGATTTCGTCATCGGTGCTTTTGGTTTCAAACAACGGATTGATACCCAAGGCTTCGAACAACAAGGCGCAGCCTCCAGCCGCTGGAACTTGACTGGCGCGCTTGCCAGCAACCCTGCGGTTCTGGCTGGCCTCACCGCGCGCAACACGCAGTTTCTCAAAAGCACAAGTGCGGCGCTTTTTGGCCAAGCAAGCTGGAAAGTCACGGACGCGCTGACCATTCAGCCCGGATTGCGGATCAACTATGATAAAAAATCGGGTTTTTATCAGCGCGTCGTGACGACAGGGTCAGGCGCGCTGCTGACCTGCCCACAGCCCGCCGGATCGATTGGCGCAGCACAGTGCGGGGTCTTTACGCCGCAAACCAGCGCGCCGTCGGTCAGCGACTGGAATTTCAGTTACGATCTGAACGCCAACTATAAAGTCGCGCAGGATGTCCTTGCCTATGCAAGCTATGCAAAGAGCTTCAAAACCGTTGGCATCAATCAAAACGGCTTTCAGCTGGACGCAGCAGGCGTGCCCATTGCAACTGCTGGCGTCGTAAAGCCTGAATCCGTCAACCATTTCGAGGTTGGCGTCAAAACGCAACTTTGGGACCGCAAAGCCACGTTTAACCTGACGGCATTCCGCACCGACATCAAAAATTATCAGGCGACGGTCACCAATGGTCAGTTGGGCGTATTGCGCGGCTATTTGGCAAATGCGGGCAAAGTGCGGTCACAGGGTCTTGAGGCCGACTTCAAAATCCGGCCCAGTGACCGTTTCAGCGCCTATGTGAACGGCGCATATACTGATGCCAAATATGCGACATTCGTCGATGCGCCATGCCCGCCCGAACTCGCAGGTGGCACGACCGTCGGCGCTGGCCAGACACCAAGCGCGCCCGGAACCCCCGGCGGGCTAAGCCCCGCCAATTGCGACATTTCTGGCCAACCCCTTCCCGGCGTATCGAAATGGGCGGTGTCCTACGGCGCTGAGGTCAATACCCCGCTGACGTTATTCGCAGCCGATGGCCAGTTATATGTCGGGTTTGACGGCAATTACCGTTCGACATTCTCATCCAACCCGTCACCATCTGTGTACACGAACATACATGGTTATGCGTTGTCCAACTACCGCGTGGGGTTTCGCTCGGATAATTTTGACATCTACGGCTGGGTCCGCAACGTGTTTGACGTCCAATATTTCGAACTGCTTCAAGTCGCGCCCAGCAATGTTGGATTGATTGCGGGGCAACCCGGCGATCCGCGCACATTGGGCGCGTCCATCAAGGTCACCTTTTAATGCACGGCGTTCATTCACAGCACTATTTGGCGGTAAACACATTCTTGAGTGCTCCAAACAAATTCATGAGATACAAAGCGGTGGCCAAAGAACAGACTCCCGATTATGCATTCGTTGTTCCAGCGCAAAAGGCGAGACCTGGATGATTGACTATATTGCCAATATCGACTGGCTTGCCGTCGTGCCTTATGTCGCGGTCGGTTTTGCCGCGCAGTTGGTCGACGGCGCGCTTGGCATGGCGTTTGGCGTCATTTGCAGCACCTTGTTGGTCAGCGTCATGGGCGTCGCCCCTGCCCGCGCATCTGCTGGCGTGCATTTTGTCGAAATGTTTACAACCGGCGCATCGGGCATCAGCCATGTGTTGCACAAAAATGTCGATTGGAAGCTGTTTGCCCGCATCGCTATTCCCGGCGTGATTGGCGGCTGCACCGGCGCGTATCTTTTGGCGAATATCCATACAGAGGCAGCGCGCCCGTTTGTCATGGTGTATCTGACGCTCATCGGCTTTTACCTGCTGTATAAGGCATGGGACTTCACCCATGAGCACAAGCCCCGCGATCCCAAGGTAACGATGCCGCTTGGTCTCATCGGCGGTTTTCTGGATGCATCGGGTGGCGGCGGGTGGGGTCCAGTGGTCACCTCCAACTTGCTAATCCAAGGCGCTGATCCCCGCAAAACCATTGGTACCGTCAATACCGCGGAGTTTTTCCTGACGGTTGCCGTGTCGATGACCTTCATCCTGACAATTGGGCTAGAGGCGTTTACGGTCGTCACCGGCGGTCTGTTGATTGGCGGGTTGCTCGCTGCTCCGTTCGGCGCGATGGTTGCCAAACGCATTCAGCCGCGCATGTTGTTGTTCGCGGTCAGCATCGTCCTGATCGCGACAAGCATGTTCAGCCTCTACAAAGCGTTGCTCTGATTCCGCACGAAGCTTGCTTTTCTGACATAAGCTGCATATAGGCGCGCGCTTGCCGTGCATGGTCATCCCTGGAGGCGTGGCGGCAAGGTAACTTTTTTGGAGAATAAACATGAGCGATCAGCTGACATTGTCGGCAGAGACTCGCAATGCGGCCGGCAAGGGAGCCTCCCGCGAATTGCGTCGTCAAAACCGAGTGCCCGCCGTCATTTACGGCAACAAGCAAGAACCCGAACTCATCCATGTTGAGGAAAAGGCTCTCGTCAAACTTTTGATGACTGGCCATTTTTTCGACAGCGTTGTCGAGATCGAACTTGGCGGCAAAAAACAGCTTACAGTTCCAAAGGATGTTGCATTTCATCCTGTCAGCGATCGCCCGATTCATGTTGACTTCCTGCGCACCGCAAAGGGCGCGTAAGCCGAAGGCGAAGCTTAAATTCATCTCCGGGGCTGGGTTTTGGCCCGCCCCGGATATTCCCCCAAGGGACAAGCGCGATGCAATTATGGGTAGGTCTCGGTAATCCAGGCGCCACCTATGCGATGCACCGGCACAATATCGGTTTCATGGCGATTGATGCGCTGGCCGAAATTCACGACCTGCCATTACCCGCCAAGAAATTTTTGGGCTGGGTGCAGGAACTTCGGCTCGGATCCGAAAAAATCATTCTTCTTAAACCCGCGACGTTCATGAACGAAAGCGGCCGCAGCGTACGCGCAGCGATGGATTTTTATAAGCTTGAATCCAAAGACGTCACGGTCTTTTACGACGAGCTCGACCTCGCGCCGTTCAAGGTGAAGGTCAAATTTGGTGGCGGCGCGGCCGGCCATAACGGCATCCGTTCGATAACCGACCATATTGGCGCCGATTTCCGCCGTGTCCGCCTCGGCATTGGCCATCCCGGGAATAAAGACCGCGTGACGGGCTATGTGCTCGGCAATTTCCACAAAAGCGAAATCGACGATTTGGCGGATCTATTGGGCGCTGTATCGGCCGAAGCCGATTGGCTGGCCAAGGGCGATGACGTCCGCTTCATGAACGATGTCGCCATGCGTTTGCAGCAAGACTAAACCGTTTAACGATATTTACGGCATCGCATTGGATGGACTTGCTGCCGAACGTCGCCTAGGGCCGCTTCATTCATTTTGTGACGAGGAAATTATGGGTTTCAAATGCGGTATTGTGGGCCTTCCCAATGTGGGCAAGTCCACCCTGTTCAATGCACTGACGGAAACGGCAGCAGCGCAAGCGGCGAACTATCCGTTCTGCACGATTGAACCCAATATCGGCAACGTCGCCGTCCCTGACCCGCGCTTGCAAACCATCGCCAAAATCGGCGGCAGCCAAAAGATTATCGAAACCCAATTGGGCTTTGTCGACATCGCTGGCCTTGTGCGCGGCGCGTCAAAAGGCGAAGGCCTGGGCAACCAATTTTTGGGCAACATCCGCGAAGTCGATGCCATCGTGCATGTGCTGCGCTGCTTTGAAGATGACGACATCCAGCATGTCGATAACAAGATTGATCCGATTTCAGATGCGGAGACGGTCGAAACCGAATTGATGCTGTCCGATTTGGAAAGCCTTGAAAAGCGCGTTCCGAACCTGATCAAAAAGGGCACGCAGGGCGACAAGGAAGCCAAGATCAGCGCGGCAGTATTAAGCCGTGCGCTGGACCTGCTGCGCGAAGGCAAGCCAGCACGCCTGACCAAGCGCGATGATGCCGAAGAAGAACGCCATTTCCAAATGGCGCAGCTTTTGACCGCAAAGCCGGTTTTATATGTGTGCAATGTCGAAGAGGCGAGCGCAGCGAACGGAAATGCTTTGTCGGCACGCGTCTTTGAAAAGGCAAAGGCCGAAGGCGCAGAAGCCGTTGTTGTCTCCGCCGCCATCGAAGCTGAAATCTCCACCATGCCCGCCGAAGACCGCGAAGTGTTTTTGGAAGACCTTGGCCTGACCGAAACCGGCCTCGCCCGCGTTATCCGCGCTGGCTATGAACTGCTTAACCTCATCACCTTTTTCACCGTCGGCCCGAAAGAAGCGCGCGCGTGGACAATTCACAAGGGCGACACCGCCCCCAACGCCGCAGGCGCCATTCACAGCGATTTCGAAAAAGGCTTCATCCGCGCCGAAACCATGGCCTTTGATGACTATGTCCAATTCAACGGCGAAGCCGGCGCGAAAGAAGCAGGCAAATGGCGTTCGGAAGGCAAGGAATATCTCGTCAAAGACGGCGACATCATGCTGTTTCGATTTAATGTCTGACGCGCCACAATAACCCGACAAAATTGTCATTCCCGCGCAGGCGGGAATCCATGACCTGAGCTCTCCGCGCACCGCGCCGGATGGTCTTGTTCCATCGCCTAGCCATGGATTCCCGCTTTCGCGGGAATGACAAGGGTGGTAGTTCGGTGCCATGCTCCGCAACCTCTTCCTTGCAATATTCCTGTTTGGTTTGGCCCTGCCCGCACTTGCGGTGCCAGTCGCGCCGGTGGCAGCGTCCGAAGCAATGCCGGCGGATTGTCACGGTATGCCGATGGGCACGCAAGACGATGATGCCGAGGAGCATGGCAAAGCTGTGCAGCTTCATGGCTGCATCGGCTGCATCGCGCCTGTTTCCCCTGGCTTTGCGGTATTTCAGTTGGCGTCACTGCCGTGTGTTCGGCAAAGCGCCCTGCTCCATGAACTTTTGGGCACGGTCGCAAGGCCAACAATACCCCCTCCGCGAAGCTGAGATTTGAACGACCCTTATTGTCATTCAATCTACAGGAATAATTATATGAAAATGCCGATTTTATGGGTGGGCGTGTGCGCGCTTGCCCTTCACGCAGCCCCTGCCGTTGCGCAGGATCACAACCAGATGGACCATGCAAAGATGGGCCATGACATGGCCGCAATGCCAGCCGCCACCTCCGGCAATCCCGCCGAAGGCTCAGGCACGTCGCGCCTGCCGGGCAACGAAGGCGGTATGCACGGCCTTCATTTGCCCGTCGCAAAGGACTGGATGGTCACGGCGCATGGCTATGCCTGGGGCGTCACCACCGACCAGTCGGGACCACGTGGCGACGACAAGGCATATGTGCAGTCCATGGTTATGCTGACCGCCGAACGCCAATTTGAGGGCGGCCGTTTCCAGTTCAAGTCCATGTTGAGCGCTGAGCCTTTGATGGCCAATCGTGGCTATCCCAATCTGTTTGCGACCGGCGAAACGGCAGGTGGCGAGCCATTGGTCGACCGGCAGCATCCGCATGATCTGTTTATGGAGCTCGCTGCACGGATCGACGTCGACATTGCGCAGGACGCCAGCCTGTTCCTCTACGGTGGCCCTGTCGGCGAACCGGCTTTGGGGCCAAGCGCCTTCATGCACCGCGGCTCGGCCAAGCTGAATCCTGAGGCGCCGATCACCCACCATTGGTTCGACAGCAGCCACATCACTTATGGCGTGGCAACGGCAGGTATTTCGACGCGACAATTCCAGTTGGAGGGTTCGGTGTTCACGGGGCGCGAGCCCGATGAGGATCGCTGGGATATCGAAAAGCCACGTTTCGACAGTTGGTCGGTTCGCGCGACATTCAACCCTTCGCCGCAATGGGCATTGCAAGTCAGCCATGGCTTTTTGAAGCAGCCGGAATTCACGATCCACCCCGATGATAACGAGCATCGCACAACCGCAAGCGCGCATTATGCCAATGGGAAAGGCCTGACGGCGACGGCTGCTTTCTCCGCCAAAAACCGTGACCCCGGACCAACGCTGACCGCCTATCTGCTTGAAGCGAACTGGGACATTGACGACCACCACACGGTCTTTGGCCGTTTTGAAAATGTGAAGAATGACGAGCTTTTTCCGGATCACGACGATCCGCTGCATGAAGTTCCCTTTCGGGTGAGCAAGTTGCAGGCAGGCTACGCCTATCGCCTACCGCTGACCGGCCCACTGAACCTCGCGCTCGGCGGCACAGTGTCAGCATATGCCAAGCCGAATGCCTTGGACGGAGCCTATGGCAGCAACCCCATGGGCTTCACATTGTTCGCCAAGCTCTCTTTAGGGCATTGAATATGAAAGCTGTTCGGTCACTTCCGGCCGAACAGCTTTTCAACATCACCCAATGCCAGCTTCACCCAAGTTGGCCGGCCATGGTTGCACTGCCCGCTGTGCGGCGTGACTTCCATTTCGCGAAGCAGCGCATTCATTTCGGCGACGGACAAGACACGGCCAGCGCGGACGGAGCCGTGGCAGGCCATCGTTGCGGCGACATGGTCGATGCGTTCTTTCAACGACAAGGCTTCATCATAAGCGGCAAGGTCGTCGGCCAGATCCTCCAGCAATCCCTTGGCATCGCCATCACCCAGCACGGCTGGCGTGGCGCGCACGAGCATAGCGGCGGGGCCAAAGCGTTCGAGATCCAGTCCGAATGCGGACAGTTCATCGGCGCGCGCCTCAAGCCGGTCGCAGGCGGGTTCGTCGAGCTCAACGACTTGCGGCAGCAACAACGCTTGCGAAGGCACCGCGCCTCCCGCCGCAGCCATCGCCTTGCGCATCCGTTCGAGCACGAGCCGTTCATGCGCGGCATGTTGGTCAACGATGACAAGGCCGTCTTCGGCCTCGGCAACGATATAAGTGTTGGCCACTTGCCCGCGCGCGACGCCAAGCGGGTGGCTGGCGCGTTCGGGCACGGGTTCGTGGGCGACGGCGGCCCTGCCCCAGAGTGGCGCTAGGTCTTCGCCCGGGATCGCGCCCATATCTGCAAAGCTGCTGCGGTTTTCATATGCCGATGGATAGGTCGGACGCTGGCCATATTGCCCCTGATAGCCAGATCCTATCGCGGCAGCAGGTTTCGCAAAAATATCGCCTTGCGCGGTCTGGATCGGTTCCTGCTGCCATGCGGCAAGCGCGTCCGCCGATGGTCGTTGCACCGCGCGGAAACCGGACTGGTCCAACGCATGGCGCAGCCCCGAAATGATCATACCGCGAATTAACGCGGGCTCGCGAAAGCGGACTTCAGTCTTGGCCGGATGGACGTTTACGTCGACCTGCGTTGGCGGCAGATCAATGAACAGCGCCACCACCGCATGCCGGTCCCGCGCCAGCATTTCGGCATAAGCGCCGCGCACAGCGCCAATCAGCAGGCGGTCCTTTACCGGACGGCCATTGACGAACAGGAACTGGTGGTCGGCAACGCCGCGATTATAGGTGGGCAGGCTCGCGACCCCGCCAAGGCGCACGCCTTCGCGTTCGAAATCAAGCGCAACGCTGTTGTCGATAAGCTCCCCGCTGGTCAGCGCGGCCACGCGTTCGGGTCGTGAGTTGGTGGGTTGCACCGCCAGCACGCGCCGGCCGTCATGTTCAACGGTAAAGCCAATGTCCGGCCGCGCCATCGCCAGCCGCTTCATGGCGTCGAGCGCGGCGGCATATTCGGCCCGCGCGCTGCGCAGGAATTTGCGGCGGGCGGGGACATTGCCAAACAGATTTTCAACGCGAACACGCGTGCCATGCGGCAGTGCGGCCGGTCCCTCACCTGTCAAGACGCCATGGTCCACCGTCCGCGTCCAGCCTTCGGCGCCAGCCGGCCTGCTTTCGAGCGTCATTTTGGACACGCTGGCGATGGATGGCAAAGCCTCCCCCCGGAAACCCAAAGTCGACACCATTTCGATATCTTCATCGGGCAGTTTCGACGTCGCGTGGCGTTCCAACGCCAACGCCATGTCGGCAGGCGACATGCCGCAGCCATCGTCGGTGACTTCGACCAAGTCGATGCCGCCTGCACCTAGCCGCACCGAAATATTACGGGCGCCCGAATCGATGGCGTTTTCGACCAGCTCTTTTAACGCGCTGGCCGGTCTTTCGACCACTTCACCGGCGGCAATCCGGTTGACCAGATTTTCAGGGAGTCTTCTTATTGACATATGCAGGTTCCTAGCCCAAGCGCACAGCCCAAGCGACTCCTTAATCGTTCGCACTCCAGCCAAATATCTGTTTTTAAAAACAGCAAATTCCGCTAGGACCGCGCGATTATTTGGACGCGCTCCAAAGGAGTCTCTCCAAAACGGATTGGGTAGAAATTAAATGGTATTTGGCAAGTTTTTCCGTTTCGCATCACAAGACATGGCAATTGACCTCGGCACCGCTAACACGGTGGTCTATGTACGCGGTCAAGGTATCGTCCTGAACGAGCCGTCGGTGGTCGCGATTGAAACCCTCAACGGTATCAAGCGCGTAAAGGCGGTTGGCGATGACGCAAAGCTGATGATGGGCAAGACCCCCGACAGCATCGAAGCCATTCGCCCCTTACGTGATGGCGTTATCGCCGACATTGATGTGGCCGAACAGATGATCAAGCACTTCATCCACAAAGTGCACGGCAAGCGCCGCATGTTCAGCTACCCCGAAATCGTCATCTGCGTTCCGTCGGGTTCGACATCGGTCGAGCGCCGCGCGATTCGCGATGCCGCGTCCAACGCGGGCGCGTCCGAAGTGTTCCTGATTGAAGAGCCGATGGCCGCAGCCATCGGCGCGGATATGCCGGTGACTGAGCCTATCGGTTCAATGGTCGTCGACATCGGCGGTGGCACCACCGAAGTTGCCGTGCTGTCGTTGCGCGGCCTTGCCTACACCACCTCGGTACGTACCGGAGGTGACAAGATGGACGAGGCGATTGTTTCCTATGTCCGACGACACCATAACCTGTTGATCGGTGAAGCGACGGCCGAGCGGATCAAGAAGGATTTCGGTACCGCACGTCCACCAGCAGATGGCGTTGGCCAGACATTGCACATCAAGGGCCGCGATCTTGTAAACGGCGTGCCAAAGGAAATTACGATCAACCAGGCGCAAATTGCCGAAGCTTTGTCGGAACCCATTGGCACTATCCTTGAAGGCGTGCGCATCGCGCTTGAAAATACCGCGCCAGAACTGGCGGCGGACATCGTCGATCAAGGAATTGTCCTGACCGGTGGCGGCGCGTTGATGGCTGGCCTCGACGAATATCTGCGGGATGAAACCGGACTGCCGGTCACGGTCGCTGAAGACCCGCTGACCTGCGTTGCAATCGGTACAGGCCGGGCGATGGAAGACCCCATCTTCCGTGGCGTCTTGCTGACCGCCTGATATAGGTCTCAGCATGGCGCCGCCCAAACACCGGCGCCCCGGATTTTCCCGAAAGGCGCAATATGGCCTGTTCGTGACCTATGTCGTCGCGATTGCAGGAACGATAGTGGCTGCCTTGTTGCTGGCAATATCGGTGGCTGATCCTGCCGGCTTTTCGGCGCTTCGTGCGGCAGGGGCAGAAATAACAGCGCCGGTTGCGCGTATGTTTAGCAATGTCCGCCGGTCGGCGCAGAACATGAATGCGACTTTGGCGGCTTATATCAACGCAGGTTCCCAAAATGCCGCGCTTCAAAAGCAAGCAGAGGCCAACCGGAAAAAGCTGATCGAGGCGCAAGCGCTGCGCGTCGAAAACGCGCGGTTGCGCGGATTGCTAAAATTGTCCGAGGACGGCGAGAGCCAAGTCGCCGTGGGCCGCCTGATCAGCTCAACCGCATCCAGCACGCGGCGCGTGGCCACATTGTCCATCGGCCGCAACTTTGGCGTGGAGCGCGCGCAACCTGTGCGCGGTCCTTCCGGATTGATTGGCCGCATTATCGAAACTGGCCCGACAACGGCACGTATTCTTCTCGTCACAGACGCTGAAAATCTGGTCCCAGTCATGCGCGCCAGCGATGGCCTTCCGGCGTTCTCGGCGGGCCTTGGCAATGGCACAGTGCTGATCAAGCCGTTGAACTTGGGCGAAAGTCCGTTCAAGGTCGGCGACGTCATTGTGACGTCGGGCAATGGCGGGCTGTATCCGCCCAATATTCCGTTCGCGCGCGTCATCAAAAAAACCAGCGATGGTGCGTTGGCGATACCCTATGCCGACCCCGGAAACACACCTTATGCCATGGTGATGCGACCGTATCAGGGCGAAGCACGCGCGGCCCAGCAGGCGGCGGCCCCTGACGGTGAAACCAAGGAAGTTGCGGAATGAAAATTCCGGTGACGACCATTCGCCTGCCCACCCGTCCGGCACGGGAATATGAATCCCGTTTTGACCGCGAACAATCGCTGCTCAAGATGCTGGCCATTCCGATTGCGTCGGTCGCTATTGCATCGATGATTACGGCGTTGCCAATATTCACCGAAGAACCGCTGTTGCCGCCGCTTGGACTGTTGATGTTTTTAAGCTGGCGCCTTATGCGTCCCGGGCTTCTGCCCGTTTGGTCCGGCGTGCCATTTGGCTTGATGGATGATGTGTTCAGCGGCCAACCCTTTGGCAGCGCCGGATTGTTGTGGTCGCTCGCTATGCTCAGCATTGAGATTATCGATGCGCGCGCTATCTGGCGCGATCATCTTCAGGATTGGCTTATTGCGGCTATTGTTATCGCGGCTGTGCTGTTGGGTGGATTGTGGATTGCGGGCATGGCGCACGCCGCGCCTGAGCCCGCTGTTTTGATTCCGCAGGTCATATTGTCCATATTGCTATATCCGCTGGCCGTGCGAATATGCGCGCGTCTCGACAGCTGGCGATTGGCAACATGAAGGTCGAAAAACAGGTTACATCAGGACAGCTTGATTTCACGTTTACCCGCCGTGCCGCTTTTGTAGGCGGCGTGCAGGCAGCGATCGGCCTGACGGTTGCAGCGCGTATGTCCTATATCGCCGTGGCCGATAACGAGAAATATAAGCTGCTGGCAGAAAGCAATCGGGTCAACCTTACCATCATCCCGCCACGTCGCGGTTGGTTCGTTGACCGTTATGGCAAACCCATCGCAACCAATCGTGCGGATTTTCGTGTCGACATCATTCCCGACCGGCTCGTCAATAAAGAACAGACCGTCAAGACGCTGGCGGAGCTGCTGGCCTTGTCGACCGACGATGTCGACCGCATTCATCGTGAGTTGAAACTGGCACAGGGCTTTCAACCTGTTCAGGTGGCCGACGGGCTGGATTATGAACGCTTCGCCGCCGTCAGCGTCCGCTTGCCCGATCTTCCCGGGGTCAGCCCACGGCAGGGTTATTCGCGCTTTTATCCAAGCGGCGCGGCGGTGGGCCATCTCATCGGCTATGTGGGCACGGTGTCGGCCGAAGAATATCAGAAGAACAAAAACCCGCTGCTGATTACCCCGGGTTTCAAGGTCGGCAAGGATGGCCTCGAAAAGACGCTTGAAGACCGCTTGCAGGGCGAACCCGGCGCAAAGCGCACCGAGGTTACGGCCCGCGGCAAGATCGTCCGCGACTTGGCCACCCGGCCAGACATACCGGGGAAGCCCGTTCAACTGACCATCGATATCGATCTGCACAATTATGCCGCGCGCCGACTGGGGCTGGAATCCGGTTCGGTGGTGATATTCGATTGCCTGACCGGCGACATACTGACGATGGCGTCCATGCCATGTTATGATCCCAACAGCTTTTCCGATGGCATTGGCCGCGTCGAATGGAAAATGCTGAATTCGGATGACCATATCCCGATGCTCAACAAAGCATTGCAGGGGCTATATCCGCCGGGGTCGACAGTGAAACCAGCGGCTGCGCTTGCGATGCTGCATCATGGCGTCGATCCAGAAGAAACCGTTGTGTGTGGCGGGGGATACCGGCTGGGTAACCGCGTCTTCAAATGCCTCGGGCGACACGGTCCGATGAACATGGCCAACGCGCTGATGAAAAGCTGCAACACCTATTTTTATGCGATGGGCCGTCGCATTGGCTATGACGCGATTGCACCATTTTCAAAGGCGCTTGGTCTTGGGCAGGAGTTCCCCCTTCCCTTTCCGTCGCAACGATATGGTACCATTCCTGATAGCGCATGGAAGATGCGCAAATATGACCAAAAGTGAAGCGAATCTGACACGCTGAATGCGACCATTGGTCAGGGCTATGTTTCGGTTAGCCCATTCCAATTGGCCATAATGGCGGCGCGGATCGCATCGGGCCTGAACATTCAACCTGAAATCATCCTCAAAAAACGCCCGGCGCCGGGCAGGCTCAGTTTCCCCGAAGAACATTTGGCCGTGGTGCGCGAAGGCATGAACCGCGTCGTCAACGGCGATGGCACCGCCGTACGCAGCCGGCTGGACATTCCGGGCATCGCGATGGCCGGGAAAACCGGCACCGCGCAAGTGCGCCGCATTGCAGGATCACAGCGCGGGCAATCAGGCGCGTGGAAATATCGCGACCATGGCCTGTTCGTGTGCTTCGCGCCTGTCGATAACCCGCGCTATGGCGCGTCGGTCGTCATTGAACATGGCATGGGCGGCGCGCGTGCCGCTGCACCGATCGCGAAAGACGTTCTGACGTTCCTGTATGACCGGGAAAAAGCGATGGCTTCGTTGGAGGCGCTCGAAGCTGGCTGGGGCGGCAATATCGAACAACGCATGGCATCGAAATATGCGGCCTTCCAAGGTCAACCGGCGGCACCCCCGCCGCTGGATCCGACGACATGAACAGCATAGTCCCCGCCCCGATCGCAGCCCTGCCGTGGCGCGTGATTTTCATATTGGCCGCCTTGGTCGGCTTTGGCGCGACGGTACTTTATTCGGCAGCAGGTGGTCATTTTGAACCATGGGCCGGAAAGCATGTCATCCGGTTCGTGGTCCTGCTGGCCATGGCCATCGCGATGTCGCGGATGAAGCTTGAATTTTGGAAGTCGATGACTTTTCCTTTATACCTGCTGCTGCTTGTCCTGCTTGTCGTGGTGCAGCTGATGGGTTTTGTCGGCGGCGGCAGCCAGCGCTGGATCAATCTTGGTATCATCACGCTTCAGCCATCCGAACTGATGAAGCCTGTGATGGTTCTTGCCGCCGCGTGGTTTTTCGACCGGCTTCCACCGAACCGTATCTACGGATTTGACGCCATTTGGCCGCTGGGCGCTATCCTGCTGCTGCCAAGCATATTGGTGATTATTCAGCCTGATTTTGACGCCGCCATTGCGTACGCCTTCGGCCTGGGCGTCGTTGGCTTCATGGCGGGCCTGCCCCTCATATATTTCATCAGCGCGGGCGTGGGCGTCGCCGTTCTTGCGCCACTGGTGTTTTTCTTTGGATTAAAGGCCTATCAGCAGGACCGGGTCCTCATCTTCCTCAACCCGCAAAATGATCCGCTTGGTGCGGGCTATCATATCACCCAGTCGAAAATCGCGATCGGGTCAGGCGGCATATTCGGCAAAGGCTTTGGCAACGGCACACAAAGCCATCTCGATTACCTACCCGAAGGACATACCGATTTCGTCTTTGCCACCATGGCGGAAGAATGGGGCATCGTCGGCGGCTTTTTCATCCTCTTCATGTACTATCTGCTCATGCGCTGGGGCCTGAGCGTCGCGATGCAGAGCAAGACGCGGTACGGGCAACTCGTCGCCGCCGGCCTGACCTGCACCATTTTCTTCTATATCATGATCAACCTGTTGATGGTTGTGGGCCTCGCGCCGGTCGCGGGCATCCCCCTGCCTTTTGTCAGCCACGGGGGGTCATCGATGCTCACCATGATGCTGTGCGTGGGAATCATGATGTCCATCGAACGCCACCCGGGTGCAAAGCGTGGACAATTCCAATAAGTCGCTTTGTCATGCTTGACAAAGGCCACGAAACCCATCAAAGGCGGCGCTCCAAACGGGCCTGCGCATCTGGCCAGCCCGAAATGGGGACGCTTAGCTCAGTTGGTAGAGCAGCTGACTCTTAATCAGCGGGTCGTGGGTTCGAACCCCTCAGCGTCTACCATTTCTTTCAAAGACTTACGAAAAGTCTGTCGGCAGTCTAATATTTTCATCCGGCAGCTAGGCATCAGATAGGCATCAGCCTGCGAAAAGAGATGCTATCTCCTAAATTCAACTAGAAATTGACCTAGTCATCAATGTTCTCCGCGTGGATCAAGCGGAGTGTATCCGGATAACAGGAGCCCAGCTCCGCTTCCCACTTGTATAGATCTCCCGGCATGAAGCGCAGCGGCCTGACGTGGTCAGGTTCCGGATAAAAGTAATCCTCGTCCACACGGGGCACGCCATAATGGTAATGGTTGAAAGGGTTGTACCGTTCGATGTGGCGGTCACTATCGATCGATCGCAAAAGCGGATTGGTATATGGCGCGTGGCCGAAGGTATAGGCCTGCTCAACAAGCCACATCAGCGTGGGGCGGTAATAGCGCTGATGTCCCGCTCGGATCGCGAGTGCGCTCAGCATCACAGCGTCGGCACCAACCTGATCCAACACCGGTTGGGTAGAACATAGCGTCGATCTCACATCTGCTAGCAGCTTGGTCGCTAAGGCTTCGATCCTAAGCTGTTCAGCGATCCTGTTTTTGAACGCGTTGTAACGCGCATCAGTTTGACTTGGCATAGTCACCTCCTTGTTTGCTCTTTCGAACCTCGTTGTTTGGCCACCGGTGCCGGAGTTGGTCGGTTGGCAGGGCCCAATGCCCTTCTGAACGATCATTCTTCTCTGCATCTTTTATCGAGGGGGTCAAGGTCTCGATCTACGGAGATAGCCGAAGTGAAAGCATCTCGATTTCTTCATCTACAAACGCCTGTCGCTCGATCAACCGCTCCACCAGACGTTCGCGCGTGGGCTTGCGGGTATATTTGGGTAGCGCTCTTAGGCGCATTTCAGCCTTGTGGATGGCGCGGTGGGCTCTTTGGATAGGACACTCTCGCTGCGAGCCGTATGCGACGTTCCAACCGCCTACAGACGCGAATTGTGTTTTGCCTGGTGGGAGGACAAGTACCGTGCATCTGCGTCCCGTATGTGGGCACAGCGCATACCAGCGTTCACCGCCGAAGCGTACCGGCATGCATTCTAGCCATATCATGCAGTCGATCTCCCTGCCAAAGGCACACCCGGTTATTTTCAGGCAGGGAAAGGGTTCCCGGCATTCGATGTCCGCAACCAATGTCAGCTTGGCTATCGCCTCTCCATCGCTACTCCAATATCGTTCGCGACGATTGAAACAGTGTCGCTTAAGCATGCCAAGGCTTTTTAGTTGCGAAAGGTGAATGCTTACGCACTCGTCGGTTGATGGCCGGTTGGTGCGTCGCCCAGATCCGTAACCGCCCACGCCACAGCCTCCAGATTAATCGAATTACCCTGTCGTAATAGGATTACTAAGAGACTAAATCGATTATTTTCGAGGGTATGGTTTCTGGGTGTTTCGAAGGCGATATTCCTCAGCTTGCTTCTGCTACAAGCTTCACCCCGTATAGGGTGGTGAAGCATGTAGCATTTGAAGCAGCTATTGCTCGCAATGCTACAATTGCTGATTTGTAGCATTTTGAAGCTGTAGCATCGCTATTCGCAGACGCCTTACAAGACGGATGTGGGGCATGAAGCCGACCTTCGATTGGGAACCGCCGTTCGGCAGGGTAAAGATTAGATGTCCGCTTTGTTGGACGATCCGGACAGTCCGGTTTTGCGGTGGCAATCGTGATTTGCTGACGTTTATTCATGCGCTGATCGGTCGGATTACGCGAAACCCGATGGCGGTCATCCCGTTGCTGGAGCAATTGCCAAAAGGCCGTCAAAAGACCGTTGAACTTGTCTTTGAGTGCAAACTGCGACGAGTGGCAAAATTGCTTTGAACAAAGCTCCATTATTATTGTCGGAGCTTTTAAAGTACTAAAATAAGTCGACACGACCTAAATTTTGCGAAGCGCTATCGCCTCTTCGTCATTTAAAATCGTTGGTTGTCGATGACCCACCAGCAGATATAGCTTTGCGGTCTGTTCAAGCTCCTCGATCGCGGACGCCGCTTCGCCCAGCGAAAGACCCGAGACGACCGGGCCGTGGTTCGCCAAAAGGATCGAAGAGTATTGTCCTTGCAGCGCGTCGATTGCTTGGGCGATGCGTGGATCGCCCGGACGGAAATAGGGCAGTAGGACTGTGCGTCCAACCTTCATAAGATAATAAGGCGTCAAAGGCGGAAACACGTCTGCGGGATCGAGATCAGGCAGCATTGAGGCCGCAACTGAATGGGTCGAATGCAGATGCACGATGGCACGAGCAGCACCGCGCGTGCGGTAAAGCGCGCTGTGCAACGGAAGCTCTTTGGTGGGTGCCCGGCCGTGGGAGACACGCCCTACAGCATCAACGATGCAGAGATCCATTGGATCCAAATTGCCGAGCGAGGCATTGGTTGGCGTGACGATCATGCTGCCATCATCAAGCAGGACACTGATGTTACCGGATGTTCCGTGCGTATAACCACGATGAAACAGCGACTGGCCAAGGTGACATATCTCTTCTCGAATAGTCGTAAAGCTCACCGTACTGCTTTCATCATTTTCAACGCCTTTTCAAAAAAATGCTCATCGCCGAAATTACCGGATTTCAACGCAAAGCCAATCCCACCCCCCGAAAGAAGCGGAACACCGGGTGCTACATCAGGCCCCACAATCATAGCTCCGGGCTGAAGAGCCTCGACAACAGCGCCGGAAGTTTCACCGCCTGCAACGACGAACCGCTTAACCCCTCGCTCGATTGCCCTGAGCGCAAGATCGGCCATGATACGTTCAATCGCTGCCGACGCGGCACCAAAGTCGGCACGCTTACGGTCGCTGGCCACAGCGTCGGGAGTGATGGTAGAGTAGATCAACGGTGCCTTGTGTAGATGCTCGCGCGCAAAGGCATCGGCGTACTCAAGAACAGGATATCCCGCCAGCAGCGCTTTGCCATCTATTGCAAAAGCAGGATTTTCCCTTTTGTAACGGTCGACCTGCGCATTCGTTGCCGTCGAACAGCTGCCGGCAAGTAGAATTGCTGGGCCATCCTGTGTTTCAAAGACAGCCGAACCCTTGGCTAGCTTTCCCATGGCCCGGTAGTTGTCGGGCAGGCCGAGCGCCAGCGCCGATCCACCGGTGATTAGCCGCATGTCCTTTGCAGCGCGACCAATTGCCCGCAGATTATCGTCGACAACGGCATCGCAGACGACCAATCCATCAGGTGCCGCTTCCAGCGCCTCCGAAATTGCAGCGTCTCCGGCGGCAATAATCTGGTGTGGAATGTGCGAGACCGACCCACTGCATTGGCGTGCAAGCCATCGCCGGATGTCGCTATCCGTCATCGGTGTAACTGGATGGTTTCGCATGCTCGATTCGGCCAGAAGTCTGTCGCCAACAAACAGGTGCCCTAGAAAGATCGTACGCCCATTTGCTGGGAACGCCGGACAAACGACCGCTTTCTGAGTATCAAGTTCAAGCAAAAGTGCTTCGGCAACGGGACCGATGTTACCTTCCATCGTCGAATCAAACGTCGAACAATATTTGAAGTAGAATTGCTCGCAGCCAGCTGCGCGCAGTGCGCGGACTGCCTCAAGTGATTGTAGAACCGCATCCGTCATCGATATTGATCGCGTCTTGAGAGCGACTACGCCCGCATCGGCACGTATCCCTTCGATGTCGGCAACAGACGTTACCAAGCTGGTGCACATTCCCTGCCCAGATAATATGCTTGCGAAATCCGCTGCCCCGGTAAAATCGTCGGCAATGCATCCGAGGATCATAGATTATGCTCTTTCATGAATATCGAGATGGCGTCGGCACACACATGGGGAGCCTCAAGCGGCAGGAAATGACCAGCCCCGTCGATCAACCTAAGTGTAACATTTGGAGCATGCTGCAAATCGAGATAGCGTTCTTGCGAGCAAACATTATCGTCCGCTCCTGCAATCGCCAGTATCGGTCTAGTTGATGCATGCACGGAGGCGCGTAGGTCGGGACGAAAGATATTCATTTCGGCTTGGCGCGCATGAACTTCATCGCCTTGTCCCTCTGCCATGTCAGCGACCAGACCTACAACATGCTCGAAAGTCTCACAGGACGGCGAGACAAGCGCTTGCCCCCGCGCCTCAATGAACGCCCGCAAACCCATCTCACGCCCCGACGTAACATCATTTCGGCGGGCATATGCGTTCTCGGGATTATCGGGATGGGCGTTTCCTGAAAGCAAAATCACCGCGGCTACTTTGTGCTGTGCTATCCGAAGCGCCTCAAGGGCTACAAACCCTCCGAGCGAAAAGCCGATAGCAAGAAAGCCCATCGGTTCGCTGACCACTAGTGCTACCGCCGCGTCCGAAACGCGATTATGTTGGGCATAAGACCATATTGACGCAGGACGGGGTAACCGTTCGAGAAGCGGCGCAAAGACACGCTCGTCGCAAAGCGTCCCGCCAAGGCATATAAGATGACGCGCCGCCCCAGTCATGTCCGGCTGGCGTTAACTGCATCACGCATAGCTCCGCGTAGCAGCGCAGCATCGTTGCCCGGCGTCACAAGATCAAAACCCTGCGCAATTCGCATTGCCGCTGCTGTTCCGTTCGAGCAGAAAATACCTGCGACCTTACCCGTTTCGACAGTGCGACGACGTATAAGTTCAATTGAGCTGGCGACTTCCGGCACGCTGCTCTCATTTTCGGGCCGATGCCCCAAAGCCAGCGACAGATCGTTCGGGCCGACGTAGATTCCATCAAGGCCGGGAACAGCAAGTATCTCTTCCAGATTGTCCAGACCTTCGCGCGTTTCGATCATTCCTAACACCAATATCTCATGGTTCGCGCTATCGAGATAGTCAGCCCCGCCGTATAAAAGGCCGCGTGCTGGCCCGAAAGAGCGCGACCCAAGCGGCGGGTAGCGGCATGCCGATACCAGTTCGGTGGCGTCGCGCGCCGACGAGATCATAGGACAGATTATGCCGTAAGCGCCTGCGTCGAGAAAACGCATGATATCTGAAGGAACCAACCCCGGCGGTCGCACCAGCGGGATGGCATCTGTGCTGGAAATTGCCTGTAACATTGCAATGGCGGTGTCGAAACCAATCATGCCGTGCTGGCAATCAACGGTCGCGGCATCGAAACCTTGGTGTGCGATAGCTTCTGCTGCGTAGCCCGATCCGATTGAAAGCCACGCGTTTACAATTGGAAGCCCCTCGGCCTTCAGCTGCCTTAGCTTGTTCGCGCGCATCGGTTCAAGCCTTCGGAAGCAGGGAGGCGGGAGCCAGATATCCGTTTGGGTCGCGTCCAAGGTTCACTGCACGGGCTTGCTCCACAAGTGTCGCGTCCCATTCGATTATCGCTCGGGCGTCTCCAGCAGTTGTCACACTCATCAAAACCGGTGTGTGACCAACGGATCGGTAGGTTCGCCAACAGTCAGCGGGTACCGAGTACGTCGACCATGGTTCTGCTTTTGCAGTATTGTTAGAACCCTCAGGGCCAAGGACAACTTCGAGCGATCCTTCGCGTACGATCAGCACTTGTTTAGACGAAATCCTGAATGGCCCGACCTGCTGTCCCGGCTGAATACGCATATATTCAAGACTGAAACCATGCGGATTTCGAATCTTTGCGTCGGCATTGCGGTCTTCGGTCATTCCGGGGCCGATTACAGGGGCCAATTCGCATCCGTGTCCGGGCACCACATAATCGAGCATTGCCTTGTCCGACCAGATCAGTTCATCCTGCTTGACCATGCGCGCGCGCATTTGTTCGGGCGTGTAGCTGCGCATGGCGGCGATATCAGCTTCACTCATTGGAACAATCAATTCTTCGGTCGGCGGCTTGGGCAAGCCGGATGCCGTATCCACCATCATATTGTCACGCTTAAGGTACAATCCTTGTTCTGCCGCATGTTCCAATATGCTCGGATGCCATACAACACCGCCCGATTCATCCTTCCCCAGCAAGGTAAAAATCCAACTGTCATCTGGACCGGTATTGGTGAAGCCGCGGAAGATCCAAGTAGGTGTTGATTGTCGTTGAGAAGTGACCCGTTATTTTCACTGAGAAGTGACCCGGGTGGTTGTTATATCCCGCGTTGCGGGTTTTGGGTCAAGAGGTTGGTTTTTCCTTTCTGTTTTTGGGCGCT
>Ga0187845_1000553_pt1 | contig 22531 bp, 30 predicted proteins | sample SpaLakP09_SKY_68_FD_134515 | JGI IMG/M metagenome (GOLD analysis project Ga0187845, IMG submission 134515) | Oligotrophic lake water microbial communities from Sparkling Lake, Wisconsin, USA - SP09_SKY_68 | ecosystem: Environmental > Aquatic > Freshwater > Lake | place: USA: Sparkling Lake... | reverse complement strand
TATACCCTGAATCCTTCCGGCGGAACCTGATGGAACCATTCATAGCTTGCGATACCGAAGATAACTCCGCCGAACTCATGTCGGAGGGTCGAAGCGGTTTCGAGAAGCAAATTACTCAATGTGCCGGTATAACATCGGACGGTGAGGAGTATCACAATAACGGCGATGTGCGAAAGTTCATCCATTGGATGATGACTCGGGATGCCAACCGAATCTACTTCCACAATCTTCAATACGACTTGGGCAACCTTTTCGCCGACCGCCTGCACCAATTCTCTTTAACGATGGTCGGAGGTCGTTTGATTAAGGCTCAATGGCGTGGAAAAACTTTTGTCGATTCATTCAATCTCTTTCCTACCCGGCTTGCCGACCTCGGAGATGCTATCGGCCTTGAAAAGCTCAAGTTTGATTCCATGTCGAAAGAGTATGTCATGCGGGATTGTCAGATTATTCACGACGCCCTCAAACATCTTCAAGACACTCTCGAATCTTTCAAAATCAAAAAGATGCCTAACACCCTCGGGTCCATGTGCGTCCGGGTTTGGAAGTCGATGGGCGGGAAAAACTGGTCATGCTTTTCCGAGATTTGCCATAATTCAGTCTATGGCGGTAGGGTCGAATTGTTCTCCAAGGGTGGCGAGGGTTGCGTCATGTGGACCGACATAAATTCCCTCTATCCGTGGGCTATGACTCAAAAATACCCGGACGAATGTATCCAGACAACCGATATGAAAGAGTACGGGTTGACCGAAGCGACCGTGGAAGTTCCCCACCAACCCTATGCGCCCCTACCTTATCGAACCCAAGAGTCGGACAATTTTTCGGGCATTTCCGAAGGGTCAATTATTTTTCCCTGCGGTCAGTTCACCGGGACATGGACGAATCACGAACTCCGCAACGCTATGGAAAATCACGGTGCGAAAATTCTAAAACTGCATAGCTCTTTTGGAACAGATAAGGCGTCGGATTATTATGGCGATTTCGTGAAAAAGTTCTACAAACGCCGACTCGAATGTAAAACGCCTGCCTACAAACTCATCTATAAGTTGCTGATGAATAACCTTTACGGCCAACTCGGGATGTCCGGCAAGGTTATCAAAACTTGCCGACTGAAAGAAAAGGACATGAAGCTGATTAAGGAGGGAAAGCTCAAGGTTCAAACGCTAGGCGATAATGTCCTAAAAGAGTTTTTTATACCCCTCCCGGACCATTGTAACTACCTCCACGCCTCCTATGTCACCTCTTACGGACGGCTTCGGCTCCTCGAATATATGCGAACGATTCCACCGAAGGATATGATTTACTGCGACACCGATTCCCTCTTTTTCTTTGCAAAGGATTGGAAGGCTCCATTCAAAACCGGAGACAGATTGGGTGACATGAAACTAGAGGATAAAGGCACGAAGATTACGACCTATGCCCCCAAGGTGTATTCAATAAACGACATCGTGAAAGCGAAGGGTGTTCCCCGGCATCTTGCCAAAAAGTTTGTTGAGGAAGGTTATGTCGAATACTCGGCTCCATACAAACTCCGGGAAGCGGTTACATTTTACGAGCGTGGGAACACCAAGAAACTTTCGGTGTGGCGTAAGGTTCGTAAGGAAATGCGAACCAAGTACGCCAAGAAGAATCTAGTTGACGGTGGACATTGGATGCCGTTGACTATGAAACGAGGCTAGTGAAATTCGGCGCATACGCTCCGCATGAACCTCATTGTATTGGTGAAAAGAAAGGTAAGTAAGGTAAGTATATGAGTAAAAATGCAACCGCAATCGAAACCCTGCCGTCTCCGGCAGAATTGGCTAAAATCGGGTTTGAAGCCGTATCGTCGAAACCGACGATCTTCAAGCTCCGTGAGTTACCCGTGAACGGGGTTATTGACGGCACTCTCAAGGAGATTCGCCCGTCAACGAACCCCGAACAGATTCGCCAACCCCTCCTCACGATGGAATTGACCAAGGATAAATCCACGGTCCTTGTCCCTTGTCAGGGCGGAATCGCCATTAAGATATTCTCGAATGACGAGGAAAAGGCACAGTTGAAATCTCGGTTCCTCGGGAAGCGTATCCTAATTGCCAAGACCGGGTTCAAACGCTCGAAACTGTATAAGGACGACTCCGGGCAGGGCCGGGAGTTTGCGACTTATGAAGTTATCGAATATAAGGGCAAATAACCATGTTTCCCCTCTCCGACAAAACCTCGATTGAGTTCAACCTCGACTTTTCTAATAAACAAGTTGTTTTGATTCAAAAGGGCGAGGTTGGAGTTGAAATGGGTCGAATTATCATCCCTATGGAAGATTTGAAAAAGTGGGGAGGAAAATTCAAGGGGTTAGCCGGGTTAATTCCGGGCTTGACACCTAAATAGTTGTCCTACATATTAGTAAGCGACAGAGGGGCTTATTCTTTCACCCCTCCCGCCGAACATAGCCTCGGAGTCCCCCGGGTGGAGAAATCCCCCGGGGGATTTCTTTTATAGGCATTTTCGGGGTATTTAATGGGTATTTTCGGCCTATTTTCGGGGTATTTTAATGGTATTTATTTCTTGCTCTCGGTATTGTTCCCGGTATATTTCGGATCATATCTATGGCAAAACCACGGCAAACTTCCCGGTCGAAAACATCAAAAGTTGGCAAAAGATACGCACCAACTACTCAAATAAACCAGCAGTTTCCCAAGCCTCCACGCTATTATATGGGGGTTTTGTTCTCCGGTAAGGATAGAATCTTATTTAATGATGCTTTGTTCTATCATTTGGACGATTCGACCGTAAGAATTGTCCACCGGGACCCAAAACAGCCCTTTGACGGGGAATGTGACATTGAAAAGATTTCCTATGCTGGATTACGAGAAGGGGATGAAATCGAAATCGACGAAATCCAGTACGCAATCGGAATTGTCACTTCTGATACAAGCTATGTATATCGCCTTTTCAACCATGAGTGTGAGGAGCCCGGGCTTTTGAAACTCGACAAGGACGGCAATTTAATTTTAGAGGCAAAAATGGAGCTAGACTCATCAAAACTCATCATGGGAATCAAATCACCTTACCCGGTCACTCAATTCATAAACTAAATGCTACCTGAAAACATAGACGACGACACGGTGAAGATGGACGGTTTTGATGAATGTATCATCGGGACCGCCGAACGCTTTGGGATGCCTACCGTGATCGCATACGACAAGGAAAAGGTTCTCGACAAGCTAATCGACGACGGAATGAGGATTGAGGAAGCGGAAGAATTTTTTGAGTATAACCAGTTGGGGGCGTGGGTCGGTGAGACTACGCCCGTTTTCATAACCCTAAACCCGAAGGAGACACTACCATGCCCCGAGAAATCGACCCCGAACAAGAAATAGACCTAACACCTAAACGGGGACGCCCGAAGAAGCTCGACGAAGATGTGATCTTCGGTCACGACATCGACTCGGATGAGGAGAAACGCCTCCGGGAAGAAAACGAAATTTCCACGATCCTAGAGCGTGAGGACGCCACAACCTCGACCATTATTGTGAATCGTCGCATGAACCGGACCGAGAGGTACGCACACCTAGCGGAAATCGGCCTTAAAGATTACAACCGGGAGGAGATTGCCCGCCAATACGGGGGCGGTGAGTACCGTTGTAGGATTCGTCGCTCGGATGGTTCATTCGGTCCAACTTGGTATTTTTCCGTCGATAAAACTCGTAAATCGGAAATGGATTCGGAAGGTTCCGGGACCGCTGGGGGCTATGATGCCGTTCGCCTAGTGGAAACGGTTGCCTCCAAGTTATCCGAAAAGCAGGGCGGGCCTGACATGAACTCTATCGTCAATATGATGTCGGATAAGTCCGATAAGATGATGCAGATGATGATAATGAACCAACAAGAATCGACAAAAATGATGGTCGGTATGATGTCGGCGATGGCGTCGGCGATGGCAGGGCGTCCACAACCTACTAACGATACGGCTCTTACCAGCATTTCGACCATGCTTTTGAAGCACTCCCTTGAATCGTCGAAAACTTCAATGGATGATATGCTTGGAACGATCATTAAATTGAAAAAGTTGGCCGGAGAGGATGAGGATGATGCCGAACCCGAGAAAGGTTCATTCGTTCAGGACATTGTTGGGGCAATCCCTCAACTAATGAAAACCATGTTCCCGGGTGGACAACAAGCGCAACCCCTCCCGGAGCAGGCCCCGGTTCAGGCTCCAACTGCCTCAACCGCCCAAACCCCTCCGCCCGCACCGAAAGAATTGACTCCGCAAGAAAAAATGGAGTCAATTATTCCGGCCCTGATTCAGTTCGCCGAACAAAAAACGGATGTTGGTGAGGTTCACGACTTCTACCAACAGCTAATTACCGATGAGGAATACGAGTCGGTTGCAACCTACCTCGAAAATCCTGAATGGTGGGAAAACATCTCCAAACCCATACCGCAAATGCTTCCTCATAAGGATTGGTTTTCTGCCTTGCGAGACATCATTCTTGAAGTCCCTGCGGAGGAAACTTCGGCTCAACCTATCGTCGGAGTATCCGCCCGAGTGAATCCGAAAGAGGCTAGGCCCAAAGTTCCTAAAAACGGCAAACATTGACTTTTGAGAGTTTCCCCTAGACAGATAGGGGGATGCTTTTCGAGTTCATCGACCGTCTTTTCGACAAAAAGCCCCTTCGCATATCCGAAGAAAACGGGGTAGTCCGTTATCGGGTAGGTTATGGGGCTTCGGACGCCGAGCAGATTATGTCGGTTCTATCCCGTTTGATTGGGGAATATGGCATTGACCCTCGGGTACGCCGATTCACGACCTCCCTATTCGGTGACACGGTTGGGAATGACGACCGATCCGGGCAAGTCCGGGAGGTGACTAACTTCATGTCGGATTATGTTCGTTATGTCCGGGACCCACTTGGGCTTGAGTATGTCCGATCACCGATTGCCATGATTGACGAATACGAAAAATTCAATATGGCGAACGGAGATTGTGACGATCAGGTTTTGCTTTCCGGGTCCATGCTCCATTCTATCGGGTTTTCCGTTCGTCCGGTGGGCGTTCACCTTTACGACGCCGAGTATTACGATCATGTCGCCTTACAGATTCAAGGCGAAAAAGGAATCGTGAATTACGATCCTTGTAATCCCAACAATCACTTCGGAGAACCCAAGGGAGATATTCTACTTGGCGACTTCGCCCCCACCCATGCCTGAAATCTCTTACTCAACAATTCCATCGACATCGTACACGATCCCGGATTTCACGACCTTTAATTTTTCGGGGTCAAGTATATCGCTACCAACCATCCCAACATTTAAGCCCATCGTCGTACCCTCCCTTCCAACATTTTATACACTTGAAGAATTGATTGGAGTTTCTGATTCTAGTTCGGTTTATGTTCCGTATGTTCCCCCGGCAGTTTCAACTTTAGACCCGAAACTTGTTCAACTTCGGAATCAGGCGATCACTTTACAGCAAGAACTTGGAGACGCCTTGGCCGACCTAGCTTTAGGTTACGAGGGGGCGCAGGCCAACAAAGATGCACTCACGGCCTACAATACTCAATTATCCACACTCACAACATCTCTCAATACTCAAAAGACGAATCTTACTGCACTTCAAACGACTCTTAATACAAACACAACGGCTCTTAATAATTCTGTCACTAGCTACCAAGCAAAAGTCAATGCCCTCAACACCGACGCTCAAAAATTATCGACGGCGCAGACAACGCTCAACACCGCTATAACCGCCTACAATACACAACTCACAACTTTTCAGGCCCAACAGATTACCCTTTCCGATCTCACCAATCAAATCGCAACCGCCACAACCTCCCGGGACAGCCTGCTCGCTCAAAAAAACCAACTTACTCTCGACCTTGCCGTTTCGCAGGGGCAACTCGACTCGGCAAAGGCAAATCTTACTACGGCACAAAATAATCTTGCCTCGGTTCAGGCCAATATCGGTACTAGCACAACCCAATACAACTTACTCGCCTCGCAAGTTGCAACGGCGCAAAACAACCTCGCCTCGGTCAATAGCCAACTTTCCACGGCCTCGACCAACCTTTCAAATACGCAAGCTCAATACAATTCACTAACCAGACAAGTTTCCAACGCACAATCTGAACTCACAACGGCGCAATCTGCTCTATCTACGGCGCAAGCTAGTACGACCGCAACTCAATCACAACTGGGCTCCCTTTCATCTCAAGTCAGTTTGGCACAATCGAATCTTACAAACCTTCAACAGCAACTATCATCGGTGCAATCTGCCTTTCAATCTTCAAACGCTGAATACATATCGGTAGCTTCACAAGTTGAAACGGCAAAAGCCGATCTATCTACGGCGCAAGCACAACTCGCATCGCTCGAATCAAATGTCGTCGTTACTCAAGGGCAGTACAATGAACTTCTTTCCATGACGGAATTTGCCCGTGGCGATTTGGCGACCATACAAGCCTCGCATGATTCGTTGCGAGCAGAAAACTCCTCTCTTTCCTTGAGTATTCAATTTTCGACCGATCAGCTTTCCGGGCTGAATGGGCAATATAATTCGCTTTCCTCTGACATATCAAAATCAGAATCCAGACTTTCCAACCTTCAAAATCAGATTCAGTCCTCCGAGCAAACCATCGCCACTTCGCAGGCAAACATCGGAAACCTTGCCAATCAAATAGCCGATTCTGAATCAAACATCGCAACCCTAACCGCAACTCAAGCGGATTTGCAAGGTCAGGTTGCGACGCTCCGGGATCAATACCTAATCGATTCGGCGAACCTAGTTCAACTTCAACAATCGGTTTCAACACTTCAAAATCAATATCTGGCCGGGGTATCCGAACTAGAGAATGTGAACAATCAGCTTTTGACTCTCCGGGGCGACCTTTCCAACGCCAACGAACGGTATGCGACGGCACAACAAAATATCTTGTCGGCCTCCGAACAACTTGGCGAAATTCAATCCCGCCTCGCTACCGGGCAAACTGACCTTACCGGGCTCGAAGCAACTATCGGAATGAGCCAAGCCGAACTATCCGGCCTACAAAATCAAATTGAGGCAGGGAGGCAGGCGCAGGCACAGCTTTCTCAAAATGTTTCGGCGACTCAATCTCAATATGCGGAACTGCAAGCGCAAGTTTCGTTAGGCAATCAGGCTTTCTCCACCCTGCAAACTGCAATCTCCACCGCCCAAGCCTCCTATGCACTTCTACAACAGCAGATTGGAGGGGTTGGGACTGGAACTAATACCGGGGGAGGAATTGACCCGGCTCTATATGCCGGGTTCGCTTCAAATCAAATCGTCACTCCCGAACTTCAAGCTATGGCGACATCCTTAAAGCAATCTTTGGATGATGCGACAGCAAGCTCAAACGAATGGCTCAAAATTGTCCAAAGTATGCTCGCCGTTGTGAAGGCCGGGCTTGCTGGATTTTTGGGAATATGGGGAGCAATTTCAAACCTTGGTAAAAATCGTGCCGTACCTTCAACAAGGCCCCAAACTCCCGGAACAGTTTTACCTCCACCGGGTAGCCAAACCTATTTTGCTGGATTTCCGCCTATCCCGGGCGTACCTGATTGGCTTACTGGCGTAGGCTACGGTTTAGCCTTTGTCGCTCTCATTCTTATGGGGGCAAAACTAGCCAAGGATCAGAGCGAAAAAAATAAGTTGCAACCTAAACGAAAAACAATACAGAAGTAAATATATGAATACATTCGGCGTATGGTACGACCCTACAAGTTGGTTTCAAGATGAAGCTCCTGATGTTACTGGAACGGGTGGTTCCTTTACTACCAATCCCAATACAGACCCCTTTGGATGGTCCTCTTGGTTTAGTGGCGGTTCTACCGATATTCAGGCGGGAGTCTCCGATTCACAGCTTTCCGATTGGAATACCTACTGGTCCTCCGGTGGCGTAATGGGTGCAGACCTATCGAACCCCGTTTCAATTACGGGCGGTTCGTCAGGTTCATCCTTTGATTTTTTAGGTGGAGTGAATGACTTTCTTGCCGGAATCACCGGGGTAGCTCAAACCGGACTTGGGATTTGGCAGGGGGTTCAGACAATTATCAATCAGCAGAATCCGACGGATGAATTGGTGCGACTCCCGGGCTCTAATACTCCCGTGGTTAAGCGTGTGACGGGAGGCCAAACTCAATACTATCCGATCACACAGTTGTACCCAAGCCTCACTCCCCAAGTTCAGCAGGCACAAAATTCTTGGATTGGACCCGCTTTGATTGCTGGGGTACTTGGAATTGGGCTTATTTTCATCCTGAAAAAAGACTAAATTTATGCCTTGGAATGGGTGTAGATTTGAGGGGGACCCTAGTACGCCCGCAGAATTACTATCTAAACAGCAGTATAATTCCGAGGGTGAAAATGAGTCGTTGGATAATGATGGTGCGCCGTGTGATACGGCGTCGGTTTTTAAGGGGGGCAAAAATAGAGAGGTCATAACATCTACACCTGATTCGTGCGGTAAAACTTACTCATACTCTCGTTGGCCTTGCATGGCAATTCACAATGATTGGGATGGTGGTTTATGTTATATGGATGGCCGACGGCGTTTTAACGATGGGTTTGCTCAAGATTTAGATGCAGGCGCAATTACATTAGACATTATTGGTAAAGTCGCTGGGCTTACTAGCCTCGCAATTAGGCAAACCGCACTTAATGATTACAAAAAAGATTTGCGAGGTGCGGAAAATAAAATGCAAGTTGCAAGTAATAACTATGCACAATCGGTTGCGGGTTTGGATCAGACGGGGAATCAAATTGTAAGCCTTGGCGGAAATTTAGATGGGCTTTCGGGGCAGTTAGAAGGGATAAAACAGAGTCTTACATCTCAATGGAATGGTATCCAATCAATCTTGTCGGAGTTGTCATCTCTTAACTCCCTCCTTGGAATTGCAAATAATCAGTTAAACAAAGCAAATCAGGACCTTGCTTTCGCAAGTAACCGAGCCAATTTTCCCGCTGGGATAGCTGGTTCAATCGCCCAAAGAAACGCAATTAAACAAGCGAACGCAAGTATTAAAGAGGCGTCATTAAAAATTAGCGATCTTGAAGTAGATATTTCTGATAAAGGTAGTGAACTTCAATCTTCGTCTGATTCCTACAACCAAACCGGGCAACAAGGGGAGTCCATTTCAAATCAAATTCTTACGAATCAACAAGCAATTCAAAATTTGAAATCTACTTATGATTCCCAACTTTCAGGGGCTAGAAATGCGGTGTCACTTCGCAACGGAGCAATCGGGGATGTTAAGAACGCACAAACTAATTTTGCCGAGAAACTGGAAACTTCTATGTCCATCGCTCAAGGGGCAGTTGGGGCAAGCGGAGCCAGCCAAACCCTTAAATACGCTTCTACTGGCGATTACTTGAAAGCTACCGGGGCTGGAATTAACACCGGGATAGATGTTGGTTCATATAATGTCCCGGGATCACTTGGCTTGAATCCGTTTATTCCTCTTTTGAAAACCGCAATTTCGGAAGGTTTTGACAACCTTCAAAGTGGCGGGAATGTCGAAAATTATGCGTTGAACTTGGGCGAATCTTTGATCGGCCTAAAATCTAGCCAACAAATTTTTAGAAATGTTGAAGGCGCACTCCTAATTATGGATAAGGACTCGTATATGGCTTGGCAAATTTTAGCGCAACAAACGCATGAAGGGGTTGGCGTCCTTGGCACAATTACCACAACCGCATCCCCTTTTATGGGCGGGATTGCGGTTACTCCTTTTATTCCGATGCTCGTTCCCGTTGCACAATCTATCGCAAGTGGATTTCTTTCTACGGCGGTTGAAGCTGGATACAAATTTTCCATGCGGGAAGGGTTGTCAGCCCCGCTTGGTTCAAGACGACTTTCCGGCGTATCGGTTTTACTTTTTGGAACAGTTGGAAGCATTGTTTATGGGCCTATCAATGCGATGGGAAAAGCCTTTGATGATTTGTTTGGAAATGATGAACAAGGCAATTCAAATACTGCCGTAGCGATTCAGAGAATGGCGCAATCCGGGGCGGAAAAAGCCGGGGTTCCACAATTTCGCATAAGCGTGGATATGAGAAAAATCGGCAAACAGAGTGACCCTCTTTATAGCGGGACTGTAATTGAATGAGTGACTATACTCCATTTCCGAATGAGGATTACCCGGACACAAGCCCGGAGGCAAATGCCGTTGGAAATTATTATTATTCAATACGGGTTGGAACGCACCCAGCCATAGTAGCGGGTGAGAAAGCATACAAAAAAGCCCTTTGTGGTACTGGATATTTTTGTTGCGAAGAAGGCTCCGCTTGTGATTGTGAAATGCAAATTCCGTTTCTTATTGTTCCCGGTGGATGGACTGAAGAATTTGCAAGATCGAAGTGTATGCAGGCGGGTTATATGTATCCGGTATATAAGGGTGGGTCGATGGATAGTGAAGAAGGTTGGTATTCCTACACGGGCGACCCGGGTTGCAAACCTTGGAATCAAAGATGGTGCGACGGGCCTCCTATTCCACCTTGCGGAGTTGACCCGGTTGCCAAAGAAAGAGAAGATACAATACAAGAAATCAATAAAGCCCGTGAAGAAGCGGTTGGTACAGAGGCGAGAATTAAACTAACTGGAAATAGAGCGTTGCTATTATCAAACGAACGATTATCGACTATTTTTTACAATTCTATGTTAGATTCAGCGGAATCTATACTTGTCGGAATGACTAATACTTTTCTGCAAGCGGGGGCGATAGCCGGGGCAGTTGCCGGAGCATCCCAAATTTTCGCCTCTACAATAAATTACTATACCAGTTTAGCTAACGCCTTTATGCAATCTTTTGAACCGTACAGCCCACCGCCTATTGGTGGGGGCGGAGGATTGTCTTAAATTTTCTATATGAGTGACTATACTCCATTTCCGAATGAGGATTACCCGGACACAAGCCCGGAGGCAAATGCTTGTGCAAATTATCTTTATACTATACGGGCTGGAACGCACCCGGCCATAGTAGCGGGTGAGAAAGCGTACAAAGAAGCTCTTTGCGATACTGGATATTTTTGTTGTGGAGAAGGCTCCGCTTGTGATTGTGATTATCGAGAACAATACTTTCAATGCTATGACCCGCCATATATTGCTAGTGAACCGGGTGATGATTGTGGTAGCGGGAGTTATGGTACTAAAGGCGATGATGGTTGCAAGGCTTGGTGGTCGCCTTGGTGGGAGATTCCACCCTGCGGAGTTGACCCGCTTGCCAAAGCATACGAGGACACCATGAAACCTATAAATGAAGCCCGTGAAAGAGCAGTTGGTAGAGAAGCCAGAATTAAACTTGCTGGTAATTGTGCCTTGTCACTATCAAACACACGATTATCGACTATTTTTTACAATTCCATGTTAGATTCAGCGGAATCTATACTTGTCGGAATGACTAATACTTTTTTGCAGGCGGGGGCGATAGCCGGGGCAGTTGCCGGAGCATCCCAAATTTTCGCCTCTACAATAAATTACTATACCAGTTTAGCTAACGCCTTTATTCAATCTTTTGAACCTTACAGCCCCCCGCCTATTGGTGGGGGCGGAGGATTGTCATAAATCACAATTAAATTTTATGGCGTCCTCTATTTTAAGTAAAACAGTTTCTTTGATTGTGAGTCTCGATTCGCAAAACATCAGTATATCTCCGGTGTACACCTATATATCACAAATGTTGAAAAAGTATGGAGTCTCGAATCCGACCCTAGTTAGCGGGGTTGTAATGCAATTTGATCCAACTGAAAAAAATTTGATTACAAACTTGGCGAGGGTGGCGGAAGAAATTAACAATAATAATGCCTTGAATTTTTCTGTCGGCCTTGGTGTTTCAATATCGCAAGATTCCATAAATGCGTTAAGCAAATCAATTACTGATTCCACTACACAATTCGAGGCTATTAAAGCAACTTTTGTGGAGTTTGATGTTCGACCTGAACCCGATCCGGTGATTCCACCCGATCCAGTTATTGTCAGACCCCAGCCAGAGTATGACGATGAGGAGGAGTATTACGATGAGGAGGAGTATTATGATGAGGAGGAGTATTACGAGCCCGAGCCCGAGTATTTTGAGCCCGAGCCGGAGTACATACCCGAGCCGGAGTACATACCCGAGCCAGAGTTCATACCCGAGCCAGAGTTCATACCCGAGCCGGAGTACATACCCGAGCCGGAGTACATACCCGAGTATTTTGAGCCCGAGCCGGAGTATGTGCCTGAACCCGAGCCGGAGAATGTAATCCAGCCGGAGTATGTCGCCCCGCAACCAGAGTGTTTAATCCCCGTCATCCCAAGTCTCCCGGGGCCGGAGCCTATTCTCCCGATCATCCCGGAAACCGGCCCAATCATCCCGGAACCCGAGCCCGTACAATTAAATTTTGCTCCGTTTGGACAAGAGGTAGTTCTTCGCAATCTACCATTTGACCAAGATGCCCGATGTAACTTTTCCTATTTTAATGGAACATATATTTATTTAGATGGGCCAAGTTATAGATACAGAGCCATAGACAATCTTCGGAATTTCATCACCACCCCGTTAACTCCTGATGGTTATGGTGGAACCGGGACTTACGCCGTAAGAGATTCAGATGAAGTATATTTCACAAACAGTTACGATGGTAGTGACAAATTCCCGTTAGATAATTGGCAACTATCAAATTACCCACTCAATAATTGCCCGCTATCTGTGACTGTTCCGGTATTTAATTAAGTTGTGAGCTTGACCTTTTTATTTTCTATCAATATAGGAGTTAATCATGGCCGAAGAAACCGTACTAACCAACGATCCTACAAAAGAAATCACTTTTAGCCTTGGCTCGAATGGAACTGCATTTACCATCGGCCTAGTCGCCGGGGCAATCGCCGGGGTAGTCGCCGTAATCGCTATTCTTAACTACGCCAAAAAGTAATCGATTGACACTCCCCAAAATACGAAAGACATAAAGAAACATGAACTCAAAATCTTGTTGCTCCTCTTGCTCGGGTGAATCTATCGAAGGCTTAAATAAACTTTTCGCTATGTCAAATTATGTCCCGCCGACCCCCGGCTACGAACAAACCTATTCCATGCCAACCTTCAAACCTATGGGCATGGCGGGTCCTTTGATGGGTCAAAATGTTGCCCGTCCTTATCCCGGGGCTCCGGGTCCAGTATTTGCCGAACAAGGCAATCCGAATTTTCCCCGTAGCAACGGCAACGCCAATCCTTTCTACAAACTTTCCAAAGTAATGCCCGCCGTTAATCCGCTTGGGCGTCAGGTCCAAACCGGGTTCCCGGATCGCTTCAACCCGGTTGGGTCCTACGCTACCACCGGGAATCCAAACATCTTTAATCCCGCCGGAGCAGGCTATCGGCCTATGGGATCATACGCCACTACTGGCAACCCAAACATTTTTAATCCCGCTGGGGCGGGCTATCGGCCTATGGGGGCGTACCCCTCTTGCTCAAATCCAATGGGCATTACCCCGGTAGGCGAAAATATGCCTGCTCAAATTGGGCATCCCGCACGAATGGGTCAGGGAATCGGTGGAGAGGTTCAGTCGCTTGGTTTTATGGTTTGACATAAACAATCCCAACTCTAAAGGAGTAAATATATGGAATGGCTTACACAAAATTGGCAGACCCTAACCGCCGGGGCCGGGGCCGTAATCATACTTGCTAGAATTTTGGTCAAATTGACCCCAACCCCCGCCGATGACACCATCCTCGCTAAAGTCGTGGATGCGTTGAAGGCGATTGGCCTAAAACTGTAAATGTCCTTGCGGGACGACCTCTCCCGCCTCCTCGAAAACAATAGCGTCACCGAAATCACCAAGGAGCTTTCTGTACTTTGTTCGCAGAAAGCGAACTTGGCGATGGAGCAGGGGGACGATATTTACGCCGAACGGTTAGAGGATTGTTCAAACGCACTTTGGTCGATTGATTTTGGTGTATGAGTGTCGTCACGCAAAACACCTACAATCAGAAACAGCCCCCATCCTTGAAACCTACCGACATTCCCGGACGCATCGTAACCTATGCCGAAGCAACCGAAATGTGTCACAAAATGGATTTATATTTCATGCGGAAAAGGCATGGGTGGGTCACGGGTCGAAACGCCTTTATGATGAACACAAAAAAACCTCTTGACAAAAAAACCGTTTCCAAAGACAGAGGTGAAAAGTGAAACAACTGATTTTGGAAAACCCTCGCCGTCGTCGGCGTATCCGCCGTAACGGTGGAACTCTGAATTGGGGTGTTCGCACTCCGGTTTCTCCTCTTTTCCGTAACGGATATTATAGCTCGGCATCGGAGTTCGAGAATCTTTTCACAAACAAAAAGAAGCGTAGGTCCCGCAAGGGGCGGAAGCGCACGAAACGCAAATCTTCAACCAAACGCCGATCCAGACGCACCGGGGCGAAACGGAATCGGAAAAACACAACCCGCCGTTACAAACGGCAAACCCCCCGGACAAAACGGAGAACATACATGAAAATCAGAAAAAATCGTAGTCGTGGCGGAATGGCCGGAGTCAAAGGATTCGCAAGCCAATTCACCAAGCGGGAAAACCTTTCTTTGGCCGGAGGCGTTCTTATCGCCCCTATCGCCACGGGCTTTGTCCGTCGGACGATCACCTTGCCCACCCTCGGCTCGGCGAATGTTAGCAACGCTATTTATAGCCTGCTCATCCCCGGACTCGGTGCGCTTCTCACCCGCCGATTCAGCCCCGCCTTGGCGAATGGTATGATTATCGGTGGTATCGCAAACGCAGTTTCCGGGCTCATCCCGCAGATCACCGGGCAGACCGCAACCGCACAGCGTTACCTCGGTGAATATCTCGACCCCCGCCGTAGCATGGGTGCATACATCGCTCCCCGGCAGAACGCTACGATGGGCGCATCGGTTCCCAATGCGTTCAACGCTTGGGCTAAATAATTAACTAACCAAGACAAGGAGATTACGACAATGGCCGAAACAAACAGTCAGCAGATTGTTGGCAAGCTACAATCCCGCTACGGCACTTATGCCCGTGGGCAGTTGCAGAGCCAACGCAAACAATTCTGGTCCTACATTCCCTACACCAATTCGTCGAATGTAGCGCAAAACACCTATACATTCTTCGGGTCGGCTTTGGGCGACCAGCAAACCCCTAACTTGCAGAGGACAAACATCCCCGTTCAGGGATCGTTTGGAACTTCGGCGTTCTTGCTGAAATCCATTCAATGTTCCTTCTACATCCCTTCAAACGCAACCTTCGGCGTCGATTATACCAATGCGACGACGACCTACGCAACGGACGCCACTTCGGCCTTATGGCCTGATTTGGTTTCCGGCTTTGCTCAAGCGGGCATCTTGCAGTTCTCGGTTGGTGCGAAAAACTTCGTCACCATTCCGAAACCCTTCTTGTATGCACCGCCCGCCGACGGTCGCTCTGACTTGACAGCGGTTCGGCTTGCTACTACCGCCACTCCGACTTACTCGGTTGGCGTACCCGAAGCCGAATTGCATCGTTTGTCGGAAGAACAGTATTTGGTTGACCCGGAACTCTACATTGACTTCCAAGAAAACTTCCGGGTTCAAATCACCTACCCTGCCGGGTTTATCCCGCAAATCGGAACGACATCACTCCCCGCCACTCAAGGCAATCTCTATATTGGAGTTATCCTTGACGGCGTTGAGTTCCGTCCCGTCCAGTAATTCACAAGAACAAGGAGAACACTACAATGGCAACAGAATCCCAACAGATTACGCAAATGATCGCCTCCCGTTACGGGACGGCGAATTACGGAAACCTCCAAGTCCTAAAATGGCAGTATTACGACTATGTTCGTATGACCCCATCCACGGGCATCGTTTCCCAGAAACTTAACTTCTTTAGCATTCCGCAGGGTTCGCTCGATCCGAACTCGCAGATTGCAAAGACCCTCGAAGAAACCAACTTGGATCGGAACGGCCAGTTCACCTATGACTATGTGATTACTGGTATCCGCACCCACTTGTATGTTCTTCCAAAGGCCCGGCAGAATACAGTTGGAACCGTTAGCTCCTCTACAACCTTCACCGTTGGCGGAGTAAATGCGACTGGCGGTACTGGAACGGGCTCACTCGGTCATGCAGGCGGAACGATGAACTTCCTCGAACAGCTTTCTGGTCGTGGAAACCTTGTCGTTAACTTTGGTCAGAAACGCTACTTTGAAATCAATCAGCCATTCAAAAAGTGTCCGATTGGTGCGGGCGTAACGATCAATTCTTACGGTGGTGGAACACCCAACGCCGTAGGGATTCACTCGAACTACTGGTATAGTCAATCCTCGGATACCCGGGATAGGTATTTGGTCACTCCTCCTCTCTTTGTGGAGCGTGATTCAATTATCGACGCCTCGATCAGCTTCGTGGATACCGATTATAGCTCGGCGAACTACACACTCCCTAACTTTAACACCGTGGCGGGTTCTTTCGCCTTTGTTAATGTCGGATTGTGCTTCGACGGATTCGCAATCGTACCCACACAGTAATAGGCAACGAAAAAATGCGTCATCCCCTCCCGGCTCTCATATTGGCCGGGAGGGGGTTGACCAATTAAGGAGAAAATTTTATGGAATCAGTAGTATCATCCCGGGAAGTTCTTCCCTTCATCTACACGGTGGACATCTCGCTTGGTTTAAGCGCAACTGGAACCAAGACCCTTGTTCTTGGTTCGGATTCTGAATTTGAACTTTACGGTTTTGAGGCTCGGACTAGCGCAGACAATTCGACTCAAGCAAGCGCAGTTCTAGCAAATTCTTCCGGTTCAAATACCGTCGTGAACAATGTGATTCAGGCCCCGGACAACTTTAAGGTTTTAATTAAGGACATCTCGACGGGTCGGGACTTATTCACCTCCTCCTTAAACCGTTCCCTTGTTTGCGGAAATACCTCGAACTGCTTCGTTGCAGAGGGTTATCGGATTCGGTGGCCCCGGCAGAATCAAATTCAATTCGACTTTACTTGCTTGTACTCAACATTCCCCACAAGCATGACCGCCCTCGACATTACTTTCGCCTTGCGAGGATATAAAATCTTCGGTCGGATGGCGTAAGTTAGTAAGGAAGGAAGCGCATGAGCTTCACCCTTACTTTTGGGCAAGAGGGAAATTGTGCGACCGCACAAGTTGTATGGTCGGTTGACGGAAAGACATACCGATTCCGGTCGGACAATAATTTCGTAGCGTGGATTTCTACAATCTTCACCGTGGCCGATGTTGTAGCTAGTAGCGCAGTAGAATTAGTTTCATCAAATCAAAGCCCGCCCGTTCAAGGTGGTTCGGGGAACTTGTTTTCAAAGTATCGTATAGCTGGTTCGCTTGTAGGTAGTACCCGGGGAATTGGGGCGGTGGATTGGCAACAATATCGTGATTCTACGGCATATGTCGCAAATGGCACACAATGTACGATTGGGGGCGGGCGAAATAACACCGCATCGGGTTACTACACCACGATAGCGGGTGGAAGTGGAAATAACACAAGTCTCCGTTGGTCTGCGGTTGGGGGTGGGCTACAAAACACAGCAAGCAATTATGGGGCAACTGTGGCGGGTGGGTTAAACAACAACTGTACTGGTAACGCCTCAACGGTTGGAGGTGGTTCTGCAAACACCGCATCGGGTTACTATGGATATGCTTGTGTGGCGGGTGGGCAAAACAACACCGCATCGGGCTACCAAGGACGATCTTTTGTTGGGGGTGGGAAAAGCAACACCGCATCGGCTAACTACGCAACCGTGGGGGGCGGGTTTTCCAACACCGCATCGTCTAACTACGCAACCGTGTCGGGTGGGAGAGTCAACACCGCATCGGGGAACTATGGAGCGATAGGAGGTGGGCAAAGCAACAACGCATCGGCCACCTTCGCAACGGTGGCAGGGGGGTATTTCTGTATCGCCTCGCTTGCGTGTGCAACGGTGGGAGGTGGAAGGGAAAACACCGCATCGGCCAACTACGCAACGATTGTTGGCGGGCATAATGCGTTAGCTAGTCGCACCGGAATGACCGCATACGCAAACGGTTTTTTTAGCGCACAAGGCGATGCTCAAGCGGTTGAATTTATTGCTCGAAATACTACAACTGGCGCAACGACATCGGTTCTTCGTCTAGATGGTGGAGGTGTGGGATCAAGGTTCACAATCCGCAACAACACGGTTCTTTCTGGAATTTGCACAATTTCGGGATTTTCCACGGATGGAGTAAAGGTTGGTTTGTATCAGAGGTCAATTTCTATTAAGAATGTCGCTGGAACGACAACCTTGGTCCATTCTTCAACGATTAGTACCGACCATGAAGATGACGCAACTTGGAATGTCACTATCACGGGGGATAATGCAACTGATTCACTAAACATAGCTTGTTTGGGGTCGGCGGGTGATACGGTTAGATGGGTTGCGGTTTTTCGTGGACTTGAAATTGCCATGCCCTAGAACGGGGCATGGCTAAAAACTTTGCTTTCATTTCCGGGCTCCCCCGATCCGGCTCCACCCTACTTTGTAACATCCTAGCGCAAAACCCGGACGCCCATGTATCCCGGGCAACCTCCGGCCTCCACGATGTCCTTTTCGGGATAAGGAATCAATGGGACAAGCTAATAGAACATCAGGCCGAAGGTGTTGACTATGATAGACTTCATCGGGTTTTAGTGGGTGCGCTTCATGCTTATGTCGAAACTGATAAGAGTTTGATAGTCGATAAGGGCCGGGGATGGCTTTCCCTGATCGAAATGATTGAATTTATTATAGGTAAAAAGTGTAAAATTATTTGCCCGGTAAGGGATTTGGCGGAAATCCTCGCCTCGTTTGAAAAGCTATGGCGAAGGACTTCCGGCAAATCTCAATGGAGTATAGAAGAAACAAACTACTTCAAGGCGCAGACGGTTGAGGGTCGGTGCGAATTGTGGGCGAACCAAGGTCAACTCGTCGGCCTAGCCTATAACCGGGTTAAGGATGCTCTATCTCGGGGCTATGCCGACCGCATCCATTTTGTTGAGTTCGATGACCTAACATCACGCCCCGGTGACACCATGAAGGGGATTTACGAGTTTCTTGACATTCCGGGTTTTTCACACGACTTTGAGAGCGTCGCCCAATATACCCAAGAGGACGACAAAAATATCCATCGGATTGAGGGGTTACACTCAATCAGGTCCAAGGTTGAACCCGTACCGAAGTCGGCCCGGGAGATATTAGGATCGGTGGAACAAAAATACCGTAACCTAGAAATTTGGAGAAAATAAAATGGAAATCGAATTGAGCAAAAAGAAAACCGTAGTCGTTGCTCCCGCCGTAACCAAAGACCTTGAAAAAATTAACATCGTCCGGATCGTTGACCTTCCCGTTGAAAAGAAGGTCCGAGCGTTCGTTCGTGAGCTTGGCCGTCCCATTGAACTCCCGGAACTTTCCGGAGAGAATTATGGCGAATGGTCAAACGAAGATGTTGAAAAGGCAGTAGTTTCCGAAATCGAAAAATTGTAAGTTATGGAAGGCGATCTACTCCTCGCAGGCGTCGCCTCCGCCCTAATGAGGAACGCCAAGCCCGCCACCGGGACCGTGACTACTCCAACGGCGTCCGGCCCGGTGACGGCGCAGTTTTCTTCGGAACAGCTTGACCAGCTTGCGGGCGCACTTGTCCAAGGGGTTTCCAACATTCAGTTGCCCCCGGCACAAGTTCAGTTCCCGGACAACCTAAAACTTTCATTTTCGGATGCGGAACTAGCTCGGATCGCTCAATCCCTTACAAAAACTCAATCCGCAGGCAACATAAAAAGTCAAATTTATCAAAGAACCATTCTGATAGACATTTCACCTACAACCATTCCGACTTCAACATTTATTTATGCCGAGTTCCCGGTAGGGCAAAAGGTCGCATCCTTTAACTTCGCCCAACAAGCCGGGTTAATTGGTGTGACTCTTTCCGCTTCCATCGTCAATACTCAAACCAAGCCATGCGGGTTTTTCTGCGCTCTTGCCGACACCCCCTTATTGAATTTTGATACCACACCATATACCTCTACAACGGAAGTGGGTAATCCAAAAGTTCCGGATTCACAGATTTTACTTTCCGTATTCACTCACCAAAACTCGACCTCGACGACCATCAATCCTAATACGAGGTCGGCGAGTTTGAGTTTCGGCCTTGAAAATGCGGTGCAGATTGTAAATTCGCAAAGCACTTTATCTCTTTACGCTTTCCAAACCGCCAATGTTCCCGGGGTGTCGGGCGTCGCTGGACAACTTATGTCGGCGGTTTTGACGGCGTACTATATTCCAACGGAGGATACATGAACATTGATTTAATGAATTGGGAAATTGTTCGGTCAATTTTACAATCACTTGAAGATGCGGAAGCGACGGCGGTGGGCAGGGCTAGAGAAATTCCCCAAGGCATTATCCCAAAGTTTATTTCTGAAATTGATAGAGAATTAAAATTTAACGGCTCGTAACATGGCGGTGTTTATTGATGAACCGACTCCGATTGCCCGGTCAACGGCGTCGCAACTTATGGGACTCGCCACCCCCGCCGGAGTGATTGCATCTCAAGGTGCGGGCGTAATATCCCAACAATATCTTTCGGCAATTTACGGCAACGGTCAAAACAAGGCTGGTCAAGTAATTTATTTGAATCAGTCAAACATCATGAATGTTTTGAATTATTCTGGAAGGTTTTGCCCGTCGTTTTCTTACATTTCCTATGATTCATCGGCTACTACTGGGTTGAGCCCTTCTCCGGCATTTGGTTTGAAAGGTGGATTTAAGCTAAAAGTTACAAGAAACGGATACCCGCCTTATAGTGTCAATATCGGATTAAATGATCTTGATCCGATAATTATCGGAGTCGATAATCCCTACGGACCGTTTGGGCTTATTGGCGTATTGTTTGGATTTGTTGGAAGTTCCTTACTCGATATAACTTCTGCGGATTTAATTGCCGGGCAGTTGCCAGAATTTAGATTGGAGTTTGAAATGTATATGGCATGGAACTCTACTCCGCCACCTACCGGAGTGTTTCAATTTCAGTTCACTCCTGTTTATCAGGATAATTCAATTATTTTGCCCGCCCCATTCTATCCGGTTTTATTCTATCCACGATCCAAACCCGTAACAACCCGGGGATTCAGTTATGACAATTTGACCGCCCTTGAAACTCCGTACAACATTATTCCCAATCCATACGCAGGGCTTGGGGTGGACCCGGGGAATGTTCCGGCTGAAAGATCAAAATTGTCGGCACTTTATAGGCAATTCAAGTCGGTTGCGAGTGGTGGACCATCCTATCAATACGCCGGGGTAAATTTCCCTCCTTCGGCCAAGATATTTGATTGTGACCTCAAAATCAAAGTATTCCCGCCTCTTTATTATGTGTATGGAATTGACATAGCAAATTCTATAATAAATTGGTATCACCCCTCCTATTCAGCGAATCCGCTGGACTCTCGGCCTTAACCCAATACATCTAAAGTATGAGCTTCGACAAATTTATTCAGTCCCGGACGATTGCGAAAAAGGTTACAGTCGCACAAAGCGCAAACTCTACCTTCCCAACCTATGCGCTTTCATCCTTCATTGATTTTGAAACGGACGGTTTTTTGGTCGGGATACACTTTATGGTCGCCCATAATGCGAGTACCCTTGTTGTGGGTGCGACTGACGCCGACCTCCCTTGTGGTGCGATTGTCGCCAAGGTTTCAGGGGATGTTTTAAGTATTCCGGCGGGTGGGAATGTGACAAACTATTCCGGGGCGCAAATTCTAATCAGTCACTTGGACTATCCCGCAAACACCGGGACGACAACTGATGCTAACCCTACTTCGAGGCAAACGACCATAGCCTACGATGCGGATTCAAAGAGGATTCCGATAAAATCAAATGACCGACTTGGAGTGTACTTATGTTCAAACTCGGATTCGGCCCCAACAAACTTCGGCTTCACGCTTACGGCCTATTTTGTGCGCTCCTAGTCGGTTGTAGTTCGCCCTCGGGCAACTACAACTTGGGCAAGGCAGACGCTCAAATTGGGGGCTTAATTGCCGACTATCCCGGGCTCAAGAATGAGCTTGAACAGATACGAAACAATGTCCGGGATGCGGAAACCTCCCTACGGGAAAAAGAGGTGATAATCGCTACCCTTTCAAAATCGGTTGCCAAAGAGGAGGAAAGGGCGCAATCCCGATTAGTCACCATTTGGAAATTGACTTCGGCTTTGGTCGGAATACTTCTGGTAGTCGGACTATTTTTAGCATGGAAACTCAAGTAGCAACGCATACCCCGACCGACATCGGCAGGACCGTCCTTTCTCTAGGGGCGATCCTAGCGGTCGTTTTTGCGTTATGGCAGATGCAAAACAGCGTCCGGGAGGAGCTTCGCCCGGAACTTTATGAACTTCGCCGGGATGTTAAAAACATAGAAGAAAAGGTGAATGTTCTTATCGGTCAACAAGATGCGTTGGCTCGAAGATTAGGACCCGGAAAATGAACAAGGACGATCTTACAATGGAACGGATTTTAGTTTCGGCCCTAATTGGGGCGGTGATCGG
>Ga0187845_1000548_pt1 | contig 22586 bp, 10 predicted proteins | sample SpaLakP09_SKY_68_FD_134515 | JGI IMG/M metagenome (GOLD analysis project Ga0187845, IMG submission 134515) | Oligotrophic lake water microbial communities from Sparkling Lake, Wisconsin, USA - SP09_SKY_68 | ecosystem: Environmental > Aquatic > Freshwater > Lake | place: USA: Sparkling Lake... | reverse complement strand
GGTGTCGGTGTCGGTGTCGGTGTCGGTGTCGGCGTCGGTGTCGGTGTCGGTGTCGGTGTCGGTGTCGGTGTCGGTGTCGGTGTCGGTGTCGGCGTCGGAGTCACGGGAGGGGCCGGAGGCAGCCTGTCCTTGGTCGTGGTATTGCCATTCCCGGCCGACGGATTTCCGGGTGGCGGCGGCGTCCCACCGCCGGGCGCCGGCGGCAGCTTGTCGCTGGTGTCATTGCCATTGCCAACCGATGGATTGGCTGGAATCGGCGTTGGAGTAGGCGTTGGCGTTGGCGTCGGGGTCGGGGTCGGCGTTGGAGTAGGCGTCGGTCGAGGCCCGGTCGGTGCCGGCGGCGGAAGCAGCGTATCCGTATCCGAGCCGTTACCAACGGACGGTCGAGGCGTTGGCGTTGGCGTTGGCGTTGGCGTTGGCGTTGGCGTTGGCGTGGGCGGAGTCACCAGGCCGTCCAGCGACAACACGGGCGTGCCCGTCGTATAGACGGTCGCCTGCGAGTTCAAGAGCAAGATGTCGCCGGCGGCTGCGATCTGGATGCGGCCAGTCGTGCTGCGCACGGCAACCGAGACGTCCGACGGGCCATTCGGGGTGAGGGCACGCCCGATCTTGACGTGGCCAGTGGCCGCCGCGCCCGCCGCGAAGTCCTGCGTGCTCAGCGGCTGTGCCGAAGAAAGGTCAGCGCCCCCGACCAGGGTCAGCGAGCCGGCACGGCGACTCACGGCCACCCATTGGCTGGCAGGGGCATCCGGGTTGCTGACCGACGGCAGGAAGCCGGCGCTCAGACCATGAGCGACGTCCAGGGTGCCTGCGGCACGAAGGCTGATCGATGCCTCACCCGCGTGCGGCGACGTGCCGAGCTGAGCCGTACCGAGCACGGGCAAGTTCCAGTCAGCCACGAGTTTCAGATCCTGCCGGGCCTGCACCTCCACACCCGGACGCACCACCATGGCCGCAGACAGGCCGGGTTGAGCGCCCGACAGGCGCATGGCGATGTCCTCGACGGCCACACGCTGGTTGTCGGACCGGACCGTGTCCATGCCCAGATAGACGGCGCCGACGGGGCCAGTCGGTGTCGGTGTCGGTGTCGGTGTCGGTGTCGGTGTCGGTGTCGGTGTCGGCGCTACTACGACAGGAGGTGCCGGCGGCAGCGTGTCTTTGGTCGTGCCGTCGCCATTGCCAGCCGAAGGAAGCCCCGGCGTGGGCGTGGGCGTGGGCGTGGGCGTGGGTGTAGGTGTAGGTGTAGGTGTAGGTGTAGGTGTAGGTGTTGGTGTCGGTGTCGGTGTTGCAGCGCCAGGCGCAGGGGGCAGCTTGTCCTTGGTGGTGGTCGCCCCATTGCCGGCCGACGGTTCAAGAGCGTCCAGCGCGCTGGCGACAGGTCCGGGCGCGCGGGGCATTGCCGCCAAAGAAGCAGCGCCCGAAGTCGTGCTTGGCGCCGCCAGGGGTGGCGCAGGTGGCAGCTTGTCCCGGGTTGTCGTATTGCCGTTACCTGCCGATGGATTTCCGGCCGGGGGGTTGGTGCCGCCACCGGGGGCAGGCGGGAGCTTGTCGCCGGTATCGTTGCCGTTGCCAACAGACGGGTTGGCAGGTGTGGGCGTTGGAGTCGGCGTCGGGGTCGGGGTGGGAGTTGGCGTCGGCGTCGGCGTCGGTGGCCTGGGTCCGGTCGGCGCGGGCGGCGGCAGCAGGGTCTCCGTGTCCGAGCCATTGCCCTTTGACGGTGGAGTTGCAGGCGTCGGCGTGGGCGTGGGCGTGGGCGTGGGCGTGGGCGTGGGCGTGGGTGTGGGTGTCGGTGTGGGTGTCGGTGTGGGTGTCGTCACCACCACGGTTTGACCCTCGCGTATCTCCACGACCTTGTCATAAATACGCACCGCCTCCACCTCGAGTTGCGCGACACCAGTCAACGTTGACCGGATGGCGGCAATCCGGACATCGGCACCCTGCCCCTTCAGCGTTCCCAGATCGGTGCGCGACGCGCGCAGCAGCAGGCTGCCAGCGGCCGGCGCCGCACCGGTGGACGACAGATCGATCAGCGCTCCCGGCAACAGACTCAGATCACCGTCTACCACATTCATGAGCACGCGCCCGGCCGAGCCGCCGCTCGCCGTGCTCAGCGCCAGCAATTGAGCACCATCGCGCAGTTCCAGGTCACCACGCGAGGCCAGATTGATCACACCACCGTCGGCGCCGCTGGCATCCAGTCGGCCGTTGAGCAGCAGCCTGCCGCTGTCGGCGGTGAGGCTGAGGTTCTGCGCCTGCAGCGTGGTGCCTGCTTCGAGCACCAGGTCGTCGCTGCGCGTTCGAACCGCAATGCCACCCCGGAAGTTGTTCGCTGCGCCCGCGGTCAACCTGCCAGCCATTTGTCCCAGACTGATCGTCTGACCACTGTCCAGACTCAAATACGCGGCGCGTCCCTGCGCGCTCGCCGTACCGACCAGTGTGCCGTCCAGATCGATGCGGCCCTCGGGCGCACTCAGGCGCACCGAACCGGCATCGCCTTTGCCGCTGGCCGAGGCCTCGATGCGAGCACCCGCCTCGACGCTGACACTGCCATGGGCACTGCTGGCACTCAGGGAGCCAGCGGCGAGATCGACGTTGATGCCATCGAGGACGCGGGTCGCGCCATTCACCCGGGTCACCGAGCCGGCGGCAAACAAGACCTTGTCGGCGTCGTTGCTGCCCACCGCCTGCAAAAGCACGCCGCCGCCAGCCAGATCGATCACGCCGCCCTGATGCACGGCTCCACCGGTCAGGTTCAAGCGAGCACCCGCCACGGCCGGTCCGGCCGCCGGCAGCGCCTGACCCGCCGCGGCCTTGACCGCGATCAGGCCGGGCGCCGTGATGGCAGCATCGGCCAACGCAGATGCGCCAATGCGCGGCGCGCTGATATTGAGCGCGCCCGCCGCGCTGACCAGGCTGGTGCCCGAGAGCTGGAACGCGGTGTCTGCGTGCAGGTCGACCGCACGGGCCGCCCAGGCCTGCGTGCCCGCCGCCAGCGTGAGCACGCCCTGCCCGGCCCCGCTGCCCAGGGCGCTGATCGACAGCGTGCCGCCATTGGCCCGCTCCGCGGCGCCGCTGCTGGTGCCCAGGCCGGTGGTGTTGGTCAGTGTCACCCGACCCGCGGCCACGCGTGCCGTGGCATCGCGCCCCTGCACGCGCAGCTCCGGGGCGTCAAGCACCAGGCCGGCAGCTGGGCCGAGCCCAAGGGTGCGTCGGCGCCCAGATCGATGGACGAGTAGCTGCGCAGCGTCAACTCCTGGCGGCCCGCCAACTGGGCGACCAGGCTCGGTGACAGGCGCAGCGTCTGCGGATCGGCCAGGGCTGCATCGGCGCCGGTCAGGGCGATGCGGCCAGCGCCCATGGACACATGGGCCGATGACAGCCCCAGATCGGCCGCCACCTTGGTACTGCGGGTGGCGTCCAGCGTGACGGAACCGTGACCGGTCGGCGTGGCGATCTCGACGCCCTGCCCCACGACCAGTTCACCCTCGGCGCGGCTGGCCCCGGTCCGCACGACGGGGGCCAGGTCGGATGCGCTGACGCGCAGGGCCGCGCCGTCGCCAACAATCCTGAAAACCCCGGAGTCCCTGGTGTCGGCCGAGTTGGCGGCCGAGGCCTTGATGTGAACGCCGTCCGCAAGCTGGATTTGCTGGCGCGCGGCCAGCAGCAGGTCGGCCTGGTTCAGGTCGGACGCGCCATCGGCGACCGCGACACGGCTGGCGCGCACCTGCAGCGTGCCGCCGCCGGTCGCGGCCGGCACGGCACCGAGTACCAGGGACTGCGCCCCCAGCTGATTGAGCTGCGCCGCGCCAAGGTTCAAGGCACCCGACTCGGCCTGCGCGGCATCGCCCACCACGATGCGGTCCGCCGCGAAGAAGGCCTGGCCACCGCGCCCCGCCGGCTTGCCGCTGAGCGCGGGCGCGGCGTCGAAGCGCACCTGCCCGGCAAGGCTGGCCGCGTTCGCACTGATGACCAGCGCCCCGGCATCGACCGGTCGTCGCGGCACCGAGACCTCACCCGCACCGGAGCCGCTCAGGGCGGTGAAGAAGGTGTCGGCATTGCTCAGCCGGATCTCGGCCGAGCGACGCGCCAGGCTGGAGCTGCTGATCAGCCAGTTGCCCGGCAGGGCGTCCTTGAAGCCGGTGTTGGCGTCACTCAGCTGCGCTCCGGCCAGCACCGAGCCATCGGCGTTCTTCAGCGCCGTGCCCAGACTCATGGCCGTGCCGCCAGCGACCGGCTTGACCAGGTAGGCGCCGTCGAGCACCGCGTAGCGGGCCGGCAGCAAGGTGTAGGTGCCCGCGGGCAGCAAGGCACCTTCGCCGACCGTGATCTGGCGGCCGATGCGGGTCGGTGCGCCGGTGAGCGAGTTGTCAAACGGGGCTGCCCCCTTGACGCCGGGCAGCACGGCGAACGCACCATCGCTGCCGCTGAAGAGGTCGCTCGAGCCGCCCGGGCCGGGCACGAACTGCCAGCCCAGCAGATCCCCCCCGGCCCGCAGGTCCAGCGTGGCGCCGGCGGCCACGGTCACTGCCCCAGTGCCTGATTGCAGCAGCACAGTCTTGGCCGATGGCGCGCTGGCAAAGATCTGGCCGGTGGCACCGGGCAGCGACCAGGTCGAGCCGGTTGCGCTGCCGTAGAGCAGGGTCTGGCCGCTGGAGGACACCGAGGTCTCGCTGCCCGCCGCCAGGGTCACGCCGCCAGTGGCGTTGAGTTCGATGCGCCCGCCCGGCGCACGCAGCACGCCACCCTGGGTGATGGTGGCCGCATTGATGATCAGGCTGCCGCCGGCACTGAACGGCTTGTCTGCCGATGCGGAGCCTCCGCCCACCGTCACCTGGTGAGCACCGGCATCGATGCTGAAGCGGGTGTCGGTGGCCGGATAGATCTGCTGCGCCTTGAGGGCCAGTTCGGCCTGGGTCAACAGCTGGCCCTGCAGCGAGCCATCCGATGCGCCGCGGCTTTGCAGGCGCAGGTCGCCCTGGCTGGCAAGTTCCAGTTGGCCGATGCCCTGGGTCGCCAGCCGACCATCAAGCACCAGCAGGTCACCGGCGTGCTTCAGGCCGGCCGTGCCGGCCGAGGCCTCGGGCAAGGCGCGATCCACGCTGTTGACGCTGACCAGCTTGCGCGAGTTGCCGACGAACAGGGTGCTGGCACTCAGGCTCGACGACTGGCTGCCGCCCATGCTCAGGGCCTGGCTGTCGATGCGCAGCTCGCGTGGCAGGTCCAGGGCGATGCCGCCGTCGATGCGCACGCGTTCCTGGGCCTCCAGGGTCAGATCGGCGACGCCGGACTCACGCACCGTCTGGGCCGAGAGCGCTGCGCGCCCGGTCAACTGGGCGGCAGGCTTCAGCCCGGCCGCAGTCAGGTTCACCGTGGCCTGGCCGCGCTCGGCGCCAAGCACCAGCTCACGCAGCGGCGGCAGGTTGTTGTCATCCGACAGGCGGCCCGTCTGCAGCGCCACCTTGAGGCTGCCGCCGGCCTTGCTGGCGTCCCCTCCAGCGGCAGACAGGCTGCCTTCGAGCAGCATGTCCTGGTTGCCGGCAAAGCTGACGCTGCCGCCGGCCGATGCGATGCGCTGGCTCGCCGTGCTCGTGCCCGCATCGCCGCGCAGGGCCACGTCCAGCGTGTCGGCGCTGCCGCGCACATCAAGGCGGCTGCCCTGGCTCCACACCAGGCTGTTGGCAAAACCCTGGCTCGCATCGACGCTGATGCTGCCGCCGGCCAGCACCTGGCCCCTGCGCAACCCGTCGGTGCCTGGCGTCAGCTGCGTCGCGCCGGCCACATCGATCTGGCTCTGTGGTCGCAGCCAGAGGTACTGGGCCTGGCTGTCGGCCTTGCTGCCCAGCAGGCTCAGTGACACGCTGCCACCGGCGGCATGCACCGAGCCGGCGAAATCCAGGCGCCCTGCGCCGGCGAATGTCAGTTTGGACAGCGGAGTCAGGTCGAATGTGGCGCCCGCACCGACTCGCAACCAGCCGTCGTCGGTGGTCCGGTCAAGCCCACTGCCCTTGAAGTCAAGGCTCACCGGCCGTGGCAGCTCGGCCTTCGCGGTGCTCACCAGCTCGCGGGTCGCCGAGCCGCTGGGGGCCAGGCGTGCGGCGGCCTCTGGCAACCAGCTCTGAACCCGGGGGGCGATCTGGGTGCCGGCGCTGATGTCCAGAAACTGGCGTCCTTCCAGGCTGAAGCCGGAAAAGCCGCCTTGGTTGAAGAACTCGGGCGTCAGGCTCAGATCGGCCGCGGGGTCGCCCGCCGCGGCCGAGCCCACCCGCACGCCCTGGCTGGTCAGGCTCAACGAGCCCCCTTTGCCGATGGCGAAGCCGCGCAACTCGCCACCGAGCTTGAGCACGCGCTGCGAGGCGTCACTGGTCGCGCTGCTGCGTCCGGCCGAAAGCTTGATCTTGCCGGCGTCGCCGCCGGTGATGGCACCGCTGGGCGACACCAGGCCGCCACCGGAGGCATCCAGCACCGTGCCCGCGCCCAGATCGACACTGCGCCGTGAGTCCAGCGTGATGCTGCCCCCACCGATGGCGGCGCGCGATGCCGGCCCGTCGAGAAGGGTGTTGACCCAGCGGCCGGCAGTGTCGAGCTGCACCCCGCTGGCCACGCGCACATCGCCGCCATCCAGGCTGCGCAGGGTGATGCTGCCGGCAGCGGCATGCACATCGGCGCGCACGTCCACCGCACCGCGGTTGGACAGCAGTTCCATACTGCCACCGTCGGGCAGGCTCAGCGCCGCGTCCTTCTCGACGCGCAGCAGATTCTCGGCCGCGACGCTGAATTGGGCGAAACCGGCGCGGTTGAACTCCGGCGCCGACAGGCGCGAGCCTGTGCCAATGGTCTGGGTCAAGGGCGAGGCCCAGAACAAATCGCTCTGGCGCTGACCAGTCGGGGTCAGCGTGAAGCTGTCGAGCACCGCACCGACATAGCTGCCGTTGCCGAAGTCCACCCCGTTCTTGGCCGCACCAAGGGCCAGACGACCACCGCTGGCCAGCGCGTCCAGCCCGGCGAGCTGGCGCCGACCCTGCTGCGCCTGGGCGGACAAGCTGCCGTCCAGCAGCACGCTGGGCGCCAGGACGTTCAAGCTGCCGGCGCTGCGGCCCTCGACATAGCCGGCTTCGAGGCGGGTCGGGGTGACGCTGCCGTACTTGACGACCACGCCCCAGCGGTCGAAGGCGCTGGTGCTGACCCCGGCGTCCAGCAGATTGACATAGGCCAGGTCCTTGGGCGCCGCGCTCAGGCTGTAGACCTGCCCGTTGTCGGCCACCAGGCTGCTGGGCCGCACCTGGGCCTCGCTGAAGGTGACCTGGCCACCGGACACATTCAGGCGCGAGCTCTGATGGGCAACGACTGCGCCCTCGGCGCGCATCGACACCGTGCCCCCGGTGGCCAGACGCTCGCTGGCGCTGCGCTGCACGGCACGCCGGTAGCTGCTGATATCTCCCAGCACCGGCACCTCGCCGCGCAGGTCGAAGTTGATGCGATTGCGGTACAGCGGCCCGAGCTTTTGCAGCGGCGCATCCTTCAGGTCATTGCTGCCCAGCAGCTCGGTGGTGGCGAAGTTGCGCGCCACGCTGACCTCGGTGTCGGTGGTGCCCGACACATCGACGCTGGCCTCGGCACCTAGCACGATGCGTGCGCCGGCGTCATTGGCCGTGAACGGATTGCCGCTGGGCACATTGGCACGGTAGTCCGGTGTGCCCTGGGCGCGCAGATTCACCACCGCACCAGGCGCCCGCACGCTGGCCTGCGGCTGCAGCTCGATGCTGCGCCCCGCAAGGTCGACGCGCGAGCTGACGAAGGTCGCGTTGTCGTCCGAGCTCAGCGGCTTGCCATCGGCGCCCTTGTTGTCGGGCAGCACCTCGGTGACGCTGCCTGGCCCGAGCACCAGGCTGCCGCTCTGGCTCGCGCGCTTGTAGCGGTTGTCCGAGGGCGTGACCGAGTCCAGGGTGGCCTGCGGCGCCGCGCCCTGGGCCAGCAGCAGGATGGAGCCGTTCTGCGCCACGCTGGTGGTGGCGCTGATGCGCCCCGACTGATTCACCGCCAGGCCGACCAGGGTGGTGTTGCCACGCGGGGTGGAGATCTGGCCACCGGCGGCATTGAGCACGCTGCCGCCCGCGTCGGCCAGGGGCTTGCCGTCCCTGTCGCGGGCGCTGCCCACTTCGACCAGCAGGCCGCGCAGCGCCGGCACATTCGGGTTCACCTCGGAGGCGTAGAGCGCCTCGGCGGTGGGCAGCTTGAGCTGGATGTCGCCGCCGCCGGCCAGCACGACCTGGCCCCCCTTGGCCTCGATCAGGCCTTCGTTCTCGACCCGTTTTGCGAACAGGAAGATGCGGCCTCCTTCGGCCGAGCGCAGGTCCGCGCCCGGCTCGACCCGCACGAAGTGCTTGGCATCGACAAAGGGCGTGGCATTGTCCTGTCGGCCGTCATAGGCGAAGGCCGGTGCCGAGCCGGTGATGTTGCGCGACAGTCCGGCCTTGAAGTCCTCGTCATTGAGGTTCAGCGTCGACACCACCAGCGAGCCCACGTCCACCTTGGCGCCATTGCCGAACAGCACGCCGTTCTGGTTGATCAAAAACAGCTCGCCGCCGTTGGTGGTGCGCAGCGAACCGAAGATCTGCGACGGCTCCGTGCCGATCACGCGGTTCAGTGCGCTGCCGCCGCCCTTGGGCATGTCGAACAGCACACTGGCGGACTTGCCGACGCTGAAGCTGTCCCAGCGGTAGATCGCGCGCTGGCTCTCCTGCGTCACCACCATATTGGCGCGCGGGTCGGTGTAGGACGGCAGGCCCGGGCCCTGCCCATGCACCCGCCAGCCCACCGCCGGCACCGGCAAGGCGTTGGCCGGCACGGGCGGCAGGGCCGGCACCCGGCTCTGCCCCATCACCACCAGCGGCAAGGCAGCGGCCAGCGCCAGCAGCAAGGGCCGCAGCAGCAGCGGCGCCCGATGGCGATTCGGCTGGCGTGGGCGGTGCTTGCTGGGGGTCTTCATGGTGGATCTCGTACTGCTATGGCTTAGAAGCGATACGCCAGGCGCGCATGCAGGCGCGCTGGGCGCCCACCCTGCACGCTCAGGCGCTTCAATGTTTGTGCCGCGTCGAGGCTCAGACTCAAGCCATGGCGCCCGGCCAGCCGCAGGCCGACGCCGGCACTGAGCAGCGACACATGCGCGGCCTGGCCGACATCGGGGTCGAAGACATAGGTGCGCGCCACGTCCATGAAGCCCAGCAGCGTCAGGTCGTTGATCAACGCGACGCCGCCTTCGGGCGCGGCAAACCAGCGGCTGGCGAAGTTCGGGCTGCGCAACTCCAGCGAACCGAGCACGCCATAGTCGCCGGCTGCCGCACCCTCCAGGTAGCCGCGCGCAGTGTCGGCGCCGCCGACCGAGAACTGCTCGGCGCTGGTCAGCGCCTGGTTGGCGATCTGGCCCGTCAGGCGCACGGCGATGGTGCCCAGGGCCTGCATGCCCAGCGACACCCGCTCGCTGCGGCGCAGATCGAGGCGCAGGGTCGTGAACCCACCGTCGGCGCCCTTGCGCTTGCAGGCAAATTGGTCCGCCGGGCCGTAGCTGCCATCGGCGCGCGGGCAGTCATCCACGGTGCGCGCCAGCAGGCGACGCAGGCCGAACGTCACGGTTGCGCCCAGCTGCGTCTGCGAGGTCTCGGAGCCCGACCAGCCGCCCGAGTACGCCAGCTGCATCGGCAGATAGCGCAGCGGCGTCGAGATGCTGCCATCGCCGAAGGAGACCCGCTCCTTCAGATTCTTGTAGTCGGCGCCAAGGGTCAGGTTGTGATAGCTGTTCTCCGGCCCTTGCAGGGGCCGGCCATAGCGCAGACCCAGCGTCGTGCCATTGCCCAGCACCGTCGTGCCACCGAGTGACTCCACCGCGCTGTCCGAGGCAACGGCGTAGGCGGTCAGCGTGGCGCCCTCCTGCAGCTGGACGCTGTAGTTCAGCACCAGTACCTTGGACTGGGCCGGATTTGACGGTGCGGTGATGCCGGTCAGGGACAGGCCGTGGCCGCGCTGGAACAGGTTGTCATAGCGCAGGTTGGCGCTGAGCCGTGTCGTTTCGGTGCCCTCGGCATGGCCGTTGTGGAGCTCGATCGAGCCCGACAGCGGCAGCTTGTCGTTCACCTGGAGTTCGGCCTCTACCGTGCCGGGCAGCCGGCCCGGGCGCAGCACCGGTTGCACGCGCCGGTCGTCGCTGCGGTTGAGCTGGGCCAGCTGGCGCTGCACGGTGTTGAAATTGGGCACCTGGCCATCGGCCAGCTCGGTCACGGTGGCGCGAATTTGGCCCTGCGAGAAGTAGCGGGCGCCGGTCACGCTAAGCCGCTCGACCCGGCCCTCCACCACCTTCAGCCGCACCAGCCCGCCATCAATGCGCTGCTCCGGCACATCGACGAACACGGTCAGGAAGCCGGCGGCCTGGTAGGCCTTGTCCAGCTCCGCGCGCGCTGCCTCGACATCGAGCATCTGCCTTTGCGGGCCGAGAAAGGGCAGCACGGCACGCTCGATGACCTCCACGGGCAGCACCGTGTTGCCCTCGATCTCGAACTCGAAGATGTCGAAGCGCGGCGCATCGGCGGCGGGGCCAGACGCTTGTGCGTGAGCACGCCCGCCCAACAGCAGCAACAGACAACAAAGGAGGCAGGCCCCAAGCGCCTGAGCGGCGCGGGCCGAAAGTGGATTCATGGCTTTGAGTGTGGCGAGCGACGGTGAACCCGCGATGAAAAGCCTGGTCCGTTCGGACTATGCCGATCGAATCCAGGACCAACCGGCAACGGCCGCTTCCCAATTTGCCGGGCGGTCAGAGCCCGGCCTTGCAGCAGCCGCAGCTTGGCAGCTCAGTGCTTGCTTGAACTTCTGCGGCCCATCAAGCCACCGAGCAGCACCAGGCCCAGCATGAGGTTGCCCCAGGCGGCAGGCTCGGGCACCGCGGTCACCGCTGTCGCGCCGGCAAGGTAGTCGGCAAACTCGCCGCTCGGCGCGGTGATGGCCCGTGACGAGAAGCCGGCTGCGTAGTCCGTCACAGACAGGCGCGCCCGTCCCTCGGCGCTGGAAGCCTTGGCCGTGGGATCGTAGGCAGGCATGGTGTAGCTCAGCAGATAGCTTCCCGCGGACTTGAACGCCAGGCCCCAATAGCCGTTGCCGCCGAGGTTGTCGAACTCGTCGACGGCAACGTTGCCTGCTGCGCCCGACTGTGAGTTGGTGAGAAAGTAGAACCAGGACGACTTCCCGACCTCGTTGCTGACCGAGAACACACCGGCGAAGGCGTCGCCATCGCTGCTCAGATTGCCGCGTGCGGAGAAGCCGGATCGCCCGGCAAAATAGCCGCCGCTGCTCGATCCGTCGAAGCTGCTGCCATTGATCGCAGCGTCAAAACCACTGCTGGCAGTGTGCGTGTTGAACGCGCGATCCTGCGGCTTGGGGAAGTTCAGCGAGCCGAGCAGGCGATTGGGCATCTCCCGCGCGGCGAACAGCAGATCCCCCGGACTCATCTTGGTCATGTCTTCCCAGTTCGGGTTGGTCACGCCTTCCGCGGTGCCCTGCTTCAAGGTGGTGAACAGACGGGTGTCGCCGGCGTTCAAGCTCGGGCCCGAGTCGACCGCAAACAGGGCCCACCGCTGGTTGGCCACCACCGTGGAGGCCTTCAGGAACTCGGCCAGATTCGCGTCCGCGGCCGACTTCAAATCGATCAGCGTCTGCGAGCCGGCATCCTGCTGCCCGGTGATCCAGAAGGTGTTCGCCTGGGTGCCGAGGTCCTTGGTGTACGACACCTTGGCCACCGGATCCCACATCACGAACAGCAGTTCTGGGTTGTCAGTCAGCGCCACCGAGGCCAAGGCCTGCGGGCCGGCCAGCACCGACGACGCCAAACAGGCCAGCGTCAGCAGCTTCTTTGCATCAAGGCATTTCATCGTCTGCATGTCGCTACGCCTCAGTCAACCGAACGGCGGCCTGCCGCCAAACCCAGCGCCAGCAAACCCAGGCCGAACAGCACCCCGGTCGTGGGTTCCGGCACCGGCGACAGCGCTTGCACCGAGAACTCATCGGTCGGCGTTGCAATCTGGCGCGAGGCAAAGCCCGAGGCGTAGTCGGTGGTCGAAAGGCGCAACCGCCCTTCCGCGCTGCTGACCGTGGCCGCCGGCGTGTAGGCCGGCATATTGAAGCTCAGCACATACTTGCCGGTGCCATCAACACCCAGGCCCCAGTAGCCGTCGGCGCCGAGGTTGTCGAACTCATCGACGGCAAAGGTGTCGTTGTTGTCTTCGCTCGACACCGTGCCCATGTAGAACCACGACGACTTGCCAACCGCATTGAATGGGCGGTACTGGATCATGTATTCACCGACCGAGCCGGGCACTCCTTTGCTGGCAAAGAACTTGAAATTGCCATTGCCGATATAGCCCGGCTTGCTAGTGGCGTCGGCGTTGCTTGTGAAGCCAGAGCCGTTCTCAGCGCTACCGTGCGTGTTGAGACTACCCAGGTTCTGTTGATTCGAAGGCGACAGATAGTCGGCGACCACAGACGCCAAGGTGCCGCCGCCAACAGCATCGTCGCTGTTGGTCAGACCGGTCAGGCTCTGCCAGTCCGGATTTACGATTCCGGCGGCACTGCCCTGCCGGACCGTGGTGTAGATGAACTGTTCATTCGGCACCGTGAGGCCGCCAACGGCATCCGCTCCGAACACGGCCCAGACCTGCTTGCTGCTGTCGGGCGAGGCATTCTTGAAGGCCGCAAAGGCCGGGTCACTGCCGGCATCGACATTGATGAACTTGGAGTAGCCGGCATCCTGCTGGGCCTGCACCCAGAAGGCGCGGGCATCGATGCCCAGATCCTTGTTATAGGCCACCTTGTTGGTCTGGTCCCAGATCACCAGGAACAGCTCGGCGTTGTCGTCGGACTTGATCGCAGCCCCGGCGGTGCCGATGCAACCAAGGCCCAAACCGGCGGCCAGAAGTAGGTTCAGTGTGTGTTTCATAAGCGATGACTACCGGCCCTGGCGTGAGGCCGGGCTCCATGATTCGGTGGCTGCAGTCTGACTTCTCGCCTTGACAGCGCTGTGTCGATGAAGCAAGGACCATGGACCGTTCGGCCCCCTTCGACGCGACAGGACGTTGGGAAGCGAAGGGCCCGCACTTTGGCGGGCCCTTCTTGCGAGCGAGGGCGCCTGAGCGCCCGGGATCACATGACTTACTTGTTCAGCTTCAGCACCGAGCAGCTGTTGCCGGCCGAGCGTGCCACGCGCGACGCGAACTTCAGCTCGTCGGTGGACAGCGAAGCGCGGGTGCCGTAGCTCGTCGGGGGCGACATCACACCCTCCTGGGTGTCGGCGTCCACGAGCAGCAGCGACGAGGGCTTGGATGCCGTGGCGATGCCGTTCAGGAAGGCCTCCACCGTGCTGCCCGGAGCGACCGTGTTGCTGTTCCACTGGATGGTGGACTCATACACGAAGGGGTAGGCGCCGGTCAGGGCGTTGGCGCGCGACGGTGCATTGCCATCGAGCTTGACATAGCGATAGCCTTTGTCGCCACCGTTGGCGAAGGGGTTGTTCTCGCGGCCGATCACGGCAATGCCGTAGGCCTTGCCATCGGTGGCGTGGACGGCGTTCTCGACGGTGGTGCCGACGCAGGTTTCCACGGCGCCCGAGCTGCTGTTCTCAACCACGGCGATGGAATTGGTCTTCACGCCTATCGTGCCGGTGACCGTGGCCACGTTGGAAGTGGCACCGAAGCCCTGGCCGCAGGGGTTGTTGGCGAAGAAGGCGTTCGATGCGGCTTGCGTGCCCGAACCGGCGACACGGCGGCAGACGTTGACCGTCTTGCCAACGACCTTGGGATCGGTGACGGTGTCGATCAGCAGGTTCCAGCCGCGGGCCGACGAAGCCAGGCCGGTGGCGCCGGAGGTGAAGGCGCTGCGGGCGAAGGTCGAGGGCACGGACGGGATGTTGGCCTCGAACAGGGCCTTCTGGGTCGCGTCCGGAACGCCGCCGAGCAGCGGCGAGTCGACCTGCTGCAGACCCTGTGCCTTTTGCAGCGCGGCATAGGCGCTCTTGTTGACGATCACGCCGAACAGGGCCTGGACAAAGGGCTTGCTGGTCAGCGAGCTGATGTCAACGGCGGAGCCGCTGCCCAGGTTCACGCCCTGCATCAGCAGATTCGGCTCGACATCGGAGATGCCGGCGTGCGAGATGACGGGTTCGGTGCCGCTGCAGACGTAGCTGGGCAGCTGGAAGTCGGTGACAGGCGAGGCATTGGCCGTGCGCACGCAGGTGGCGTCATTGACAATCTTCAGGTGCGCTTGCAGGCGGCGGGCGTCGGACGTGCCTTGCACGGCGATCGGTGCCACGCCTTGGCCGGAGCCGCCCAGGTCACGCTTGTAGACCACGACCTTGGTGCCGGCGGCGAAGCCGTTCAGGGCGTCCTTCAGGGTGCACGCGTAGGCGCGGTGATCGTCGCCGTCCTTGGCAGGCGCTGCGCCGGCCTTGCTGAAGTAGACGTCCAGGTCGTTGTTGCAGATCGAGGCCACATGGGCGCCGATCGACAGGCGCAGTGCCGAGGCACCGGCAATGTAGATCTTCTCGGCACCGGCCAGTTGGTCAACCGGAATGGCGTGGGCGCTGCTCAGGCCGACCAGGGCGGCGGCGGCGGCAATCAGGCGAAGCTTCATCATCATGATCTTGAGTCCTTGAGGGTTGTGGAGAACGGGAGGCGAGCGCCTCCCCGACGCCGGCTGGCGCCGTCATAAAACATCAAACGGGGGTGTGGGGCGCCGGCCTCAGACAGCGACCGTGGTCGCGCCTGCTGCCGGCGCCTCGGGGCTCGCGGCTTAGGCGGCGCGGCGGCGACGGGCGATGCCGCCGACGGCGACCAGACCGGCCAGCATCAGGGCATAGGTCTCGGGTTCGGGCACGGCGGTCACGGTCAGCTTGTTGCCATCGAAGCTCACGCTGGAATTGCGATAGGCCACCGACTGCATGCCGTCCGAAGGCTCTTCGGACAGGGCCGACTCGTAGTAGATGCTGGAGCTGTCCCCAACCTTGTTGCCGATGAAGTAGTTCAGCGCGCCGAAGTTCATCAGGTCGCCGAAGTAGCCGGCCTTGCCGACCAGGCTGACGCTGGAGCCATTGGCGGCAACGCCACCGGCTTGCTGGCCGGGCAGCTGGTTCGTGTTGACGATGTTCAGTTGAACTTGGGCGGCCTTGTCGTAGTAATCGCCCATGGTCAGCGCAGCCAGATTGGCAGCCGAGCCCTTGGTCGTCACGAAGGCGACTTGGTCAACGGCCGGCTGGCCGTCGGTGAACACGGCGGCGAACAACCAGCGGGTGCCGTTGTTCTTGGTGCCGTCGTTGAGGTTTGTGTCGATGGCCTTGTAGGCATTCCAGTTGGCGTTGGACGACAGGTCCCAGACCTTGTTCAGGGTCTGGGCATTGACGGCGGCTTCGAAGCTGCTGAACTTCAGGCCCGTGTCGAAGGCAAACGAGGCGTCCTTGTCCACCACGATCAGGAACATTTCGGCGTTGGCGGGCTGGCCCACACCGATCATGGCCATGGCTGGCACCGAGGCGGCAGCGATCAGTGCAGCGGCTGCAATTTTCGAGAATTTCATGCTTGAACTCCAATAATGGTTTGTGGATCTCTTGGGCGGCAAATGGGAGCTGCGAACCCCCTCCTCCATCCCTGTGCTTTACGCCTGATCGGTCTGCCACTTGATTGAGGGTTGCCATGATTGGCGCCATCGTCAGGTGGTGACATTGGGCGAGCGAGCCCCTGTGGCGGCCCGTAGACTAAAGAACAAGGTCGCAAAAATCGACAAGTGGAACTTTCGCATCCGGGCGTGACATTCCTTGTGTCAGCGCAGGAGCCGCGGGCGGACTGAACGGTCTACGTCAAATCCCTAGAACGAAGTCCGGTCTCAGGCCGCGCCGCCGTCGCTGCGTGAGCGCCCGAGCAGATTCATCGACATCGCGCAGGCCACCGCATGGGCACGGTTGTTGGCATTGAGCTTTTGCAGGATCTTGTGCACATGGTTCTTCACGGTCAGCGGGCTGATGCCCAGCACCTCGCCGATCTGCTGGTTGCTCATGCCCTCGCGCATCCAGCTCAGGATCTGCCGCTCGCGCTCGGTGACCACCGCACGCGTCTGCCCCGGCGCGACCCGGGCCGATGGCGGCGCCTCCTTCATCTCGCGCTCCACCGCCTGCACGCGCAGCCAGGTCGCATGCAGATGCGGCAGCAGCAGGTCCAGGTACATGCGCTGCTGGGGGTTGCTGTGCTGGCCAGGCGAGGCGAAGATGAACAGGCTCTCCAGCTCACGGGGCCGCTGCGGCCGCGACACGCCATGCACCAGCAGCTCACCGAGCCCGGCCTCGAGCAGGGCCAGGCGCAAGTCGGCAAAGGCCGCCCCTTCCAGCTGGGCAACATCGATCGCCAGCGACTTGCCCTGCCGGTCAATCCAGGCGCCCACCAGCTGCTGTATCAACAGGCCGCGCCCGTCGACCAGGGCGTCTAGCACGGTCTCGGGCAGGGCCACGCTGTTGAACAGCTCGAACTGAAGCTCCTTGCGTGTGCGCTGATAGGCGCCGCACACCGCCAGCTTGTGCGGCAGCAGCACTTGCAGATGGCTTTGCGACCAGACGAAGAACTGGTAGCGCCGCCCCACGTCGATGGCCGTCTCCACAACGCGGACGATGGCTTCGGCGTGACTGTTTTTCAGAGCAAGGGTGTCATGCACGGTGTGGCGGTGCCGGAGGGCAGGAGCAGGGATCGCCGAGGCTAGCAAGCTCAGGTGACGGCAAATTGAATCCGAAGGCGGGCCATGGTCCGAACGGCCTATGCCAGGACGCCGGATCGGTGCAGCCGGGCGCTCAGGGGCTGGATATATCAATCATCCCCTCACCCTGGACCACGACCTTGAGTGGCGCCCGATCTGGCGCGGCGGCCTTCAGGTCAGTCAGCCTGAGGGTGGTGGTGCTGCCGCCGGCCGCCGGCCGCGCGAGCAGTTGCAGCGAGCGCTGACCCTGGGGTGAGAGCTCGAACGCAATGCGGCCCGATGCAGCGGCGGCGGACTCGGGAAACTCGAATAAGCTGGCATCGAACTCCAGGACACCGCGCAGCGTCGTCTGCGAATGGTTGTGCAGGACCACCGACGCGGCCTCGCCGGCAATCACCTCGGCGGGCGTGCTCAACTCGACCAGGACCGTGTTCTTGTCAAGCACACGCCCTTCGCCGCCAGGCTGGGCCGACCCGATCTCAAGCGCCTGAGCGACCAGTTCCGCCCCCGCCATGGGCCCCGCAACCCGGGCCTGCGGGCGCAGGCGCATCGACGCGGCACCGGGGGACATCTCGTTGCCCGACGCGACACCCGCGCCCCCAGGCCGGGAGGGTTTGCGCAGCACATGCGGCGTGATCAGCAACAGCAGCTCGCTGGCCTTGCTTGAGCCGCTGCGCAGTCCGAAAAGCCGACCGAGCAGGGGCATCTCTGCAAGGCGCGGCACGCCGCTGAAGGTCTGACGCTCCTCGTCGCCAATCAGCCCCGCCAGCAGCTGGGTCTGCCCGTCACGCAGCCGCAGGGTGGTGCTGATGCTGCGGGTGCCCACCCGGTAGGCGGACACGCCGGGACCGGGACTGACCTGCTCCAGCAACTGATCCAGCTCGACGCCCAGCTTGACGACCACCTCGTCGTCGGTCTGCACATCGGGTTGCAAATCCAGCTTCAACCCCACATCCTGGTAGCTGATCACAGCCGACACGCCGCTGGCAGCATCGACAACGTTGCTGAACACCGGCAGCCGCTCACCGATCTGCAGCCTGGCCTTCTCGCGGTTGCGCGCGCGCAGGCTGGGCCGGGCCAGCAGGTTCAAGTCCCCGGCCATGCCGCTCAGGCGGGCCGCCACGGCCGGATTGAGCACCGTGGCGCGCAGCTGCCGGCCGTCGGACCGGGTCAGCGGTGCTGCGGCACCCTCAGCGGCGCCCCATCGAATTTCGGTGGGCCAGCTCAGGCCCAGCGTGGCCAGCTGATCGCGCGCCATCTCCAGCAGCTCGAGCTCCAGCACCACCTCGGGTTCGGGCTGATCGAGCGACCCGAGCAACTGCTCGGCGATGGCCAGCACCTCGGGGGTGTCGCGCAGCACCAGCAGGTTCAGGCGCTCATCGACGTGCAGCTCCCGGACCTTCAGCACATTGCGCAGCAATGTCTGCGCCTGCTTGACATCCGCATGCGTCAGGTAGAAGCGCCCGACCAGCAGATCCTGATGTTCACGTTGCTTGGCCACTGTGCTGGGGTAGATCAGCCAGGTGTGGTCGTTCAGGATCTTGCGTTCGAGCTGCTGCGTCGTCTGCAGCACGCGCAGCGCTTCGTCGAGTGTGACCTCGCGCAGCGACAGGCTCACCCGGGTATCCGCGGCGACCTCGCGTTCGAGCACAAAGTTCATGCCCGTGCTGACCGCCAACGTCTCGAACACCTGGCGCAAGGGGCGGCCGCTGACCACCAGTGTCACCGGCTTGAGCAGGGCGGCCGCCAATGGGCTCGGCAAGGTGTCGGCCTGCGCCGCGGCAAGGCCTGGCGAGAGCAGGAGCGGCAGGGCCAGCAGGGCTTGAGCGAGGATCAGAACAAGAGCGTGTGTCAAGGACCGGCATGCTACCGAGCAGAGATGACGCCGCTGTGAATGACAAACGGCGATAGCGAAATGAGCCGATCGGCCCATGCCGAAAGCACCATTGGTGTACCGGAGTCCCGCATGGCCACACGCTTTTTATCGCCTGTCACCATCCGTTCATGAGCGCGCCTTAGCCTAGGCCCATGAGTTCAGACCACACCCTTCCCCACTCGCGTCGCGGCCAAGGCCGGGGCAGCATCAGTCCCACTTCCAGTCCCAGTCGCACGCTCAAACGCCTGTCGCCTACCGGTGCGGCCATCGCGCTCCTGCTCGCCGCGGCCACACCGGGCCCGCTCAGCGCAGCAGCTCCTGCCGTGCCTGCGCTGGCCGGCGAGCCCGTGGTCCATGGCTTCATCGTGCGCTTGAAGCAGGACCTGACACCGGGTCGCAGGCACGCACTGGCGGCGACCGATCGCATGGCAGCGGTGCTCAACGAGAATGCCCTGGCGCTGAGACCGGTGCGCGCCATCGGTGAGCAGTGGCAGCTGCTGCAGGGCGACGCCCCGCTGAAGGGCGCGGAGGCGCGCGCGATGGCGCAGCGCCTGCGCAACGATCCACGCGTGCTCGATGTGGTCCCCAATGTGCACGAGCCCCGGGCAGCCGTGCCCAATGACACCCTGTATGCCAGCGAGCAGTGGTGGCTGGCAACCCATTCCGTCCCTGCCAACGCCGGCGTGGCCAACTTCCCCAAGGCCTGGGATCGCAGCACCGGGGCGCCGGTGTCCGGCGCCGCGCCGATCGTGGCCGTGCTGGATTCCGGCTATACCAGCCACCCGGACCTGAATGCCAACCTGGTCGGACAGGGCTATAACTTCGTCTCCAAGGTCGAGTACGCCAACAACGGCGTGGGCCGCAGCAATGACGCGGTCGATCCGGGCGATGCCCTGACCCAGGCCGAGTTCGACGGCAACAAGGCCCTGTGGGACGGCTGCAGCGTCAGTGCCAACAGCAGCTGGCACGGCACCATGATCGCCGGACAGCTGGCGGCGGTGACCAACAACAACGCCGGCGTGGCCGGCATCAACTGGGCCGGTCGCGTGCTACCGGTGCGGGTCGCTGGCAAGTGTGGCGCGGCTGTGGCCGATATGGTGGACGGCATGCGCTGGGCCGCCGGACTGCCTGTGGCCGGTGTTCCGGTCAACCCCAACCCGGCCAGGATTCTGGTGGTTGGCTTTGCCGGCGTGACCTCCTGCAGCATCAGCGACCCGAATGCCGATGTGGCCAGCGCGGCACGCCTGTACACCGACACCATCAAGGAGTTGCGCGCCAAGAACGTGCTGATCGTGGCCGCAGCGGGAAATCTGCGCGGCGCCGTCGGGCGCCCGGCAAACTGTGAGGGCGTGATGGGCGTGGCCTCGGTGAACCGCCAGGGCTTCAAGGCCATCTACTCCAACTTCGGCTCGCAAGTCGCCCTGGCCGCGCCAGGCGGTGATGGAGACTACGGGCGCACCTGCGATGCCCTGCTGGCAGACAGCGGCGTCACCACCACCAGCAACACCGGCAGCAAGGCACCGGTCAGCTATGGCTACGCCGCCGGCAGCGGCACCAGCTTCGCCGCGCCCATGGTGGCCGGCGTCGCCTCGCTGATGCTGGCACAAAACCCCGCATTGACGCTTGCTCAGCTGGAGGATGGCCTGAAGCGCTCGGCCAGGCCTCACGTCAAGGTGCCGGACCTCGGCGAATGCTCGACGACCACCAACAACAGCCGCTGCGGCTGCACGCCAACCACCTGCGGCACCGGCCTGCTGGATGCCGAGCAGGCACTGGGCTATGCCGCCAACCCCGCCAGTTGGGTGGCACCCACCACGGCAGCAGCGAGCTTGACCAGCGCAGCGCTGAAGAGCTGCGCCGTGGTGCAGGTTCCGCCGACACCTACACCTACACCTACACCCACGCCGACTCCCACGCCCACGCCGACTCCCACGCCCACGCCCACACCTACGCCTACGCCTACGCCCACACCTACACCTACACCTACACCTACACCTACACCCACACCCACGCCTACGCCTACGCCTACGCCGACTCCCACCCCTACCCCCACACCTCCCCCGGCAGCTGGCGGCGGTGGTGGCGGTGCGATGAGCTGGGGCTGGCTGCTGGGCCTGGCCTTGGCGGTGCCGGGTCTGGCCATGGGCCGACGCGAGTCGGCGGACGACAGGGGCCGCGGCGCGGATTGAACGTGGCGGCACAGCCGCCACTTTCATGACATCTGACCCAAGCTGGCCCGACTGATAAAGGTTTTTATCATTTCACCGGTACACAATCGACGCGCAGCGTCAGATCGGCTGACGCACCAACCGGGTGTCACCGATGAAGGTCAAACAAGCAATCCTGCGCGAGCTTGACAGCGCGGGCTCTGAGCTGGCGGCCTTGACCGCCATCAACCCTGGTCTGGTGATCGTGTTCGGCGCGATCGCCTGGCTCAAGGCGATGGCGGCACCGCTGGCAGCGCAGTTTCCGGCGGCCATGCGCATCGGCTGCTCGACGGCTGGCGAAATCTCCACCGAGGGCGTCAGCGACGACAGCTGCGTGGTCACGGCGCTGCGGCTGGACAAGTCCAGCGCGGTCGAGGCCTCGACCCGGCTGATCGACATGGCCGACTCGCACGCCGCCGGGCGCCGCCTCAGCGAACAGCTGCCGCAGCAGGGCCTGCGCGCGGTGCTGGTGCTGGGGCAGGGCGTGGCCGTCAACGGCAGTGCGCTGATACTGGGCATGGCCGAGGTGCTGGGGCGGCACATTCCCATCACCGGCGGACTGGCGGGCGACGCCGCCGCTTTCCAGGAAACCTGGGTGCTCGACAGCAGCGGCCTGCACAACGACCGCTTGGTCTGCGTCGGCCTCTACGGCGATGATTTGTGTTTCTCGCACGGCTCCTTCGGCGGCTGGTCGCCCTTCGGCCCGGCGCGGCGGGTCACCCGCTCGGTGAACAATGTGCTGTTCGAGCTCGACGGCGAGCCGGCGCTGGCTGTCTACAAGCGCTACCTCGGCGACTATGCCAAGGACCTGCCCGCCTCCGGCCTGCTGTTTCCCTTCGCCATGCTCGGCAGCGACCATGCCGAGATCGGCCTGATACGCACCATCCTCGCCGTCAGCGAGACCGACGGCAGCCTGACCTTGGCCGGCGACATCGACCCCGAGGGCTATCTGCGCCTGATGCATGCCAGCACCGATGCGCTGGTCGAAGGCGCCGAGGCAGCGGCCCAGGCCGCCGTGCAGATGCTGCAGGGCTCCGGCGAGGGTCTGGTCCTGCTGGTCAGCTGCGTGGGCCGCAAGTTGGTGATGGGCGGCCGCGTCGACGAAGAGATCGAGGCGGTGGCCGACGTGTTCGGTCAGGGGGCGGTGCTGGCCGGCTTCTATGCCAATGGCGAAATCAGCCCGTTCACCGGCAATCTGGAGTGCAAGCTGCACAACCAGACGATGACCATCACCCACATCGCCGAGCGCTGAGCCGCCCACCCGCAGCGAGACGACCGCCCCTGTCAACCATGCCCATGCACAAACTGCTCGCCAGGCAGACCAGGCGCCTGCTCGGCTGCGAAGAAGCCCGTCTGCCCGCCGTGCTGGAGGAACTGGGCGACCTGGCCGCCCTGCCCCAGCTCTCGCCCGAGGCGGCCAGGCTGCTGCAGGGGCTGGGTGCATTCCTGGCGCGGGTGGACGGCGCCTATGAGCAGAGCGATCGCGATCTCGACCTGAAGAGTCGCAGCCTGGAGCTGAGCTCGGTCGAACTGACCTCCACCAACGAACGCATCCGCAAGGAGCTGTCCAGCCGCATCCGCGCGATCGAATCACTGCGCGAGACGGCGCAAAGGCTGATGCAATCGATCAATGCCGATCTGGCGCCGCTCAGCGACGACAGCCTGGAGTCGCTGTCGCGCCTGATGTCGGACCTGGTGCGCCAGCGCGAGGAAAGTCAGCGCAGCCTGCAGGCGGC
>Ga0187845_1000546_pt1 | contig 22614 bp, 22 predicted proteins | sample SpaLakP09_SKY_68_FD_134515 | JGI IMG/M metagenome (GOLD analysis project Ga0187845, IMG submission 134515) | Oligotrophic lake water microbial communities from Sparkling Lake, Wisconsin, USA - SP09_SKY_68 | ecosystem: Environmental > Aquatic > Freshwater > Lake | place: USA: Sparkling Lake... | reverse complement strand
TCGGTGTCGTGCGGCTTCTGCCAGCCCGACAGCTCGTTGATGACGTACAGGCCCAGCTCATCGGCCGCCTCCAGGAAGGCCTTGTCGGGCGCATAGTGCGCCACGCGCATGGCGTTCATGTTCATGGACTTGATGAGCCGCGCGTCCTCGTAGGCCTGGGCACGCGACAACGCACGGCCGGTCTCCGGGCGGAAGCTGTGGCGGTTGACGCCCTTGAGCATGACGCGCCGGCCGTTCACGTACAGGCCGTCGCCCTGGCGCAGCTCCAGTGTGCGAAAGCCGAAGCGCTCGCGCACGCGGTGCACGGCTTGCGGGCCGGCGTAGAGCGTGAGGTCGAGCCAGTACAGATGCGGCGTCTCGGCGGACCACAACGCCGGCTTGTCGACCCGGCCCTGCAGGCTGACGCGGCCCGCGCCGCCTGCGGGCACGTCCACCGCGAACGGGGCGCCCACTGCCTTGCCATCCAGCGCACTCACCTGGCCCACCACGCGCGTGACGGTCTTGCTGCCGCGCAAGGCCACCTCGGCGCGCAGCGCACCGCTGGCCTCGGCCGCAATGGCTACTTGCGCAATGGCCTCGGCCGGCGACGCCTCCAGCCACACCGGCCGGTGGATGCCGCCGAAGGCCCAGTAGTCGCCATGGCGCTCGGCCACATCGGTGGCGGTGTTGGCCGAGGCCTCGCTGACGTCCACCTCGAGTTCGTTGAGCTCGCCACCCAGCTTGATCCAGCGCGTGATGTCGTGGCTGAAGCGGTTGAAGCCGCCCTGGTGGATGGGGCCGACCTGCTGGCCGTTCAGCCGCACGGTGGTGTCGGTCATCACCGCGTCAAAGACGATGCGGATGTGTCGCCCCTGCCAGGCGGCCGGCGCGGTGAAGCGGTGGCGGTAGACGCCCCGGTCCGCCGCGCGCGGGCCCTTGTCGTAGCCGTACTGGTAGTGGCCAAAGCCCTGCAGCTGCCAGTTGGACGGCACGGGGATGCGCGCCGCCTCGCCGGCCCGCATGCCGCCGCTGATGGTGAAGTCCCACGCCACGGCATCGTCCGTGCCGGTGCCGGACAACAGCTGCACCTCGGTGGACGGGGGCGCAGCCGCGCTCACCACAGACATCAACAAAAGGCCTGCCAGTGCAAGCCAACGCAACCCGTTCATCGACACCCCTCGTCTGCCGGGCCGCAGGATAGGGCGCATCAAGCGGCCAGGGTCTGCGGCCGCGCTCATCCTGTTGACCGAATGACGGACGGGCACGCAGCTCGGGAAGGACCGTTCCTAAACTCCGCCGGCCCTTCGCTCACCCCCAACGCCATGACGCTCAAGCTCCTGCCCAGCACCCTCGCTCTCGTCATGGCTGGCCTGATGGCCGCAGCCACGCAAGCCCAGACTGCGGCGCCGTTCCCCGTGCGCATAGCCGTGGATGCCGGCCGCACGGTGGGCGAGCTCAAGCCCATCTGGCGCTTCTTCGGTGCCGACGAGCCCAACGTCGCGACCATGAAGGACGGCCGCAAGCTGATGAAGCGGTTGGGCGAGCTGAAGCCGGGCAGCGTCTACTTCCGCACCCACAACCTGCTCAACACCGGCGACGGTACGCCGGCCTTCAAGTGGGGCAGCACCAATGCCTACACCGAGGACGCGCAAGGCCGGCCCGTCTACGACTGGACCGTCGTCGACCGCATCCTCGACAGCTACTTGGAACGCGGCGTGCGCCCGTATCTGCAAATCGGCTTCATGCCGCAGGCGCTGTCTAGCGCCAAGCCGGGCACGCCGTATCAACACAGCTGGCGGCCGGGCTTTGCCTATGAGCTGATCGCCGGCGCCTGGAACGCCCCGCCCAAGGACTACGCCAAGTGGGGCGAGCTGGTCTATCAGTGGACGAAACACTGCGTGGAGCGCTATGGCCGCGACGAGGTGCTGACCTGGTACTTCCAGGTCTGGAACGAGCCCAATGGCCCGGCCTACTGGACCGGCACCCAGGACGAGTTCAACAAGCTGCACGACCACGCCATTGCCGCCGTGCGCCGCGCGCTGCCCGGGGCGCGCGTGGGCGGGCCCGACGTGGCCGGGTCGGGCGGCGCCTTCATGGACGCCTTCCTCAAGCACATCGTCAGCGGCACCAACCATGCGACGGGCCAGGTCGGCACGCCGACCGACTTCCTGGCCTTCCACGCCAAGGGCAGCCCGCGCTTCGTCGACGGCCGCGTGCGCATGGGCATGGCCTCGCAACTGAACGGGGTCGCCAACGGCTTCAAGAAGATCGCCGCGGTGCCCGAGCTGAAAAACAAGCCAATCGTCATCGGCGAGAACGACCCCGAGGGCTGCGCCGCCTGCCCCGGCCCGCAGAACGCCTACCGCAACGGCACCATGTACTCCAGCTACACGGCGGCCAGCTACAAGCGCATCTGGCAGCTGGCCGAGCGCCACCAGGTGAACCTGGAGGGCGCGCTGACCTGGGCCTTCACCTTCGAGGACCAGCCCTGGTTTGCCGGCTACCGCCAGCTGGCCACCAACGGCGTGGACCTGCCGGTGCTGCACGTCTTCCGCATGTATGCGGCGCTGGGGCCCACGCAGGTGCAGGCCACGAGCGACGCCGAAGTGCCACTGGACGAGCTGCTGGCCAAGGGCGTGCGCGAGCGGCCCGATGTGGGCGTGCTGGCCACGCGCACCGCTGACGGCAAAGTTACCGTGATGGCCTGGCACTATCACGACGACGATGCCGACGGCCCGGATGCAGCGGTCAGCCTGCAGCTGTCGGGCCTGGGGCCGCAGGCGACCCGCTCGGTGACGCAGTCCCGCGTTGACAAGACCCACGCCAACGCCTTCACCGCCTGGCAGGCCATGGGCTCGCCTCAGGCGCCCGATGCGAAGCAGTACGCGCAGCTGGAAGCCGCTGCGGTAATGGCGCCGGCGAAATTGCCAGCATTGGCGGTGGCCAATGGCAGCGCGGGCTTGAACTTCACACTGCCGCGTCAGGGCGTGACGCTGATCGTCATCGAGTAGGCGCCTGCCCGCAGGCAAGTTAGCCTCGCGGGCATGGACTCGCTGATCTCCGCCGCCGCAAGAGCCCTCGCCGCCGGCGACGCGCTGCAGGCACTCAAGCGCGTGGCGCTGCGTGACGACCCGCCCGCGCTGGCGCTGCGCGGCATTGCGATGGCCCAGCTGGGCGAGCTGGCGCGCTCGCGTGAACTGCTGCGCCAAGCCGCCAAGGGCTTTGGCGCACAGGAGTCAACGGCGCGGGCGCGTTGCGTCGTGGCCGAGGCCGAGGTGGCGTTGGCCTTGCGAGATTTCAGCGAGCCGCCGCGCGCGCTGGACGAAGCCGGGGCCACGCTGGAAGCACGCGGCGACCGGGCCAATGCGCTGCAGGCGCGGCTGATCGCAGCGCGGCGCTGCCTGTTGCTGGGACGGCTGGACGAGGCGGCCGCGCTGCTCGATGGCGTCGGCACACAAGGCCTGCCCGCGCTGCCAGCCGCCGTGGCGGCGCTGGCCCAGGCCGAGCTCGCGTTGCGCTCGCTGCGCGTCGCCGACGCCCTGGCCGCTCTGGACGACGCCGAAGCAGCAGCCCGGACCGCCGGCATCCCGGCGCTGCAAGCCGAGGCCACACAGGCCCGCGCCGTGCTCGACCAACCGGCCGCAAGGCGCGTCAGCGGCGCCGAGGCCCAGCCGCTGCGACTGCACGAAGTGGCCGCGCTGCTGGACTCCGGCGCCCTCGTCGTCGACGCCTGCCGCCACGCGCTGCGTGCCGGCGACACGCGGCTGCCGCTCGCCAGCCGGCCCATCCTGTTCACGCTGCTGCGTGCGCTGGCCGAGGCCTGGCCGCGCGACGTGAGCCGGGAGGCGCTGATCACCCGCGCCTTCCGCCTGCGAGAGGCTGACGACACGCATCGCGCCCGGCTGCGCGTGGAGATCGGCCGGCTGAGGGCACTGGTGGCAGATCTTGCCGACATCGCCGCAACGCCGCGCGGCTTTGCGTTGCGGCCCGTGGACGGGCGCGCGGTGGCCGTGCTGGCGCCGCCGGTGGACGGCGACCAGGGCGAGCTGGTGGCGCTGCTGGCCGACGGCGCGGCCTGGTCCACCTCGGCGCTCGCGCTGGCCCTGGGCGCCAGCCAGCGCACCGTGCAACGCGCGCTGGCCGAACTGGAGGCAGCGGGCCGCGTGCGCGCCATCGGCCAGACGCGCGCGCGGCGCTGGCTGGCGCCGCCCCTGACGGGTTTCACGACGATCTTGTTACTCCCCGCTGCGCTGCCGCTTGCGTAGATTTGCGTCCATGCGCTGAACACGGCGCCAACACCGGAGCCAGCGATGACCACCAAGACCCAAGCCGCCGAGATCGTGCGCGAGTACGGCCCCTTCGACGGCACGCCCGCCATCCACGGCATCACGCATGACGGCGAGCGCATCTGGGCCGCAACGAACGAGGCGCTGCTGGCCATCGCCCCCGAGGGCGGCGAGGTGCTGCAGCGCATCCCGCACGCCTGCGACGCGGGCACGGCCTTCGACGGCCGCTACCTGTACCAGATCGCCGAGCAGCGCATCGCCAAGATCGACCCCGCCACGGGCGCCGTCGTCGCGACGCTGCCGTTGCCCGGCGAGGGTGGCAACTCCGGCCTGGCCTGGGCGGAGGGCAGCTTGTGGGTGGGCCAGTACCGGGCGCGCAAGATCCATCAGATCGACCCCGACACCGGCGCCATCCGCCGCACCATCGAGACCAACCGCTTCGTCACCGGCGTGACCTGGGTGGACGGCGAGCTCTGGCACGGCACCTGGGAGGGTGACGAGAGCGAGATCCGCCACATCGACCCCGCCAGCGGCGCCGTGCTGGAGAGCCTGCAGATGCCGACCGGCACCGGCGTCAGCGGCCTGGAGTCCGACGGGCGCGACCTGTTCTACGCCGGTGGCGGCACGAGCGGTCGCGTCCGTGCCGTGCGCCGCCCGAAGCGCGCCGCCGCCTGATTTCCCGTTTCTGACGAGCCCACCCGCCCCAGGGTGGAGCCGCCGCATGCCTGTTCTCAACCCAAGGAGCGACCGATGAACCCCACCTCTCACCCCGTTGTCACCCGCGACCGCTGGATCGCCGACCGCAAGCACCTGCTCGCCCAGGAGAAGGACCTCACCCAGCGGCAGGACCGCCTCGCCGCCGAGCGCCGCGCGCTGCCCTGGGTGAAGCTGGACACCGACTACGTCTTCGACACCGTCGACGGCCCGCGCCGGCTGAGCCAGCTCTTCCAGGGCCGGCGCCAACTGCTGGTGCAGCACTTCATGTTCGGCCCCGGCTGGGCCCAGGGCTGCAAGAGCTGCTCCTTCATGGCCGATCACCTCGATGGCATGGCTGCGCACCTGGCCCACCGCGACATCACGCTGCTGGCCGTGTCCCGCGCGCCACTGGCCGACCTGCAGGCCTTCAAGGCACGCATGGGCTGGCAGTTCCCGTGGGCATCGTCGAACGGCAACGACTTCAACCGCGACTTCAACGTCAGCTTCGCGCCCGAGGACTGCGTCGATGGCGAGGTCTATTACAACTTCCACATGACGGCCTTCCCGCAGACCGAGGCGCCGGGCATCAGCGTCTTCTACAGGGACGACGCGGGCGACGTCTTCCACACCTACTCCACCTTCGGCCGCGGCGTGGAAGTGATGATGGGCACCTACAACCTCGTCGACCTGACGCCCAAGGGCCGCGACGAGGCGGGTCTGGCGTACACGATGGAGTGGGTGCGGCACCACGACCGCTATGAGGACGCGCCAGTCCAGCCCGCTTGCTGTGGTGGCGCCAGGGCCTGAGGCCATGAGCGCCAGCCTCTGGCCCTGGCTAGCAGTGGCCGGCGCGGGCGCGCTGCACGGGCTCAACCCATGCACGGGCTGGGCGCTGGCAGCCTGCAGTCGTCGCGGCTGGCAGCATGCGCTGGGCGCCATCGCGCTCGGGCATGCGGCGTCCGTCGGCGCGGTAGCCGGGCTGGTGGCGCTGGGCGTGGCGATAGACGGCCTGCTGCCGGTGATTGCGGGTGCCATGCTGCTGGCCCTCGCGGTGCTGCGCGCCCGCATCGTGTCAGCGGGGCTGGTGCTAGGCTCCTTTCTCGCTTCAGCCGTGCACGGCAGCGGACTGATGCTGGTGCCGGCACTTGTGCCGTTATGCCTGAGCGCCTCGCCGGCGCGTGAGATCACCGCCTCGGGCTCGCTGCTGCTCGCGCTGGCCGCCGTTGCCGTGCACATGGCAGCGATGCTGGCCACCACGGCGGTGGCGGCATGGGCGGCTCGCAGCGGCTTCGTCGCCATGCGGCGGCGCTGGCGCCCGCCCGCACCCACCTGAAGTGACGAATGCCACAGGCTCGTCGATGTGCCGGAGCGAACAAGGCGCCAGAATGCCTGCATGACCGCGCTGGCCAATGCCGACGTTCACCTGACGCAGACTCAGTGGCAGCAGCGCCGGCGTGACGCGCTGGTGCTGTTGACGGCCGTGGTGCTCACGGTAGGCGCCATCGCCGGCTTTGTCGCCATTCCAGAGGTGCGCTTCGACGCCACCCGCGCCCCCAACGTCGAGCCCCAGTTGTCCTTCACCCCGGTGCCCGGCGTGGAGCTGACGGGCGAATGGCTGGACGACAGCAAGCGGCGCATCCGCTGCCACTACCCGCCGGGCGCCAACGTGCCCGACTACTACTGCGCCATCAACTACTTCTTCGCGGCAGTGCCTGGCCAAGGTGTCGACCTGTCGAGCTACGACCGCGTCGAGGTCCAGGTCGTCTACAAGGGCAACGCGCCCAAGCTGCGGCTGTTCGCGCGTCATTTCGACAAGCGCTTCTCCTCGGTCGACGACTTCAACAGCACCAAGTACAACTCCGTCTTCCTGCTCACGCAGGACCTGATCCGCCCCGTGTCGCTGAGCCTCAAGGAGTTCACCGTCGCCGAGTGGTGGCGGCTCACCTACAGGCTGCCGCGCGAGCTGGCGCAGGCCGACCTGGGCAACGTCATCTCGCTGGGGCTGGATTTTTCCTACCCGATGACCGAGGGCGTGCACGACCTGGAGGTGCAGCGCATCACCTTCGTCAAGCCGCGCCTGTCGCGCGAGGCCTGGTACCTGGGCATCCTGTCGGCCTGGCTGGCGGGTATCGTCATCTACGCGCTGACCCAGCTGCGCACCTACCGCGCCCAGAGCCGGGCCTTGCAGAACGAGGCCGACCGCTACCGCACGCTGGCCACCACCGACCCGCTGACGCTGGCGCTCAACCGCCACGGCTTCGAGCAGCGCTGGGCGCGGCTGCAAACCGGTGCCAACGCCGTGCCTGACCACGCGCTGGCGCTGCTGGTGCTGGACATCGACCATTTCAAGCAGATCAACGACACGCGCGGCCACGACACCGGCGACCGCGTGCTGCGCGAGCTGACGGCACTGATCCAGCGCCAGCTGCGCTCCACCGACTGGCTGGCCCGCTGGGGCGGCGAGGAGTTCGTCGTGCTGCTGCCCAGCGTGCGCACCGGCCACGCGACGGTGCTGGCCGAGAACCTGCGCACGGCCGTCGAGGGCCACGTCTTCGAGCCCAACGCGCCTGTGCCCGTGACGGTCAGCGTCGGGCTGGCGCTGCGCGGGGCGGGCGAGGGCTTCGAGGCGCTGTTCAAGCGGGCGGATGAGGCGCTGTACCAGGCCAAGCGGAGCGGGCGGAATCGGGTGGTGCGGGCCGAAGAAGGCGGTGGCGCCGCCGACGCTGACACGCCATGAAGCCAGTCCCACGAGAGACGACAGCGCCGCCGGACAGCCTCATCGAGAAGCTCGTCCCGGGGGCCTACTTCCATGACGCCTGGGCGCTGCCAGCCGGCGACCCCGGCCTGTCGGCGCTGGGCCAGTTCCTGAAAGCCGCGCGCCACACGCCCGGCTGGGTGTCGGCCTGCATGACGCTGCGCAACCGCGTCGTGTCGCTGTTCGGCCTGAAGAATCTGGGCGCCCTCGACGGCCTGTCGGGCGACAAGGCCGAAGCCGACTACCGGCCCGGCGACCGCGTGGGCATCTTCACGCTGTTCGAGAACACGCCCGGCGAGGTGCTGCTGGGCGACCGGGACAAGCACCTGGACGTGACGCTGTCGGTGCACCTGACGCCACAACCGGCGGGCGAGGTGCTGGTCACGCTGACGACGGTGGTACGAGTGCACAACCTGCTGGGTCGGGCCTACATGCTGCCGGTGACGCCGATGCATCGGCTGATTGCGCCGGCGGTGCTGAAGGCGGTGGCATGAAGATGGCTGGCCAATGACGAGCCGAGCTGCCATGCCTTCACGTCCGGACGCCAAACTCGGCAAGTCCTACGAGGTTCACTTCGTGCCCCACAGCGACCTGTTGGTCTGCTTGGCCCTGAAGATCAAGCTGCGGCGGCGGCTAGGGCGCGAACACGTGGTCGATGCGCGGCCGTTTTCTCATCCCTCCCACTGTGTCATCGCGCCAGATGCCACCTTGCTGGCGGTAAAGAACACCAGTGGCGCGATCGCTCTGCTGGAGTTGCCGACGCTTCAGCGGCGTTGGGTTCGGCCGCCGGCCAAGGAAGGGTGCCAGCTGCTGTTCTCGCCCTGCGGCGCATACCTGATCACTGGGTCATGGGCTGGCGAGCTGACCCGTCTGGAAACGGCTTCCGGGACGGCGCAGGTGCTGGACCATGCGGCTGGATCGATGGTGCAGTGGTTGTCGCAGTCCCAAGACCGCCTCCGGTACGCGTACGTCCGGCAGCCCATCGCCGTCGACAGGATTTCACCGCCCGGCAACTCCATCGTGGCACTACGGTCATGGCCGTTCGACTCGCAGCCCGAGCAGCCCCTGGCCGGGCCTTGGCGCTTCGTTCAGGCAGCTGAAATTTCCCCGGACGCCAGACGGCTCGCCGTGCTGCATCGACGCAAGGGGGCCGACCTTCGGGTCGACATCGTGGATCTGTCCAGTGAGCGCGTGCTGTCAAGCGTGCCGGTCACCTCCGGCGGAACAAACTTCAGCCTGGCTTGGTCCCCCGACGGCCAGCACCTCGCCTGCATTCGCAACGGCGGTGTGACACTGTTTGAAGCGCCCAGCCTCCGAGTCGCAAGCGAGGTGTCCTGCGCTTACGCCTGCCACGTGTCCTTTTCGCGTGATGGCCAGTTCCTGGCGATTGGCGCTTGGGCACAGGGGACCGTGAAGCGAGTGATAGACCTCCTGGCCCCGCAAACCGCGGCAGCCTCGGTCTGAGAGTCACTGCACCGTATCAACAGCGCCGGGCTACGCTGCGGCAGCCTTCGATGAAGCGAGCACCCCTCTGGCCAGTTGCTGGGCTGCTATCTCATGCAGCACGGCACCACGCCAACCATTGACCTACCGCTTTCCCCATCGCGACCGATGACCGCCTCCCACCGCCTGACCGCCGACCTCATCCACACCGAAGCCCAGTTGCGCGCCCTCATCGGCGAGCCCGCCGCGCTGACCTGCACAAAGATCACCGACCGGCTCAACGCGGCGACCCGCCTTTACGTGGAGCGCTCGCCGTTCGTCTGCCTAGGAGCGTGGGCGGCAGAGGGCGTGGCCCGCGTTGAGCCTGGCAAGGGCGCAGGCAAGGCGTGAGGAGGCTGCGGGCTCGTGCCCGCAACGACGAGCAACGCCGCATGCGTCCTTGCCAGGCTCAACCCGGAGGGCCGGGGCGATTTGCGGGGCCATGCGTCGTTGCCGGCTCGTGGTGGGTCCCGACCCACTGCCTCGCCGTCGCCTTGCCTGGCCCCGCAACTCGCCCCGGCGCGGGCCACGCCCTCTGCCGCCCACGCTCCTACCAGCGACGCCGAGGGCCGCTGCGACGTCAGCCCGCGCGGAGACCCCGCCGGCTTCGTGCGCATCCTGGACGACCGCACGCTGCTGATCCCCGAACGGCCGGGCAACCGTCTGGCGGATTCGCTGCGCAATGTGCTCGCCAACCCGCAGCTGGGCCTGCTCTTCATCGTGCCGGGCGCGACGGACACCTTCCGCGTCAACGGCCGTGCGGTGATCACCACCGATGCCGCCCTGCTCGCGCCGAGCGCGGTGGAAGGCAAGGTGCCGAGGCTGGGCCTGATCGTCGACATCGACGAGGCGTACACCCAGTGCTCCAAGGCGTTCCTGCGCTCGCATCTGTGGGACCCGGCGCGCTTCGTCGACCCCACCTCCATGCCCACCGGCGGCGAGGTGCACCGGGCGATCCAGGGCGAAGGGTTCGATGCCGGCCAGTACGACCACGAGCGGGCGGAGCGCTACCGGCAGCGAGTCGGGTTCTATTGAGGAAGAGTCGCCTGCAAGAGCCCCCGGTTCACCACTTACTGGCCCGCGTCCTTTGACACGGGCTTGACCGGGCCGACCTCCACGGAGCCGCGCACCGAGCGGTAGGCAGCCTGCTCCACGAGCTTGTTGAACTGCGTCACGATCTCGGCCGGCGAGACCTGCTCGATCACGTCGATGGAGTTGGACTTCGGGTCGCTGTACTTGGTGTGCGAGAACTGCGGCTTGCGGGCGACGACGGCCAAGGTCTTGGCGTCCAGGGTGACGCGCTCGAAAGAGATGAAGGGCGCCACGTAGGCCTTGCCCTTCTGCTGCTCGCCGGTGCGCGGGTTGGTGGTGGTCTGGTCGGGGTCCGCGTAATCCTGCTTGCGATCGATGCCGTCCTCGTCGAGCAGCTCCCACTGGTTACCGGTGGGCTTGACGTAAATGCCGATGCCGCCGAGCCGGTTGGGCATGCCCTCGCGAGATTCCCAGGCGTAGCGCGGCAGGATGGCCTCGATGCGGTCCCACTCGGCGCGCTGCGGCATCTGGGACAGGCGTTCGCGCAGGGCATCAAGCACCAGCGCATCGCGGGCCTCGAAGGAAGCGTTCTTGAGCTGCTCCGCGAGCCCGGGGTTGGCACTCCAGCGCAACATGATGCGGCGCGAGGCGGGCTCCTCGGCGGCCAGGGCGCTGTCCAGGCCGCGCAGCACGGCCATGTTCAGCAACTGCGGATCCACCTCGACGGTGCGGCGCGAGAAGTCGTCCACGCTGCTGGCACGCTTGCCGCGCTGCTTGACGATGCTGAGTTGATCGCCAAGCGTGGAGATGAGGGCGATGGTCTGCGCAGGTTTGACGGCCTCCTGGGCTGGCGTGGCCAAGGGCAGCGCCATCGCGGCCACGACCAACAGGCTTTTGATCATCAAGTCACGTTCCGGGTTGCTTTGCAGGCGCATGCTAACGCCAAGATTCAGAGGGTGAGGGCTTTTCGGCCGTCCCCGAAAGGCGCGTCAAAACGCCCTCGATCTAGGCGCAAAGCACAGCCATAGCTCGGGCTATGGCGCGCATTTGCAACGACGAGCGAGGGTGTTTTGGCGGGCAAGGCGGGCATGGATGAAAAGCTCTCACCCTCTCAGGGGTTCCAGGCACGCATGAGCGGGCTGTCGCTCCTGGGATCTGGCCGTCGGCGTGAATGGCGAGACCGATGCGCTGCGGGCCGGCCAGCTGCTCTACCTGCAGGGCGGCGTGGTGCACGACGTGACCGCGCTGGAGGGCAGCTCGGTCCAGGTGACCGTGGCGTTATGCGGCTAAGCCCGCGCGCCGCTCACACCCTCAGTGCCCACCCGCCAGCAACGCCGCATTCCCCCCCGCCGCCGCCGTGTTGACCGTCAGCGTCTGCTCTGCCGTGAAGCGGTAGAGCTGGCGCACATGGCCGGCCGCCGTCACCAGCGGCAGGATGGCGCCGGGGCGGGCGGCCAGGGCGAGGGACAGCGAGTGCGCGGCGCCCGGGTCGCTTGACGCCAGCGCCACGCCGGCCAGGGTCGGCGCGGCGAGCAGGCCCGGCAGCGCCGAGTCGGGCAGCAGCGTCAGCGCGTTGGCAGGCAGGCCGGCGCGCAGCAGGGCCTGGCGGGCGCGTTCGTCGTCGCTGAGCCAGATGGCGCTGTTGCCGGCCAGCAGCGCGCTGACGACGGCGGCCAGCCCGGCCTCGCCACGGCCCAGCACGGCGAAGGCGCCACGGGCGTGGTGGCGCAGCGTGTTGCTCTCCCCCGTGGGGCCGGGCAGCACGAGGTCGGCGAAGGCCGTCTGCGCTGCCTTGAAGAGGCCGCGCAGCGCGAAGGCGCTGGGTGCGTCCAGCGTGTCGGCGGCGCGGCGCAGCGTGGCGATGCGCTCGGCCAGCGGGGTGTTGCGCCAGATGGCATCGGCGCCGACAGCGAGCGACGCGGCGGCACCGTCAAGGGTCAGCGTCGGCGCGGGGGCGTCGATATGCGGCTCGGCGCAGAAGCGGCGCAGGTAGTCGGGGCCACCGGCCTTGGGGCCGGTCCCGGACAGGCCTTCGCCGCCGAACGGCTGTACGCCCACCACGGCGCCGATGATGTTGCGGTTGACGTAGACGTTGCCGATGCGCGCCTCGTCGGCCAGACGCTGGGCGCGGCTGTCGATGCGGGTCTGGATGCCCAGCGTGAGGCCATAGCCCAGCGCATTGATCTCCTGGACGACCTCATCCACCGAGCCGTCGAAACGCACGACGTGCAGCACCGGGCCGAAGATTTCTTCGCCGAGGTCGGCGATGCGCTGCAGCTCGAAGGCGACGGGGCGGATCTGGCGCGGCATGGCCTCGGCAATGGGCGCCTCGGCAATGAGCTTGGCATCGCGCTTGAGGCGTTCGACATGGCGGCTGATGCCGGCGTAGGCCTCGTCGTCGATGACGGGGCCGACGTCGGTCGCCAGGTTGGCAGGCAGGCCGACGTGCAGTTGCTGCAGGGCGCCCTTGAGCATCTCGACGACGCCGTCGGCGATGCTGGACTGCACGCACAGCAGGCGCAGCGCGGAGCAGCGCTGGCCGGCGGAGCGGAAGGCGCTCTGCACGACGGCGTCGATGACCTGCTCTGGCAGCGCGGTGGAGTCCACCACCATCGCGTTCAGGCCGCCGGTCTCGGCGATCAGCGGGATGGGCGAGTTGGGCTTCTTGGCCAGCGCCTTGTTGATGATCTGCGCCACCACCGTGGAGCCGGTGAAGCAGACGCCGGCCGTGTGCGCATGGGCAACCAACCCGGCGCCCACGGTCTCGCCCGGGCCGTGCAGCAGCGCCAGCGCATCGCCGGGCACGCCGGCCTGGTGCAGCAACTCGACGAACTTCAGCGCCACGAAAGGCGTCTGCTCGGCGGGCTTGGCAGCCACCGTGTTGCCGGCCACGAGCGCTGCGACCACCTGGCCCGCAAAGATGGCCAGCGGGAAGTTCCACGGGCTGATGCAGACGAAGACGCCGCGGCCTTGCATCAAGGCCGGTTCAGCTTCGGCCTGATCAGCGTAGTAACGCAGGAAGTCCACGGCCTCGCGCACCTCGGCGACGCAGTCGGCTTGCGTCTTGAAGGCCTCCTTGACGAGCAAGGCGCAGAACTCGGCCAGGCGGGCGTCGAGGTCATCAGCGGCGCGGCGCAGCATGGCGGCGCGGGCGGCCACGGGGCGGGCGTTCCAGGCGCCGAAGCCGGTTTGCAGGGCCTGCATGGCGGCGTCCACTTGCGAGCCTGTGGCTTCAGGCACGCCCTGCACAGGCGTCGACTCCAGCGCAGCTTGCAGCGGCGCGCGTTGAGCCGGCGCGGTCAGGTCGGCGCCCGTGGAGTTCGGCCGGTCGCCGTAGAGCGCCGGCGGCAGCGGCAGCGCGCTGGTGTCGCGCACGTCCAGCAGCGGCGAGCCCAGCAGCTCGGGCACCTGCACCGACGGGTCGGCCAGCTGGTGCACGAAGGACGAGTTGGCGCCGTTCTCCAGCAGCCGGCGCACGAGGTAGGCCAGCAGGTCGCGGTGCTCGCCGACCGGCGCGTAGACGCGGCAAGGAATGGAGCCGTCCTTCAGCACCTCACGGTAGACGCCCTCGCCCATGCCGTGCAGGCGCTGCATCTCGAAGGAAGCGCCGGTGGCACGCGCCATCTGCACTATTGCCGCGATGGTGCCGGCGTTGTGCGTGGCGAACTGCGGGTAGATGACGTCGGCATGCTGGATCAGCGCGCGCGCGCACGCCAGGTAGCTCACGTCGGTGTGCTGCTTGTGCGTGAACACGGGGTAGTGCGTGAGGCCCAGCTCCTGGGCACGCTTGATCTCGCCGTCCCAGTAAGCGCCCTTCACCAGCCGCACCATGAAGCGCAGGCCATGCTTGCGGGCGATGGCCGCCACTTCGTCCACGACGGCCAGCGCACGGCTCTGGTAAGCCTGCACGGCCAGGCCGAAGCCGCGCCACTGTGGGTAGTGCTGGGCGATGCGCGCAGCCAGCGTGTCCAGCACGTCCAGCGACAGCTCCAGGCGGTCGACCTCCTCGGCGTCGATGGTCAGGTTGATGTTGGCGTTGGCAGACAGTTCGATCAGCGCCCACACGCGCGGCAGCAGCTCGGCGAAGACGCGGTCGCGCTGCAGCACCTCGTAGCGGCTGAACAGCGCGCTGAGCTTGATGGAGATGCCGTCGGCGGCTTCCGGCGAGTCCCCGCGCGGGCCGGCGGCAATCGCCTTGATGGCCCCGACGTAGGCCGCCTGATAGCGCCGCGCATCGTCCTCGGTGCGGGCGCCTTCGCCCAGCATGTCGTAGCTGAAGCGCAATTGCTTTTGCTGCTTTCGGGCGCTGTCTGCCTCGCTCATCGCCTCGCCGATGTTGCGGCCCAGCACGAACTGCCGGCCCAGCAGCTGGATGGCGCGCACGGTGGCGGCCACCACGGTCTGCGCACCCAGGCGCTTGAACAGCCCGCCGTCGTCCTCCGTACCGGGCAGGAAGCGCTTGGACATGGAGATGGCCGAGGCCGACAGCGCGGCCAGCATCTTGTGCGGGCTGCCCTCGCTGGCACCGTCGAAGTCGGCGCGACCGAGCTGGTCGGCCGTCAGCGCGATGGCGGTGGGCGCGTCGGGCACGCGCAGCAGCGCCTCGGCCAGGCGCATCAGGGCCAGGCCCTCGGCGCTGGTGATGGGGTACTCGCGCAGCAGCGACTCCATCGCCCAGAACGGCGCCGGGTTGCGCCTCACCTGCTCCACCCAGGGCGCGGCCATGGCGATGACGCCAGGCCAGTCCAGTGCCGTGCCAACGCGCTCGGCCAGGGCCTGCACCACGGCGGCTTCCGCACGGTAGGGGTCCGGCAGGCGGGGCTGTTCGAGCGGGGCGACGAATGTGGTCATGGCTTTCTCCTGGTGAGATCAGCAATGTATTCAGAGCGGTCTTGAATTAAATTCCAAGAATCGCATCGACCGCCGATAAAAATCCAGATGGACGCTGAACCCAGACTCGACAAGACCGACGCCCGTATCTTGCGCGTGCTGCAGACCGACGGGCGCATTTCCAACCTCAAGCTGGCCGAGGAGGTGCACCTGTCGCCCACCGCTGTACTGGAGCGCGTGAAGCGGCTGACGCGCGACGGCTACATCCTGGGCTACGAGGCGCGGCTGAACCCGGCCAAGCTGGGCGCGGCCATGCTGGTCTTCATCGAGATCCACCTGGACCGCACGGTGCAGGACGTGATGGACACCTTCAAGGCCGCCGTCCAGGCCCGCCCCGAGATCCTGGAATGCCACCTGGTGGCCGGCGGCTTTGACTACCTGCTCAAGACCCGCGTGCGCGACATGGGCGCCTACCGCGAGTTCATCGGCAGCGTGATCTGGACGCTGCCGGGGGTGCGGGAAACGCGGACGTACGCGGTGATGGAAGAGGTGAAGGCGACGAATGCGCTGCCCATCTAGCCCACGCAGGCGACTCGGCAGTGGAGCGACGCTTCTGAAGCCGGGCCCTGACGCATTGAACCGCCCCACGCAACGCGCCGGCCGCCGAACTGCGGTGGCGGCGGCTTTGTCGTTGCTGGCCCTGGCCGCTCAGGCCCAGACGCGCGGGTGGCTGCGCTACGGCGACGGCAACGTGCTGTCGGGCGAACTGGTCGAGCAGAGTGCAGCCGGCGGCGTCTTCAACGCCGACCGCTTCGGCCGCCTGAACTTCACGAGTGCCGAGGCGCGTTTCGAGCCCGCGCCTGTGCCAGCGGTGCAGGCGCGGCCCGCTGAACCTGCCCGATCTACCGGACCCGCCAGCTCCTCCGCCTGGCTGCCGACGACCTGGGCCATCGGCCTGTCGGGCTATTGGCAGCGCGACAACGGCAGCATCTCCAGTGATGCCGGCGTTGACCTGGACGCCACCTGGAAACGCCCGCGCGACGAAGTGCAGATGAGCTTGTCGACCGACTACAAGGTGGTCGACGACGAGGTGGCCAGCAACGAGCAGAGCGGCGGCCTGCGGTGGATGCACGAGTTGCGCTCGCCCTGGTTCACCCTGGCGCGCCTTCAGGCCAAACGCAGCACCTTCACGCTGGACCCGCTGCCGGAGCTGGACTACCTGCTGCTGCAGGCCACGGCCGGCCTGGGCTGGCGCAAACAATGGTCTGCCGAAAGCTACAGCCTGGTGGCACTCAACCATGACCGGGTCGCCTTGAACCTGTTGAACCGCGACGTGACGCTGCGGACGCATGGCACCTCGGTCCTGATCGAAAACCATGTACGCCTGCTGCCGCGCGTCACGCTGGCCAGCACCTTGTACGTTTATCGCTGGGCCGATGGCAGCACCGGCGTCGACAGCCAGGCGGAGGTCAGCTATGACTTGTCCGACCGCGTCAGCGTCGGCCTGCGCCACGAGTACCGCAAGAATGCCGTCGACCTGACGCTGGGCGTCTACAACCGGCTGAGCCTGACCACTCGGGTCGGCTTCTGAGCGACCTTCTGCTATGGTTTGCGAGGGTCTCAAGTCAAGGCGCGGCGCGCCAAGGAGTGACGGCGATGACGACGTGGATAGGCACCAACCAGGCCGGCTGGGACAACCAGTCGATCGGCTTCCACAGCGTGAACGGCTGTACCGGCATCGTGCTGAGCACGCCGCAGTGGGTCGCCGGCTGGCACATCGGTGGCGGCGCCGGCGGCAACTACGCCTACTCCGGGCAGACCAAGGCCGGCTTCCAGGCTGCGACGTTTCGCACCTACATCCAGGGCATCAATCCCAATCCCTGGCCGGCAGCGGGCATGCCTGCGGGGACCGTCCAGCTGCTCGTCGTGTACCAGGTGCTGGATGACTGGCAGACCGTCCTTCAGGAGTTCGCCACCGGCATCGGCTACACGGGCCAGGCGCGCGGCTTCGATGTCAGCGGCAAGACCGGGACCGACCCCTGCGACTTCCTGATCAGCCACGTCAATGGCGTCTGCAGCGTCCAGTACAAGAGAACCTCCAAGATGGATCACGTCACGCAGAGCCCTCTTGCGCGACAGAACAGCGTCGTGAGGACGCTGGGCTCGACCGGCATCGGGCAGCCCTTCCAGATCGTGCCGCTGACCAACAACGAGTCGGCCTCCGCAGCCGTCAAGCCGACCTTTCTGAACGGGGGCAACATGCACTTCGTGGCCTCCCGGAGCTTCTCGTCGATCAACGTGTAGCTCGCGCCCGCCAGGCTGAGGGTGGCGCTCAGCCCAGGTGGCGCCCGAAGAACCGCATCGCCCGATCCCAGGCCTGCTGCGCCCAGGCGGCGTCGTACTGCGTCTTGGCGATGCGACCCGGCCCCTGCGCCTCTTCGTTGGCAAAGGCGTGATGGGCCAGGTAGCGGTGGCCTTCATAGCGCACGCCGACTTCGGCGAACTTGGCCTCCAGCGCGTCCACGCCGCTGATCGCAAAGAACTCGTCCTGCGTGGCCCAATGGGCCTGCAGCGGGATGTTGATCTTGCTGGCGTCGACGTATTCGAGCGGCGGCATGCCGTACCAGACGACGGCGGCGTCGGCCTCGGGCACCAGCGTCGATGCCAGCACCGTCAGCGCGCCGCCCATGCAGTAGCCGGTCACGCCGACCTTGCCGCTGCCTAGGTTCAGGCCCTTCAGGTAGCTCACCGCGCCGCGCACGTCTTGCGAGGCGGCGTCGCCGAAGTCCAGGCCGGTCATCAGGTGGTGCGCCTCCTCGGCCTCGACGGTGCTCTTGCCCCGGTAGAGGTCGGGCACCAGGGCCGTGAAGCCGGCCGAAGCGAAGCGCTGGGCCACGCCACGGATCTGGTCGTTCAGGCCCCACCATTCCTGGATGACGACGACCGCGCCGACCGGGTTGGCGGCCTCGGCCAGGTAGCCGCTCACGGACGCGCCGTCGGGGCGCTGGAACTCGATCATCTGGGCCATGCCGGCCTCCTGCACAAGGGTTGGATGCGAAAGCCTAACCTGGGTGACACGGGGTTTTCCCATGGGCGGCGAGAATGCCCCTCTTGCTGACCGCCATCATGAAGATCGAACGCATCGTTTCCACCCGCCTGCCGACGCCGCATGGCGAGTTCGCCATCCATGGCTTTCGCGAGACCGAGGGCGGGCAGGAGCATGTCGTGCTCAGCATGGGCGACCTCACCGGCGACGAGCCGCCGCTGGTGCGCGTGCATTCCGAGTGCGTGACCGGCGAGGTGTTCGGCTCGCTGCGCTGCGACTGCCGGCCGCAGCTGGAAAGCGCCATGGCGCGCATCGCGGCCGTCGGCCGTGGCGCCATCGTCTACATGCGCGGCCACGAGGGGCGCGGCATCGGCCTGGTGCAGAAGCTGCGCGCCTACGCCGAGCAGGACGCCGGCGCCGACACCATCCAGGCCAACGCCCAGCTGGGCCTGCCCATCGACGCCCGCCGCTATGACGCGGCCGCCTGCATGCTGCGCGCCCTGGGCGTACACCGCATCCGCCTGCTCACCAACAACCCGCTGAAGATGGCCGCGCTGGCCGAGTTCGGCATCGAGGTCGTGGAGCGCGAGTCGTCACTCACCGCGCCGGGGCCGGACAACGAGCGCTACCTGCGCACCAAGCAGGACCAGATGGGGCATCTGGCCGACTGGTTTGACTAGGGCCTGTTAACACTACGGCAGCAGGCCGCGTTGTGACCAGAAGGGAAGGCCATCCGCCAGGGGCCACTCGGCGTTGCACCGCTTGCTCGCATATCAATGCGAGCGGCGCGCTGCGCCTTGATTGGCCCCTGGCGGATGGCCTTCGCGACCTACTGCCGTAGTGCTAAGGCCCTAAGGCGCCCTGGCGTAGCTCTTCGTCAGCGCCTCCCACGCATGCCCATCGGGCTCGCGCCAGTAGACGATGCGCCCGCCGCTGTGAGTGTTGACCTGGAAGTCGTCCGCCCCGATGGGCGTGCTGCGCCAGGCGATGCCCAGGGTTTTCAACCGATCCAGCAGCGCGTCGAACTCGGCGTCGCTGACACGGAACGCGTAGTGCTGCAACGGCACCTCGGCGCCAGGTGCGACTTCGTCGAAGTCCACCGTCAGGTCGTCCGACACATAGACGGCGCTGAACGGCCCCACCGCCGCCTGCGCGGCCCAGGGCACGGCGAGGATGGTGGCCAGGCGCTCGGCGGCGGCGCGGCGGTCGCGGGCGGGGATCAAGAGGTGGTCAAGGGCGATGGGCATGGATCTAGGCCCGCGCACACTTGGCGACGGTGTCCCAGCTGCGCGTCGTGATGTCCTGGCCGAAGGTCCGCTCCAGCAGCTGCATGAAGACCGGGCCCTTCTCGTTGGGCACGTAGACCGAAAACACCTCGCTGCCCACGCGCTTGAGGATGCAGGCGTCATGCATGGACAGCGGCAGGTCCACCGCCGCCACCGCCCCAGGGCTGCGCAGAAAGGTCACGACGCGCTTGCCGCCGGTCGGCAGCTCGAACTCGGCAAAGGGGTCGGACTGGATGAGCTGCTGCAGCTGGGCGCTGGGTCGCACGAGGGCCGCGAAGCTGCGCCCCATGCCGTCCTTCATGGCCTTCTCCACGCGCTTCTGCAGCACCGCAGCCGGCAGCGTGCGTGCCAGCGTGAAGGCCACGTTTCCGCTGCTCAGCAGCGTCTTCACATCGGCCAGGCCGGCGGCCTCCAGGCTGCGCTTGAGTTCGGACATGCTGCAGTTCATCGGGCTCACGCCTCGGAGCAGGGCGACGTAGCGGGGCATGGCGACCTCTATGGTTGTAATGACTGCACGATACCCAAGGTCGGGCGCATGCCGGCCGCGCTGGGCGTGCGCCTGTCCATCGACGACTTCGGCACCGGCTACTCGTCGCTGGCGCAGTGGCCGGTGCTGCGCGACCTCCCGCCTCGGCTGCGACGTGCTGCAGGGCTTACACGTCGCCTGCCCGATGCCGGCCGATGAGGTGCCGGTGTGGATGTCCACGCGGGAGAACGCGCGGCGCGAGGGCGTGGACACGAGCTTTGACTCGTTGCCGGGGCATATGCCGCAGTTCTAGTGGCGGCAGCGCGTCGTCTTTTCGCCATGGGCCGAGCGCAGCTCACCGTGAACTTCGCGTTCGGCGCGGCGGCGGTGCGGCTCGGTCGCATGCTCAAATCTTGAGCCAAGAATCGTTAACGATCTGCCGACAACAAGTTAAACGCCATGACACGCTGCACCGAGATCGTTGGATCGTTTTACCGGCACGTCTTCAGCATGGAGGAATAGATGCGGAAGAAGCCTATGCGCCACAGGGATGGCCCCACGGGTGTGGCTGCGCAGTGGCGCTGGCCGATAGGTGCCGCCGTTGGGTTCGCTTTGGTCAGCTACTTCTGGTGGCCTTTACCGGAGTCAGGTGAGATTGGATTCCTCGGTATGTTGGTATGGATGAGGTGGTTGTTGTTAGCCGGCGGTGCTTGTGTTGCCGCTGGAGTCGCCGCGCTGCTAAAGGGCTGGGGCATGGAGCCGGCTCCTCCTAGCCCCGACGAAGAGTAGAGATCGAAAACATGGCGTCTAACCTTTTGCTGCAGCGGACGGCTGCGCCGCCCGCTGAGCGCGAGCGTAAGGCTGCCAGTCGGCACTCCCTGTGACTCCTTCCTCAATCACCTTGCTCGCCTGGGACAAGCTCTCAGAAGCCCAGCAAGCTCAGGCACGCGCCATCTCGATCAGCCAGCAGCAGATCGAGTACGCAGGCTCGGTCGAGAAGCAGCTGCAGGGCGTCGAGGCCGAGTCTGGATGCGATCTGGTGGGTCTGGCGATCCTGGATGCGAATGCCGTTGTCGGCTTCCTGGTGCTCAAGCGTGGGTGCAAGGCGCCTGAGTGGGCAGCGCCCGGCGCCGCAGTCGTCAGTGGCATGCGCATCGACCAGTCACAGCAGGGGCGCCGCATTGGCAGCACGGCCCTGGTGGCACTGCCAAGCTGGGTGCAAGAACACTGGCCAGGCTGCACGGCGCTTGCACTGTCCGTGGACGAGGACAACGCCCAGGGCATCCGCGCCTATTCAACTGCGGGCTTTGTGGACCAAGGCGCCCGGGTCCAGGGCCGAATTGGCTGGGTCCGCTACATGAGCAAACAGCTCCCGGCCAACGCCGCCAGTGCAAGCTAGCAGGTCTTTCAACAGGAGCGCCCATGTCCGCTCAACCCAGGAGTCAGCACCCATGAGCGCAGAAGAGAACAAAGCCGTTGCCTTCCAGTTCTTCGAGCGCTTTTCGGCGAGCGACATCGAGGGCGCCTTGGACACGATGACTGACGATGCCACCTGGTGGATCCCAGGCAAGAAGGAACGCTCACCCTCTGCCGGCTTGTATCCCAAGGACAAGATCGGCCGCCTGTTCCACCGCATGGTTGGCGCACTCAGGAGCGGGCTGAAGATGACGGTGGTCTCCTGCATCGCCGAAGGCGACCATGTCGCCCTGGAGGTGGTGTCCGCAGGAGACCTGAAGAATGGCCGCCAGTATCGGCAGGAGTACCACATGCTCCTGAAGTTCAGCGGCGGGAAGATCCTGTCGGTCAGGGAGTATCTGGACACCCAGCACGCCAACGACATTTGGGCCGCACCGCTCACCGAGCAGGAGACGGCGAACTTGCTGGCTGCGTCACAAGGTGACGCCTGAGTCTTTCAGGCGCGGCCATGAGCCATGGCTGCGCCGAGGCGGCTGACCCGCCGGTGTCACCGAGCTGAGCAGCATCGCGGGGGATGCTTCATCCACCCACCTCCACATAGCCCTTCTTCAGCTTCTCCGCGATCAGCTTCTCGACCTCGCGCGCGGCGCGTGGCGCGTCGGCAAAGGGCTTGACCTGGGTCTGGCCGCGCGTGCCGATGCGGCCGAAGCTGACCGTCACGTCGACGCCGTCCTGGCGGATGCGCCAGAAGCGTCGGGCCGTGCCTTCCACGAGCTCGAACTGCCGCATGGGTGGGCCGTCGGCGGCGTCCGGCGTGGCGACGGGCTCGGCCGGCAGCTCGGGCGCTGGCACCGGCGCGAGGGCGGGTGTCTCCGGCGCGGGCGCTTCCTCCGGCTCGGCGACAAGCTCGCCCCGCAGCGCGCGCTCGATGCGGTCCAGTACGGCGTCCGGGTCCTGCAGCCAGTCGCGTGACAGCACCTGCACGATGCGCCAGCCAAACGCGCCCAGGATGCGCGGGCGCGACACATAGCGCTCCAGCACGTTGGCGTTGGCGTAGTGGGCGTCGGTGTCGATGAGTACGCCGAGCTGGTAGGCCTCGCCAGCGCCGCGCAGCGCCAGGTCGCAGCGGAAGCGCGACTGGCCCACCTGCTCGTCCACCGCGTGGCCGCGCGCACGCAGCGCGGCGGCCAGCTGGGCCAGCACCTCGTCGGGCGCGAGGTGCTCGGTCAGCGCCTTGCGGGTTGCGGGGTTGAGCCCTTCCAGCACGCGCTGGGCCAGCTCGCGCTGCCCGCCGGACACATGCTCGGCATAGCGCAGGAACTGCTTGAGCGCCGCGGCGC
>Ga0187845_1000544_pt1 | contig 22644 bp, 18 predicted proteins | sample SpaLakP09_SKY_68_FD_134515 | JGI IMG/M metagenome (GOLD analysis project Ga0187845, IMG submission 134515) | Oligotrophic lake water microbial communities from Sparkling Lake, Wisconsin, USA - SP09_SKY_68 | ecosystem: Environmental > Aquatic > Freshwater > Lake | place: USA: Sparkling Lake... | reverse complement strand
GTCGCGTTCTCCAACCCCGGCATCTACGGCGGCGTCGTCCGCCAGCTCAACGTCCACTACCTCATCGCCGGCTCCACCTTCCTCACCCCCACAACCTCCGGCGCCACCTACGCCGCAGGCACCCTGTCGGCCACCTGGCCCGCCGCCAACCTCACCGATACCCTGACGGTGCGTGCCTACGCCAACATCGCTGCCGGTGTGGGCGCCATCATGCAGGTGCGTGTGGATGGCGTGATCGTGGGCAGCGTGGAGGTGCGCAGCTACACCCCTGCCGACTATCGCTTTGCCGTGCCGCGCCTATCGGCAGGCAGCCGGATCGACGTGGTCTACACCAATGACGCCACCGCCAACGGCGCGGACCGCAACCTGTTTGTCCAATACCTGCAGGCCAACGGCGGCACCATGGTTCCGTTTGCCAACAGCGTCGTGTTCGACGCAGGCGTCGGCGAGGCAGCGGTGGATGGGTCGGCCACCAGCGCGAGCAGCGGTGCCATGTACGGCAGTGGCGCACTGCGCTTCACGGTGCCGGTTGCCACGTCCGCGCCCAGCGCAGCACAGCATGCCGCCTCGCGCCTGCTGCAGCAGGCCAGCTTCGGCCCCAGCCTGGCAGAGGTGGACAAGGTCGTGCAGATCGGCCAGGCGGCCTGGATCGACCAACAACTGGCCTTGCCCTTCGTCCCCGACATGGTGGCTGCCGTGCAGGCCCGCTATGACCTGGGCGACGCCTACCGCCCGGGTGGCGCCAACTACACGCCCAACTGGGTGGGTCAGCGCTTCTGGGCATCGGCCGCCAACAACCCCGACCAACTGCGCCGGCGCATGGGCTTTGCGCTGCACCAGATCCTGATGGTGTCGCTGGCCGATTCGAACCTTTACTACCACGCCCGCGCCTACGCCCAGTACGTCGACACACTCAACCGCCATGCCCTGGGCAACTACCGCGACCTTCTGGAGAAAGTGGCGCTCAGCCCGGCGATGGGCATCTATCTCTCGCATATGCGCAACCGGCCCGAGGATGCCGGCTCGGGTCGCGCGCCCGACGAGAACTTCGCTCGCGAGGTCATGCAGCTGTTCACCATCGGCCTGCAGGAACTGAACGTCGATGGCACCCCCAAGCTCAACGGTAGCGGGCAGCCCATCGAGACCTACACCAACGATGACGTGATGGCCCTGTCGAAGGTGTTCACCGGTTGGAGCTGGGCGTTCCCTGACGGGCAGCTCACAGAGAAGGCGTTCCGTTACGACACCCCCGACCTGAGCGCCGCAGCCGACCAGCGCATCGACACCCTGCCGATGAAGCCCTACCCCGGCCTGCACTCGGTGGGCGAAAAGCGCCTGTTCAGCGGCAAGCCGCAAGCTGTGGTCATCCCGGCAGGCGGCAGCGCGCAAAGCGACCTCAAGACAGCCCTCGATGGGTTGTTCAACCACCCGAACGTCGCTCCTTTCATCAGCCGCCAGTTGATCCAGCACCTGGTGACCAGCCACCCCAGCAACGCCTACGTTGGCCGCGTGGCGGCCGTGTTCAACAACAACGGCAGCGGCGTGCGCGGTGACCTGGGCGCCGTGGCCCGCGCCATCCTCATGGACAGCGAGGCCACCAGCCCGCCAGCCAGCAGCGTGGGCATGCTGCGCGAACCCGTGGTGCGCGTGGCGCACTGGATGCGCAGCCTGCAGGCCTCGTCAGTGACCGGCCAGTACGCCATTGAGATGGACCTCGGAGCCGTAGGCCAGCGCCAGCTTTACGCTGGCTCGGTGTTCGGCTACTTCCGGCCCGGCTACGTGCCGCCGAACACCGTGTTCTCCGCCGACCGCATCACTGTGCCGGTGATGCAGATCGTCAGCGAAGCCACCACTGCGCAATGGGTGAACCTCGCGGAGCGCATGGCCGGCAACGGCCTGGGCTGGACCGGCTCGCAGAGCGACGTGACCGCCCAGTTGCAACCCCTGGCCGACTTGGTGGCTGCAGGCCAGTTGGCGGCCGTGATCGACCGCCTGAACCTGCTGCTGTACGCCGGCCGCATGAGCAGCGCCCTCAAGCAGGACTTGATGGACGCCATGATCAGCGTCAGCGGTGCCGACGCGTCCAGCCAGCTCAACCGCGCCCGCGTCGCCGTGTTCCTGGCGCTGGCCTCACCCGAATACCTGGTGCAACGATGACCCGACCTATCCGCACAGACGCCTCGCGCCGCAGCTTTCTTCGCGCCATGAGCAGCCTGGCTGCAGGCGCGGCCATTCCGCAACATGGCCTGCCCCTGGTTTCGAGCCTTGCCGGCCTGGCCGCGCTGTCCAGCCAAAGCAGCTATGCCGCCACCACCACCGGCTACAAGGCCCTGGTGTGCCTGTACATGAACGGCGGCAGCGACAGCCACAACTGGGTCGTGCCCACCGACGCCTCGGGCTACGCCGAATACGCCAGCGCCCGCGGAGAGCTGGCCTGGGCGGCCAACCGCCTGCAAGGCATCACGGCCACTGGCCAGGCCAATGGCCGCAGCTTTGGCATGCCGGTCGAGCTGGCCCCCCTGCGCGACATCTACGAGGCCGGCCAGGCCGCCATCGTGGCCAATGTGGGCCCGCTGACGCGGCCCATCACCAAGGCCGAGTACCTCGCCGGCGTCGGCGTGCCCGCCAAGCTGTTCTCGCACAACGACCAGGCCGCCACCTGGCAAAGCCTGGCGCCTGAAGGCGCGCCATCGGGCTGGGGCGGGCGCATGGGCGACATCCTCATGTCGGCGAACGCCCAGCCCGTGTTCACTGCCGTATCGGCCAGCGGCAACGCGGTATTCCTGGCAGGCGGCAACGTCAGCCAGTACCAGGTCGGTCAGGAAGGCCCCGTCGTGGCAAGCGGCATGACCGGCGCCAGCGTGTTCGGATCAACCAGTGCCGGCAGTGCACTGCAGCGCGCCTACGCTGCCGGCACCACCGACCGCCTGCAGATGGAATACGCCCGTGTGATGCAACGCGGCCTGAGTGCCAACAGCGCGCTCCAAACGGCACTGTCGGGCGTGACCGTGCCGGCCATCCCCGCAACCGCCATCTCTCAGGTCAATGCCGCTGGCACCACGCTGGACAAGCTGAGCCTGGCCCGCCAACTGCGCATGGTGCTGCAGATGATTGCAGCCAACCAGACCCTGGGCATGAAGCGGCAGGTCTTCATGGTGCAGATGGGTGGCTTTGACACGCACAACAACCAGATGCGTGACCAACCCGCGCAGATGGCCCAGGTGGCACAGTCGATCAGCTACTTCATGGCGGCGCTGAACACCCTGGGCCTGCAAAACAACGTCACGCTGTTCACCGCGTCCGACTTCGGCCGCACCCTGCTGAGCAATGGCGACGGCAGCGACCACGGCTGGGGCAGCCACCACTTCGTGGCCGGCGGCGCCGTCCGGGGCAGGCAGATCCTGGGCAACGTTCCCGTCACGGCACTGGGCACCTCGACCGACATCGGCGCCGGGCGCCTGCTGCCGACCATGGGCGTCACCCAGCTGGCCAGCAGCCTGGCAGGCTGGATGGGCCTGAACGCCAGCGAACAGCAGGTGGTACTGCCCAACCTCGGCAGCTTCGGCGCCGGGCCGGCGCTCTTCGCTTGAGATGCGTCCGGATCGCCGTTGGGGATGAATCGGCGGCACTTCCGACGGCCTGAGCCAGCCTGGCTTGCGAGTTAGCAGGCAGGGCACTGCAGCGCCGCATTGGGCCGGTCAGAGCGTACATATTTCAGGTCTTGGCCCCTAGCAAGGTGCGGTGTGGCGCATGAAGCGACATTGGACACAGCCGGCACGCTAGCCTCGCCCCACAATCCGCGATGCCGGTTGCGGCGCAGCTGTTTCACGCCCGAAAGCGAGCCCTGAATGAAGATCTACGTCACCCCAAAGCCGTCGATGACCCTCCTGGCCACCCTCCTCGCCTCATGTGCCTTTGTCACCGGTTGCGGAGGAGGGAGCGGAGGCGGCGGCGCCACATCGGGTACGCAGTCCGTCACACCCAGCGGTGCAACGACCACCGCCGCAGCACCGGCAGCCAGCGAAGCCGCCAGCACCCCGACTGCGGCCGGCAGCGCCGCGAGTGCGATCGCAGCCGCAGATACCGCCGCTTCCGGCCCTTCTGCTGGGGCGACAGTCGCCAAGGCGGGAGAGAGTGCGACTGCAGCAGCGGCAGCACCCACGCCGGCAGCACCCACGCCGGCCGCCCCAACGCCTGCTCCTGCCCCTACTCCTGCGGTCGCAACCGCTCCCGCGCCTCGCCCCGCACTGGCGGCAACTGTCGCGCCTGCGCCCAGTCCCCAGGTCGCCCTCGCTCCGGCTCCGGCACCGGTCCCTGCTCCGGCTCCGGCACCGGTCCCTGCCCCGGCTGCGGCGCCGCCCCTAGCCGCAAGCATCACGACGCCAGATCAATCAAGTGCCCAATCAACAGCAGCGGCAACAAACGCTGCGTTGCAGTTGCGCGTGGATCGCCTGAAAGCGGCCATCGACAGCATGAAGGTGTCGCAGCACGAGGCAAGACCTGCCTGCAGCCCTTGTGCCGGCTGGGGCGTGAAGCCCATCACCGTCATGGGCACGGAACCCTATGCCTCTGCGCTGCCGTCCAATTGGCCGGGCGTCAAGTTCGCCGAATGGAAGGCGATGCTTGCCTGGTTCGTGATCTACGAGGGCGCAAGTGGAAACACGGCAAAGAATGCAGCCGTTGAGGTTGGCAGCATTGAAATGTGGTACCTCTCCAAAACCAGCAGGACCTGGCAATTGGTGCAGTCAGGCCTGCTCCCGAAGTGGGACAGCACCGTCGCGCCCGATGCGGTCACATTGAGCAAGACGTCCGCTCTGCGCGTTGCCAGTTCCTCGTCAATCACCTATGTGCCCACCGCAACCAACGTTGTCCACGGCGGGCTGCCGCAGACCGAAACCCCTTGGAATGCCGCCACAAACAAGAGCGACATCGATGCGATCTACGTGTCGGTTCGCCACAGGCTCACCCTCAGGAACCCAGCCGACGTCGATGATCGGGCCAGTGCGAACTACGTTCTAGAGGCCGGAGCAGACTACTACCCCTACATGGGCGCCCGCGTCAGCGACCTAAGCGCCTCATACGTACCTGGCGCCGGCCTTGGGCAATTCGTCAAGGTCACGTCTCAGTGGAAGTACTCGACGCTATTCCTGAAGTCTTCCTCAATTTCTGAGGCCCAGATTTACAGCATTCAACCGCCAGCCTTCCTCTATTGAGTCGGCCCAGCAGAAGCCCGCCAGCGCTGCAACCCAGCGAGCAGACCCAAGCCAAGAAGCAGGAACTGACCGGCAGAGGGTTCAGGAACGGGCGCCGCGATGCTGAAGTAGAGGTCAGACAACTCCACAGGCCCACCGAGTGCGATGGCGTGGCCGCCCGCATACCAGTCGTTGTGCTGCCAGTTGACGCCAAACCGTTCGGAGGCAGCCTTCACCTCAAAACTGTAGGTCTGCCCGCTCAGCACCGGCACGGCGCCGAAACTGAACTCGATCAGTCCCGCACTGCCAAGCGCGCGGCCAATGACGGCCTCGACGTCGATCGTCGAACTGGCCAATACCGGGCCACCGAGGCTGTCACCGGCATGCAGATTCAGCGTCAGCCACTTGTCCTGGTCGAGCGGAAAGCCGAGGTTCATGTTCCGCGCGCGCAGCCAGATCGTGCCAATGCTGGACGCCGTTGGCGTGAACGACTGGCCGAACCGCGCAGCTGCAGCGATCTGCACCTCGCTCTGATCCGCCTCCAACAGGGGCAGCGGGACCAGGACAGGCCCGGCGCCCCAAGCCGTCGAACTGAGCAACGCCAGTGCTGCAATGCCCGCCCTCACGGCTGCTCCCTCTTGGTCACCCGCCAACCAGCCAACAGACCGAGCGCACCCACACCCAGCAACCACGGCGCGGGCTCGGGAACCGGCGCGGCCACCAGCTCGAAGGTGATGAATGCGCCTTGCTCGAAGTACTGGCCGCTCATGTCCACCACAAGTTCGCCGGCCCCCCACGAGTAGCTGGCCCCAAAGGTGGAGTTGGCCGCCACGGAGACATCCAGCAGCCGGAACTCCTCAGGCGACCACGTCAACCTGAAGGTCAGAGGCGACCGTGTGTAGCCCTCCACCAGCGACTTGATCGAGATCGTCGAAGCCTCAATGTCGACCTCGTTCCACGCGTAGTCATCGGCAATCAGCCGATAGTCCCCAGGGCCCGCTTTGCCGACAAACCGCTCGGCAACTGCGGGGGTGCACTCGAAACACTCGAACAAGAAGCCGGTGCCCAGCGCGCTGCTCGCGAAGGCTGGCGTCGCGCTCAGTAACGCAGCCAGGATGGCCGCCCGATTGAAGTGCTTCATGACATTCCTTGCCGTTGCGATGTGCGGCAGTTCAGTCCAAAAGCGTGTGCACGCCTATCCCTAGCGCAACGCTCGCAAGGCAGCATGCGCATCGCAAGCGAGTCGGTTCCGGCATGCAGCTTTGGCAGCTTGACTCGCGAAGCACAAACGCGCCGGGCTCATGGGAGCCATGAACGCAACAGCCGCTCGTACTCAGCCAGGATACTTTCCCAAGTCAACCCGTCCTCAAACCTCTCAACACTTGAGCGCTTCATTTGGTCAAGCCGCTCCGGTGCTGCAATCAACTCATCCAGCAGACCCGCAAAGCCATCAGCCGTCGAGAAATAGCGTGCGCCCTCACCCGCTACCCAGCGGTTGAAGCGGTTGTCGTGTGCAATGACGGCATTGCCGGCGCCCAGCGCCTCCACGAGCGAAGGGTTGGTGCCGCCCACTTGGTGGCCATGCACATAGGCAGCGCTGTGGAAGCGCAGCGCCTGCACCACGGGCTTGTCGTAGATGGCGCCCAGGAAGCGCACTTCCGGCCCGGCCGCCGCCTTGACGGCGCGGTGGTAGGCATTGGCCTCGTTGTAGTTGCCCAGCACGGCCAGTTGCATGCCGCGCTGCCGTTGCGAGAAGCCGCTCACCACTTCCAGGATGGAGTTCTCAGGTTCGGCGCGGGCCACCAGCGTGAGGTAGCGCCCCGGCTCCAGGCCCAGCGCGCGCACGGCGTCGTCAGGCATGGCGGAAACGCGGTCGGCGCCATAGGCGATGGTGGTGATCTTGTCGGGCCGCACGCGCGAACTGAGGTGGACCTTGATCTCGGGGTGGTCGGCCACGAGGTGGTTGCCCAGCCAGCAACCGGCCCAGTCATTGAGCCAGAACCAGGTCTTGGCCACCGGGCCCCACTTGGCGCGGGACCACTCGATGCCGTCCATGTTGATGACGTTGGGCACGCCCTTCAGGCGCAGCAACGCGCAGAAGATGGCGGTGTTGTAGCCCAGCGTGAGGCAGAGGTCGCGGTGGCGGCTGGCGTGCATGGTGGCCTGCCAGTCGAACACGATGGTGCTCTTGGGCCCATCGCCCTGCACCGGGATGTGCACGCGCTCCACACCCTCCCAGCGATCCTCGAAGACCGGGCCCACACCCGCCTCCTGGCAGTAGACGATGACGCGCCAGCCTCGGCCCACCAGATACAGCGCCAGCTGCTCGGCAAAGGTTTCAAAGCCGCCATGAGCGGCAGGCACGCCGCGCGTGCCAAGGATTCGGATCGTTTTGGTTTTCATCGCGCGCTGACGCCGAGTTCGGCGTAAAGGGACAAGGTGGCTTCGACATACCGACTGCGGCTGAAGCGGCTCTCGACGATGTCGCGCGCCGCGTGGCCCATCTGTGAGAGCGTGCTGTCAGGCAATGTGGCGACCTGCTGGAGGCGCGTAGCGAGTTCGTCCACGCTGCCGCTCTGGAAGGTCCAGCCATTGACGCCTTCGTCGATCATTTCCGGAATGCCGCCGATGCGGGCGCCGATGGCGGTTTTGCCGAGAGCAAAACTCTCGAGCAGGCTCATGGGCGCGTTCTCGTACCACTCGGACGGCAGAACCACGGCGCGCGCGCCGCGGATCAGGTCCCACAACGCCGTACCGCCCTGATAGCCAAGGAAGTCGCCAGGACTGCCCAGTTGGACATTCAAGGCGCGCAGCGCCTCGTCTTCGGGGCCGGTGCCGGCCAGCTTCAACGCCACACCTGCCTTGGCCGCCGCGCGCAGCAAGGTGCCCACGCCCTTCTCGGGCGCGAGGCGGCCGAAGTACAGGAAGTAGCCCCCAGGGCTGAATTGCGGCTCGAAGCGGGTCGCGTCGACATAGTTCGGGATGTAGGCGAACTTCTCCTTAGGCCAGCCCCACTCCATGAACTTCTCCATGAAGAAGCGGCTGGGCACCACCACCTTGGACAAGTGCCGCTGGTAGCTGTTCAGCATGCGATGCAAGCCGCTTTCAGCCGCCACGATGGCGCTCGCCCCGAGCGAGCCGCGCACGCAGCGGTGCTTGATCACGTTGAGGACCGACCCGTCCTTGCAGCGCTCGCAGATGCCCGTCTCGTTGAGCATCTTGTAGGCCGGGCAGGCGATCTTGAGGTCGTGTGCCGTCATCACGATGGGCACGCCGGCCTTGCTCAGCGTGGAAAGAATGGACGGCGACTGGTGGTGATAGATGCAGTGCAGGTGCGCAATGTCAGGCTTGTAGTCTTCAAGCAGCTGCTTGAGCTTCCTTTGCGCCTCGAAGGAGTAAATCACCTTCGACGCCATGACCAGTTTCTGGACGGCCGAATAGTCGTTGCCAAACTCCAGTTCGTCGATGAAGTATTTGGACCACGGCGTGGGGTAGTTCTTGGGGTGGTGCATCGAGAAGAATGCGTTTTCCCAACCCAGCTCCTCCATCAGGCCGGCATGGTCCAGGTAGACGGCGTCCGAGCCCCCCCGTCGGTAGTGGTAGCTGTTGACGCTCAGCAGTTTCGACATCTCAGTAATCCATTCCGCATTCGCGGCACCCGCGACGCATAAAGAAGCATTCGGGCCGAGCGCCGGGCCGCCCCAAGCCGGCCCGGTGGGCGATGTGCTTGCCGGTCGAGCCGGCAAGCATCGCCGTCCCCGTGGGGGACCGACTGGGCTGGCCCGCGTTCAGCGGCGCAAGACCGGGCGAGGGGCTCACTTTCACTTCAATCCTCGGCCAAATGGTTGGCGACCTTGGCGGCGATATCCGGCCACTGCGCATGGGCACCGGCCTTGCGCACGCCGTCGACATAGTCCGCCTGGTTCACCTGAATGCGCTTGATGGCTTCGGCAAGGTCGCCCGCCAGCCGTTCGCCGGGTTCGATGAGCAGGCCTGCATCGGCCGGCACCTGCTCCGGAAAATCGCCCACCGAGGTGGCCACCATGGGCCGCTCAAAAGCCAGCGCCAGCTTGAGCACGCCGCTGGTCGTGCCTTCGAGGTAAGGCAGCGCCACCAGGTCGCAAGCCGAGAAGAAGTTCTCCACATCCTCGAAGGGAACGCGGCTCGCGTGGAGCACCACGTTGGGCTTGCCTCCCGCCTCCGCCAGCGCATCGGCATAGGCCTTGCCATGCGGGGTCATGTGATCGGCACCGGCAATCAGGAACTTGATCCGGCGTTCGCCGGCCAGTTGCTGCGCGGCGCCAAGAAACTCCAACAGTCCCTTGCGCGGCTCCAGGTTGCCGAAGAACAGCACCACGAAGTCATCGCTCGCCAAGCCGCCAATGCGCTGCCGTGCCTGCTCCCGGCTGATGCCGGTGAGCTTGAAGACGTCATAGATGCCGTGGGGCACCACCAGCACCGGGGTGCGGATGCCGAGGTCGCCCAGTTCACCTCGAGCCCGGTCGGAATGAGCAATGACACGGTTGAAGGACCGGTAGTAGAAGCCGAAGCTGAAACGGCTCCACGGCTTGGGGTAATGCGGCAACACGTCGTGAACCGTGATGGCGGCTTTTTGCCCGAACAGGCGCAGCAGGCGTATCCAGAGGCCATCGAGGAAGGCGAACTTCAACGGCCCCTGCAGCACGATCCAATCGGGCCGGCGCCGCAGCACATGCGCGAGGAACTTGGGGACGTCGAAAAAGTAGTGGCGTGAGCGCCTGAAGATGCGGAACACGTCGAAGCCCATGCCGTCGAAGCGGCTGGGCAAGGCGGTGGACGTGACCACCGATGCCTGGTGATGCGCGGCCAGCGCGCGCGCAAGCGACACCGCGTAGTCGGCAAGACCTGAATCACCCGTGAAGCTGACGATCTCGATGCTCCCCGGTTGGCTGGCGGCATGGCCAGGCCCGGCCCTGTTATCTGACCGGCTCGTCAATGCGTTGCTCCCGTTTTCCCTAGCAGGCCGTGCCAGCTGGCGCGCAGCACGGTGGCGATGCGTTTGCCCTCATTGCCCTGGACAAGCATGCCGGCCGCCTCACGAAGATTGCGCAGCAGCGCAAGCAGCAGCAGCAGGGGCCGATACCTGGCGTAGAAAAGAATCAGGTTCCGTGCCAGGTAGTACTCGGAGAGCAACGACCGTTTGGTGAGCGTTGCCGTCCCGATGGAAGCACCTTCCTTGTGCAGTACATGGCTGCGATCGGCGACGGCCAGCGTCCAATCCTTGCGAGACCGCCAGGCCCAGTCGAGTTCCTCGAAGTACAGGAAGTAGTGCTCCGCAAACAGGCCCACGCTGCGCATCAACTCGGCTCGCACCAGCATGGATGCGCCCGCCACGTAATCGAGCTTCTCGGCCTTGAGTGCGGGCACATCGGCCTCGCCGACCTTCAGGCCATTGCCGACCTGATGGCCACGCGCCTTGCCAAAGAAAAACTTGGCACCCCCGAAGGCCTGAATGATTTCGGGGTGGGCGGCATACAGAAGCACGGAACCGACCATGCCAATCTTCGCGTCGCGCTCGGCGCAGGTCACCAGCTCACGCAGGGAATCTGGCCGGGCCAGCGTGTCGTTGTTCAACACCCAGGCGAACCGCACACCATGGCGCAGGGCCAGTCGCAAGCCAATGTTGTTGCCCTTGGCAAAGCCACCGTTCTCGCCCGCCTGTATCAGCCATACCGACCGGCTGCGCGCTGGCGGAATATCGGGAGATTCAGATTGCTCGCGGGACAGGACATGCCAATCCGGCTGCAAGCCGAGCGGGCCCAGTTGAGCCGCGGCGGCCTGCAGTTCTTCCCAGGACGAATCCTTCGAAGCGTTGTCGACAACGATCACATAGAAGTCATCGCCTTCCAGCGCCGCAAGGCTTTCCAGGCAGGCCAGCGTGTCTCGCCAGCCATTCCAATTCAATAGGACGATTGCGGTGGCGGGCCGGCTTCCGCTATCCATTGGATGGTGCTTCATGACCGGACTGCTTTTTTGGAATAGCTCCGACCACCATCGCGGCAATCACGAAAGCAAATACCAGGTTATAGGGAATACTCAAAATCATCCGAACAGCGAGCAGGCCAATCAAAGCGGCCATCGCCGAGATCAGGAATACCTGCTCTGCGCCGGCCTTCTCGGTAATCCTCTTGAATGCCATCCATGCCGGAATCAGGAACACGGCAACAAATACAAATAGAGCGGGCACCCCGGAATCAATCCCAACTGTCAGAAGGTAATTGTCGAGTGTCAGCAACCCACCCGTGCCATGAACGCCCGCCTCAAATACCGCCTGCCCATATCCGCTCCCCAGGAAAGGCGAATCCATCATCGCAGGTATGCCTGCCTTCAACATCTGAACTCTGGCCGACGAACTTGAAGCCTCAGTCGAGGTCCGCCCTTGCAATAGAGCTTCCAAAAGCGGCACGGCGACGGCGGCCACTACGCAAATGGTGATGATTACAAACAGGCGAGTCGCAACGGCAGCAGACACCTTTCTTGATGTACGAGCCCTGACTGCAGTTGCTAGCAGCACTGTTCCCAAAACCAAAGCCAGCGAGACGAACGCAACTCTGGACCCGCTCAGCAGCGCGGCAGCGACGCTAGCAACGAACGCCGCAAACCCCAACATGCGCAATCCCTTGCCCCGTCCCGATAAAAATTGACCGAAAGAAAAGGCCGCAGCAACTGTAGCGAACTCAGCCAACATCAAGGGATGTTCAAACGTAGCCTGCGCTCGGAACGCGCCATCCCGCAACCGAGACAGATTGAGTGCGGCCAACAATTCAGCTGATTCCGATGAAACCGGTGCCAAACGCACAAGCGGATTCACGCCAGAGAAACGCTCATAGATCGCCAGTACGGTAACAACAAGGATCAACCAACAGATAAATCTGACAAACAATTCTCTGGCACCTTCCTCGCGCATCAGGAAGAGCGCGATAAAGAACGGCGAATAGTAATAGACCCATTCCCAAGCCACGGCCAGAAACGATGGAATAGGTGCTTGCGACCCAAACGACGAGGCAATTCTCAGCAACCCATAAATTGTCACTAACCAGGCGAGCACTTTGGCGCCACCCGACAACTCCGCCCATACCCGGCTGATGATCGGGCGCGCAGCAATGAGATAAAGAAAGAGCAACAGCGAAACGCCAAAGACAATCTTCCGCAAATCAATCGATGGCAAGCCGCCCAAGCGGACGGCCATATACGACGGCCAAAGTGTCGCGGTGACGATGATGGCCGCCAGCCAGAACCGGACCAGCCGGCTGCTCACGGTGGTTGTCCGGACGAATCCGGCGGATAGCAACACCAGGGCCACGATGAAGATCGGCGTGAGCCGAACCACCAACTCAGGAGCCAGCGCCGTCAGCGCACCGAGGATGAACAGCACAAACCCGGCCGCACCCACGCCCAGCACCAGCCCGAGGTAGCCCAAAGGCGAACGACCTTGCTTGAACATGCTGGCGCTCCTATTGGCAATGCTCATCGATATTGGCCCAACTGCTTGCGCAGCGTGTTCTCGTACGACTTCAAGCGCTCCAGGGCTTGGGCCACGCCGGCAGCAACCTGCGGCCGGATTTCGTCCCGGCGGTCGAGGCTTTGCATCACCAGGGCGACCAGCTCGGCATCGCGCATCTTCTTGCCGTCGGCCAGCACTGTGTAACCCAGCGTGCCGAAGAGGCCATTGAACTTGCGGCTGTAGGCGATGGGCACGACGGGCACGACGCTGGAGAACGCGGCAATGCAGGCGTGCATGCGGGCGCCGGTGAAGAAGTCCATGCCGGAGATATAGGACTTGGCTTCAGACGGCCGCTTGAAGGTGGGCGCGACGATGACGCCGGGGAACTCGCCTGCGAGCTTGCGGGCTGAGGTCACGTCGTCCTCCACCGGCATGTGCGGCTCGATGACGTGGCTGACGAGGTGAACTTCCACCTCAGGGCGCGCGGTGAGCTGGCGCTGCAGTTCGCGCATGGTGGCGGCGTAATCGATGCTCAGCCCGAACTGGTTGTTGCCGGTATACCCGCCGTTGAAGAGCAGCCCCGAGACGTTGATGCCCACGCGCACCTTGCCGTCTGGCGCACGTTCGGTGCGGGCAAAGGGCAGGCGGAAGGCCACGTCGATGGCTTCGTCGACATTGCCAGCCATGCCGATCTCGCGCAGGTAGGCGCTGGACAGGTTGTCGCGAGCGAACACGCGCGTGCAGCGGCGCATGATCTGCTTGGCCATCATGCGGGCGAGGCCGCCGTCGAAGGGGCCGATGGTCTGCGGCGACAGGATCAGGGGCCTGCCGAGCGAGCAGACGATGTTCTTGCTGAGCCAGTGGAACCTGAAGCGCTTCATGCCGTAGATGTCGGCAAAGCTGTCGCCCTCGCCGATGTCGAGGACGAGGTCGCAGCTGCGCACGGCGTCGCGGAAGTCCTTGCGGTAGACGCGGATGCGCCGCACCTGCAATTCATGCCCCGCAGCAGCAAGCTCGGCAGCCAGTTCGGGTACTGTGGCGTCGCTGGTGCCAAGCACGATGAAGCGCACGCGCAGGCCAAGCTCCTCGGCAATGCCGCGCACGATGGCGATGTTGGACTCGGTCAGCGCGCCAACTCCGAGGTTGCCGGACCCGAGCGAGTGCCACATGAGGCCGACGGTGACGAGCCGCTTGGGGGCGGCGGCGGGCGATGGGGATTTGTTCTCGTTCACGTTCACAGGGACTCACCTTTGGCGCGGCGGAAGGTTCCCCACGCATTTCTCAACCATTCGATCTTGCGGGCGTTCAGCGAGTTGCGCAGCAGGGCCAGCCGGCGGTAGCGGGGCGCCTGGCGGCGTGCCAGCCAGGTGGCGATGACGCGGCCGAGCACCATCTGCTTGCGGTTGACCTGGTAGGGCTGCATGCGGGCGATATCGTCGGCGGGCAGCGTGTCAGCCGCCAGCGCACCGGCGGCCATGGCGCGGGTGACCAGGCTTTCGCCCACGGCGGTGCGGCTGAGGATGAGGCTGCGACCGTCGCGCTCGGCGAAGTCTGGGTAGCCGTCCTTGCCGTACCAGGCATCGGCGCAAACGATGTCGGCGAACTCGCCGGTGCCGTCGGGGCAGATCTTGCAGCGGAACTGCAGGTGCCGGTTCAGCACGGTGCCCCATGAGCTGTTGTAGTCGGTCTCGAAGACCTGTCCGTCATGCTGCACGGCGCGGGCCATGCCGGGCCAGCCGTCCCCACGGTAGCGGAAGCTCTTGAGCTGCTTGCGGTCGGCGCCGAGCTTGGTAAGCAGCTCGTGGGTGCCGTGCAGGCTGGGGATACCGGCGCACATGAAGGAGATCATGGCCACCACGAGCTCGCCCACTCGCGGGTCATGCAGGCCGTAGCGCCGGAGAGCGGCCACGTCGCAGGGTTTGCCGACAAAGGCGAAGCGCTGGCCGCGCTCGAGCAGTTGGCGCAGGCCGGCCAGGGGCGCCGAGGGCGCATAGCGGGAGCCGGCGGCGGCGAGGATGTCGGCTCGCGTGGTGCTGACCTGCAGGTCGTTGCGCAGTGGGTCGTCGCGGCTGACGGCGATCTGGGCGATGAAATCGACCTGACCGGTTTCCAGCAGCCAGGCTGCCACCGCGGAGATGCCACCACCCGAGGAGCCCTGGCGGCGGATTTCAGCGTCCAGCGAATGGCCGGCGCGCACGCCGACGAGGGGGCCCCACAGCGGGTGGTAGGCGGGTGCGGAGGCGTCTTTGGCTGGCGCGTGCTCGACGTGCGAACCGGGGCAGGCGTCGGCCAGCACACGGGCCTGGCTGGCGCTGAGCGGCGCTTTCTGCTGCGGCCGCAGATAGCCTTCGCTGCTGATGCGCATCTGGATGACGCCGGGGTCGGCGACGGCCTCGCACAGGCCGCAGCCGGCACACAGGCCGTTCTGCACGATATTGGGGATCAGCGAGCCTTCAGCGGACATGGAGGGGCATCAAACGTGGATACAGCCGCAGTCAGCGCGGCACATGGAGAAAAGGCAAGAAACCGGCCAGGGCCAGCATGGCGAGCGCGGGCTGACGCCAGCCAGCGCCCGACAGCTGGCGGCCACGCCAGACGTAGGCGGCGGCCAGCAAGGCGTTGCCCACTGTGAGTGAGATCAGCCAGCCGACGAGACTCAGGCGGGGCACAAGCACGACGCTAAGGGCGCCGATGACAGTCCAGTGCACGGCGTTCATCGCCGCACGAAACCGCTGGGCGCCCGCCGAGGTGAGCAGCACGCCCCAGGACGAGGCAAAAAACCGCACGAAGAAGAGCAGGCCAAACCAGGGCAGCACGTCGATCAGCCCCAGGTATTGAGCCCCGAACAACAGGCGCACCAGGGGGTCGGCCAAGCCGCAGAGCGCAAGACCGAAGATGAGGCCAAAGCCGACGAAAGCCCACTGCACACGCGAGGATTCGCGGCGCAGGCCGTGGCCGCCGTCCTGCGCTTCGGCGGCGGCTGCGGCCCGAGGCAGGAAGACGTTGGCCAGCACGCCGGCTGCCTGCGCGCCGCCGTTGAACAGGCGCATGCCGGCCTGGTAGAGACCGACCGCAGCGGTCCCGACGAAGTGGTTCAGCACGATGCTGTCAACCTGGCCCAGCAGGCTTTGCAGCCCGAAGTCGACGGCATACGAACGGGTGGCCAGCAGGCGAGCCCAGGCCTTTGCGGGAGAGGCTGGCCGCAGGGCGGCGAAGTAGCGGCGCTGGGCGACCCAGGTGACGAGCAGCACGGCCAGGCGTGACAGGAGGAAGGCCGTGGCTGCCATCAGCGGCGTGGGCTGCCACCACAGCAACAGCGCAACGATGCTGAACTGCAGCAGCACGGCCAGCGAAGCGATGCGGGTTTCGTGACCGAAGCGGTTGGTAGCGCGGAACCCGACGTTGAGGAACTCGGTCAGCGCATCTGCAAGCTGTGCGCCCAGCAACAACAGGAACACGGCGCGGCTGCCAGCATCCAGAAACGGCAACGCGGCGATGGCCAGGATGAGGATGCCACCGGTCAGCAGCAGCTTGGCCGACAGCACCTCGGCCATGACCAGCGGCGCGCGCTCGGGCGCGGCGCCAATCTCACGCAGTAGATAGGGCGTCAGCCCGTAGTTGGCCACCAGCGCCAGCAGGGTAGCGACCGACAGCCACAACATGAGGACGCCGAACTGCGTCGGACCGAGCACACGCGCCATGACGACGAAGGTCAGCATGCCGAACCCGAGGCGCATGGCCGTACTGGTCCCCATCAGGGCGAGGTTGCGGACGATAGACATGCGAGGTCACGGCAGCGGCCTGGGCCGGGATTGCGTTGGAAGCGGAAGATGAAGCGCGGCCCGGCTCAGCCGATACGGTCGATACCGGCGATGCGGGCACGGACAGGGTCCGTCACCGCAGCCAGAAGCGTGCCGGCAAACTGGTCCTGCAAAGCGAGGGCGGCAGCCGTATCGCGGTCGATGGAGGAGACGCGGAACAGCAGGCCGTCGGGAATGAGGTCACGAAAGCCGTAGCGCATCTCGGCGATCTTCTTGTCGGTGCCGCCGCGCACGGCGGTCTCGCCGATGACCGTCCAGTAGGTGACGGGCTCGTAGCGCTGGTTGCCGAATACGGTTTCCAGGCGGCGCGCCGGGATGCTGAGGCCAGCCAGTTGCAGGTCGACCTTGCGGTTGCTAGTGAGGCGAAAGCCCTGGGCCGGGTAGCAGATCTCGGGGTAATGCAATTGCAGGCCGTCGCGCTGGTCGTTGCCATAGGCGATGGACAGCATGACGCGCTGGCCGCGGCTGTTGACGTAGGTGCGCGACAGGATCTGGCTGTAGATCTGCTTGAGCAACTCCTCCTGCTGGGGGTTCACCACGCCGCCAACGACGCTGGTGTCCATCTGCCAGTCGCCGAACTGCTTGGGGATCTGTGCCTCCAGGCTCAGTTCGCCGTGCAGGGTAGCCATGCGCTGAGTGGGCGTGAGCCGCCAGGCGGCCAGCGCGGCGCCGCCCATCAGCAACGTGGCCAGCACGGCGCGGCGGGTCTGGCGGTCGGTGGGGTTCAGCGGGTTCAACGTGGAATCGCTCATGCGCTCTCCCGGGGCTTGACGCGGCTTGTGCCAAACCGCAGCACGCCGTCGGTGGCGATGATGAGCATCAGCGCGCTCAGGAACAGCACCATGCCGGCAAAGCCATGCAGGAAGCCCTGGCCGGCCTCGTCGCCAAAGTAGAAGGTGATGAGGGTCAGCGCACAGACGCGGATGACGTTGGCGGCAAAGCTGATGGGCACGATCAGGATGGCCAGCGCGATGTTGCGGAACAGCGAGGTGTGCCGCACCAGGTTGAGGTACAGCAGGCCCAGGGCTTCGAGCGTGAAGAGGGTGTGCAGGCCGGCGCAGGCGTCGGCCACCAGCAGCTGGTAGGGGCCGATCTGCAGGATGACGCCGCTGCGGCTGATGGGGTAGCCCAGCGCGTGGAGCATGTTCTCGGCCACGTAGGAGACGGCCATCTTCATGGGCTGCGTGAGCGCATCGACGACGGCACCGGGCAGCGGGATCATGAAGATCATGAAGAACAACGCGAACGCGATGACCTTCAACTGCGCCGGGCCGCGCAGCAGCAGCACGATGCCGCTCACCACCATGACCGCCGAGCCCACCTCGAAGATCCAGATGCCCTGCGAGCGCCCAAGCGCGTAGAGCACGCCAGCCAAAGCGAGCAGCGCCCACGCCAGCACGGGGCTGGGGTTGGACAGGCTTGTGTCGGTGAGCTGCGGCCAGCGCTTGTAGATCAGCCAGACGCTGATGCCCAGCACGATGGGGCCGTGGCCCTGGGCGTCGGACGCCCAGATGGTGCTGAACAGGCTGATCAGCGTGGGCACATAAAGGGCAAGCACGCCCAGGCCCACCACGAGCCAGGGGACCAACGTCGTTCGGCTGTCGCGCGGCGCAACCATCGGAACCTCCAGGGCCGCCACGTCAGTGCTCGTTCAGCACAACGCCGGCCAGCTCGGTGGGCGTGTTGCCCAGCGCGCCGACCAGGTCCTGCAGGGCCGACACGCGCGTGGTGCCTTTGCGGGCCAGCGCCAGCGCGGCGCCGCAGCGGGCCGAGATGACGGCGTAGTCGGCGCCGTGCACGGCGGCAGGCGTGTCGACGATGACGTGGTCGAACTTGGCCACCAGCTCGCGCATCAGCAGCGCAAAGGCCGGGCGCTCGACCAGCTCGGTCGGGTTGGGCGGCAAGGTGCCCACGGGCATGACGAACAGGCTGGGCAGGTCGCGCACCGGGCGGATCACGTTGGTCTCGGAGCGGCCGGACAGGATGCCCGACAGACCGGAGCCGTTGTCCAAGCCGAAGATCTCGTGCTGGCGCGGGCTGCGCATGTCAGCGTCGACCAGCAGCGTGCGGCCACCCAGCTGGCTGAAGGCGATGGCGAGGTTGGCGGCAAAGAAGGTCTTGCCGTCGCCGTCGTTGGCGCTGATGACGGCCAGCGCCCGGCGGGGTGCGTCCGCCGAGTACAGCTTCATGTTGATCTGGCTGCGCAGCACGCGGAAGGCTTCGGCCTGGTCGCTGAACGGCTTGTTGGACAGCACCAGCTCGTCGCTGGTGGCCGGGCCGCCACCGGCCGCGTACGGGTAGTGGAACTGCTGGCTCAGCGCCCAGAGCACGTCCTCGCCCTTGGCCAGGCCGAGGGAGACGGCGGCCTCGCCGAAGCGCAGGCCGTGGCTCTTCTGGTGGGCCAGGATGCGCTCGACCTGCTCGGTGGTGAGCTTGTTGGCCTCGGCAATGATGTCGCCGATGGAACGGTCATGCAGGGCCGTGGGACGGATGTCTTCGGCGGATTGGCTGCTCATGTGGTGTTGCATGATCGATTCGTCAGGCGGCTTTGGGGGACGAACTGCTGTTGCCCAGCAGGCGTTGGCGCTGCACGCCACTGGTGGAGCCCTTGGTCTTGGGGCCGGGCAGGACGCCGATCACGGCAAGGCCCAGCAGCTCGCGCACATCCTCGACCTCCCGGACGCGGCGGTCGCGCAACTCAGCCGCCATGACGACGCCGATGGCCAGCAGGCCGCCCACAAACAGGCCCAGCGCAATGTTGAGCGGGATCTTGGGGAAGGAGGCTTCGATGGGCGCCGAGGCCGAGGTCAGCAGGCTGGCGTTGCTGGAGGTCGCCTGGCTTTCGATGCTGGTGACCGACTGGCGCTGCATGATGTTGTCGTAGTTGCGCTGCGCGTTCTCGATGTCACGCGTGATGACAGCACCTTCGTCGCGAACCTGCTTCAGGCGCATGACCTTGGCGCGTTGCGCTTCGAGCTCGGCGCGCGTCTGTGCTTCGCGCTGGCGGCTGATGGTGCCGCTGACGCTGACACCGGCCGTCAGGCGCTTGACCTCGGCATCCAGGCGCTGGCGCAGTTCGTTGATGTTGGCCTGCAGTTCGACGACCTGGGGGTTCTTGTCGCCCAGGCGCGAGCTGATTTCCTGCAAGCGGGCCTCGGAGCGAGACAGGTCGGCGCGCAGGGCGGAAACCACCGGATGGCTGCTGATCTCCTGCATCTTGTCACCCGAGCCGGCAGCGGCCTGGGCCTGGCGGCTGGTGGCCTCGGCCGACAGCGACTGCGTCATGACGAGCTGGCTGGAGAGCTCGTTCAGGCGTTGGGTCTCGACATCCAGGCGCTCGTCCGACATGAGCAGGCCGTGCTCGTTCTGGAAGGCGCTCAGCTTGTTCTGGGCCTTCTCAAGCGCCTCGCGGGCTTCCTTGGCGCGGAGGTCGAAGAAGCTGCTGTACTGTTTGGCCGGGTCGACACGCAGTTCGACGGAGGTCTCGATGTAGGCCTGCACGAAGGCATTGGCGAGCGCGGCGGCAAAGCGGGGATCGGGCGCCTTGTAGAGCACGTTGATCACGCTGCTCTCGCGGCCCGGCTTGACGTCGAGGTCTTTCTGCAAGCGCTCGGCCAGCCAGCTCTCGATGTCGCCCTGGCCGTTCTGATCGTCGCTCCACTGCTGGCGGATCTGCGGCACCTCGGTGAGCTTGAGGGTGCGCACGACGCGGCGGGCGACGCGGTCGCTGGTGAGGATGTCGATCTGCGTAGCAATGACCGCCGGCGTCATCAGCGACTGGTAGGCGATGGCGGACAACGGGTCAGGCTTGACATCGACGACGACGCTGGCCGCAGCGGTGTAGCGCTTGGGCAGCACGAAGCTCAGCACCACGGCCGGGATGAGGACACCCAGCAGCACGGCGATGAAGAGCAGCTTGCGTGCAACCAGGATGGAGAGGAATTGGCGAAAGGTCATGCTGGGTCCCGGGTCAGAACAGGCTTTCCTTGACGAAGACAACGTCTCCGTCGCGGATGGCGTCATCCATGGCCTGCTGCAGGACCTGGACCTTGCCGTCGGCACCCTTGCGGTGCACGCGGATGCCGCGTTCGGTGCCACGCTGGTTCAGGCCACCGCCGGCAGCGAGAACCTGCATCAGCGTCATGCCGCGCTCAAGCCGCATCGGGCCGGGGCGCTGCACTTCGCCATAGATGTAGACCAGGGGTGCGCGCTCGACCCAGAGGACGTCGCCGTTCTGGATGAGCACGTCGTTGGCGCGGTTCTGGTCGGCGCTGAAGACGCCGGGCAGGTCGATCTCCATGCGGAAGGGCTTGCCGTTGCGCGTGCCGCTGAGCACGAGCAGGTCGCCGCCCGTGGTGGCCACGCCACCCGCGTTGGCGAGCAGGTCGGTCAAGCGCATGTCGGCCGTCTCGATGGGGTAGCGGCCGGGGCGGTTGACCTGGCCCAGCACGCTAGCCTGGTTGCCCTTGACCTGCAGCAGCGTCAGAGAGACCTGGGGCGACTTGACGAAGTTGCCGCTCTTCAGCCCGTCGGCGATGAGCTTCTCGGCCGCGCTGATGCCCAGGCCGCCGATGCGGATGTTGCCCAGCAGCGGAAAGCTGACGACGCCGGCCTCGGAGACACGGGTCTCCAGGGTCAGGTCGGGGTTCTGGTAGACGACGATGCGGACAACGTCGCCGGCGCCGAGGCGGTACTCCGCCGACGCCACCGTGCCAGGGGCAGCCGTCTGGGCCTGAACGCCCAGTGCGCTCAGGCCGAGCGCAGCCGCGAGAAACAGTTGAGGAAATCGCATCGTCATCATCATCTTCATTTCAGGCCCATGCCCTTGGAGATGGAAGCAGGATCCAGGCCACTGGCTGCCGGAGCGGGGGCCACGGGCGCGACCGGTGCGGGAGCCGGAGCGCTCGCGGCAGCAGGTGCCGGCTGAGCGAACTTGCCGACGTATTCGATCTTGGAGCTTTCGCGCAGCGCCTTGATGTCCTTCTGCACAGCCTCGGTCTTGCGCTGGTTGAGCAGGAAGGCTTCGATGGCCGGGCGGGCGCGGGCTTCGTCGACCGGCTGGCTGCGCGAGCCGACGAGGAAGAGCACGGTCAGGCCGTTGGGCGACGGGCTGACCATGGAGTCGCCGTCCTTCATGCGAGCAATGGTGTCCACGCTGGCCAGCGGCAGTTGCTCGGCGGCGCGCACGGCCTGGTTGCCGGTGAAGCGGAAGTCGTTGGCCTTCAGAAACTCGGCAAACTCGTTCAGGCTCTTGGCAGCAGCCAACTTGGCGCGCAGCGCTTCGAGCTGCTCGGGCTTGGCCTCGATCTGCAGCTCCTGCAGGCTGTAGATGCGGCGCTCCTTGAAGAGGGCCGGCTTCTCGGCGTAGTACTTGGCGATCTCGTCGTTGGCGGGCTTGGCGACGGATTCGCCGACGCGCTCGACGTAGGCGCGGGCGATGATTTCGCGCTTGGCGGCCTCGATCTGTTGCACCACGCGCGGGTCGCGGTCGAGCTTTTGTTCCTGGGCCTTCTGCACTGCGAGCTCCTGGTCGACCAGACGCTCCAGCACCTGACGGCTCGCGGCTTCGGCCTGTTCGGGCTTGAGGCCGGGCTGGCGCTGCAGCACGAAGTTGATCTGGTGGACGGTGATCTCTTCCTTGTTGACCTTGGCGGCCGTCTGGGAAGCCTTGTCGCCCTTGTCACCACCACAGGCCGCCAGCAGCACGGCAGCCGCCACGGCGGCCAGCAACGAAGCGCGGGGATTGATCAGTCGCTTTGCCATCTTTTTCGATGTCCTTGTTGTGCGTAGAAGGGGCCCAGGCCCTAGGGAACGAACGAGTGTAGCGGCCGGATATGTCGCTTCTATGGGGGTCTTGTCCCGTTTAAAAGTGGGCCGAACCCGCAGTTAGAGCAGTTTCAAGCAACAAGTTCCCGCGCCCCCCGCGTTTGTGGGGTGAGGTCGCGGCACCATGAATCTCGCGGGCCGAGCGCCGGGCCGCTCCCAAGCCGGCTCGCATGGGGCGATGCTCGTGGCTCGAAGCCGCGAGCATCGCCGTCCCCTTGGGGGATCGATCAGACTCGCGCGCGTTCAGCGAAGCGAGGCTGGGCGAGGGGCTCACATCAGCACTTGATGCCGGCGTGCAGGGCGACGATGCCGGCGCTGAGGT
>Ga0187845_1000543_pt1 | contig 22660 bp, 24 predicted proteins | sample SpaLakP09_SKY_68_FD_134515 | JGI IMG/M metagenome (GOLD analysis project Ga0187845, IMG submission 134515) | Oligotrophic lake water microbial communities from Sparkling Lake, Wisconsin, USA - SP09_SKY_68 | ecosystem: Environmental > Aquatic > Freshwater > Lake | place: USA: Sparkling Lake... | reverse complement strand
GTCCGAAGGCGTGTACCGCAAGCACCTGGACCGCATCCGCGCCCGTCTGGACGCCGTGCGGCCGCCGGTGCTGCGCCGCATCGAGTCGCTTGGCATGACCCTGGAGCCGGCGCCGACGGCGGGCATGTTCGCGTGGGCCGACTGCGGCCGCGACACCAATGTGCTCGCGGCGCGCGCGATGGACGAGGGCCTGCTGCTCGCACCGGGCAGCCTGTTCTCGCCGAACCAGCTGCCGTCCACGAAGCTGCGGCTGAACGTGGCCGCCATGGAAGACGACACGGCGTGGCGCTTCCTCGAGCGCGAACTGGGGTAATCCTTGCGGACAGACATAGGAAGATTCATGAGTGCAAAAACGTTTTGTAGCGCCCGGATGCGGCACGCCGCGCTGGCCGGCCTGCTGATATCGGCACTGGCACCGGCACAGGCCGGTCGAATGGACGACATCGCGGCGCGCGGCGTGCTACGGGTTGGCAGTACCGGCGACTACAAGCCCTTCAGCTACCGGCAGGCTGGCGGCGAATTCATCGGCATGGACGTGGAGCTGGCGGGCGAGCTGGCGCGCGCGCTCGGCGTGCGGCTGCAAGTGGTGCCGACGAGCTGGCCGACGCTGATGGCCGACCTGGATGCGGACAAGTTCGATCTCGCCGTGAGCGGCGTGTCCGTGACGGCCGAGCGGCAACGGCAGGCGCTGTTTTCGGTGCCCTATCTACACGACGGCAAGACGCCGATCACACGCTGCGAACACGTCGCCCGCTACCAGGCGCTGGCGCAGATCGACCGGCCGGGCGTGCGGCTGATCGTCAATCCGGGCGGCACCAACGAACGCTTCGCCCGCGCCAACGCGCCGCGCGCGCAGCTGACCGTGTACCCGGACAACGTCACCATCTTCGGCCAGATCGTCAGCGGTGCGGCCGACCTGATGATGACCGACGCCATCGAAACCCGTTTGCAACAGCGCCTGCATCCGCAACTGTGCGCGGTACACCCCGAGGCGCCGTTCGACCGGGTGGACAAGGCCATCCTGTTGCCGCGCGATCCGGCGCTGAAGGCGTACGTCGACCGCTGGCTGCAGCAACGCCTGGACAGCGGCGACGTGCCGCAGCGCCTCGAGCGCTGGCTCGCCTTCCCCTGGGGGCTGGAGCCGTTGCGCCAGGCCATCGACCAGCGCCTGCTGCTGGCGCAAGATGTGGCGCGTGCCAAGTGGAACACGAAGGCGGCGATCGAAGACCTGCCGCGCGAGGAACAGGTCATCGCCGCCGCGGTACGCCAGGGCAGTGCGCTGGGCTTGCCGGAGGGGTGGATACGCACCGTGTTCCGGGCGCAGATCGAAGCGTCGAAGACGGTGCAGCGCGCGCTGTACGTCCGCTGGCAGGCAGAGGGCGCCGGCCGCTTCGACGACGCGCCCGACCTCGCCGGGAGCGTACGCCCCGAACTGGACCGCCTGACCACCCAACTGCTGCGCGCCATGGCCGACAACCAGGCCGTGCTGCACGATAGCGGACGCGCGGCCGACGCCGCCGTCGCGATGCATGCGCTGCAGGCACGTGCCGTCAACCCGGCCGCGGCCGGGCAGGCGCTGGCGCCGTTCATGGCGCCGTGGCCATCGGCTGGCGAATGATCGTCTTCCACCGGGCCGGATCGGCGCGGCGGATGTCGCTCAGGTAGATTTCGTGGTGCTTGCCGGCGAGGCGGCCGCGCGCCTCGATGAAGTCGTGCACCCGCTGGATCGTCGGGCCTTCTTCGGTGAACGGGCCGACGTGCAGGATCTGGGCGCACGGGCCTTCCGTAAAACGTTCGATCCGCAGCGCATCGATGGTGTGCAGGCCCTTTTTGCGTTTCACCTCCGCCATCGCATCGCGCAGCAGGGACTCGTCCACGAACGCCGGCTGGTGGATCATCATCGTCCACTGCCACTTCGTCCGGTCGTTGCTGACGAAGGACGTCATGTCGTCCGACCACCACAGGCCCTCGAGCGGCATCACGGCGTAGTCGATGGCCGCCGGTCCTTTCTTGACCAGGAACTTGGCCGTATAGGATACGGAAAACAGCGCTTCCACGGCCCGGGCGTAATGGGACGATGTGGTCGGATCGCCCGTACCGTCGATCATCAGGTAGCGGAATGCCGGCACGTCGACCTGCACGACGTCGCGCGCGGACGGTTGATACAAGTGCTTGAGGCCTTTCTTGATATCGATTTTTCCCACAGGTCTATTTCTCCAGTAGCGTGCTCGACCGCGCCCGCTCCAGCAGCAGCGCCTGTTCGCGCTCGTTCTGCGTGAGGTTGGCGGCCCGTTCGAACTCCGCCTTCGCTTCCCCATGCCGGCCCAGTTTCGCCAGCAGGTCGCCGCGCACGCTCGGCAGCAGGTGGTAGTTGCGCAGTGCCGGCACCTCCAGCAGCGCGTCGGCGAGGGCCAGGCCCGCGTCGGGTCCGTAGGCCATGCCCAGCGCGACGGCGCGGTTCAGTTCCACGACGGGCGACGGGGTCAGCTGGGACAGCGCGTCGTACAGCGCGGCGATGCGGGCCCAGTCCGTCGCTTCCGGCGTGAGGGCGCGCGCATGGCAGGCGGCGATGGCGGCCTGCAGCGCGTACGGGCCGAGCGCGCCCAGGCGGCCTGCGCGGTCGAGCGCGGCCAGGCCGCGCCCGATCAGCAGGCGGTCCCAGCGCGAGCGGTCCTGGTCCATCAGCAGGATCGGCGCGCCGTCCGGGCCCGTGCGCGTGCGCTCGCGCGAGGACTGGATTTCCATCAGCGCGGCGAGGCCGTGGACTTCGCCTTCGTCGGGCATCAATTCCGCCAGCACGCGGCCCAGGCGCAGCGCTTCGCGGCACAGCGTGGGCCGCAGCCATTCGTTGCCCGCGCTGGCGGAATAGCCTTCGTTGTAGATCAGGTAGATCACCTGCAGCACGGACGCGAGGCGCGGCCTGAGTTCTTCGCCACGGGGCACTTCGAACGGCACGCGGGCTTCCGCCAGGGTGCGCTTGGCGCGCACGATGCGCTGGGCCACCGTCGCTTCCGGCACGAGGAACGCGCGGGCGATCTCTCCGGTGGCGAGGCCGCCCAGGAGTTTCAACGCGAGCGCCGCGCGCGCCTCGGCCGACAGCACCGGGTGGCAGCAGACGAAGATCAGGCGCAACACGTCGTCGTCGATCTCGCCCGCGGTCTCCTGCGTCAGCGCGGCCAGTTCGGCCGGGTCGCGGAAACTGCCGCCGTCCGCGAGCAGGTTGTCCATCTCCCAGCTCAGCTCGCCTTCCTTGCTGGTGTGCATCGCGTGGTGGCGCAGGTGGTCGAGGGCGCGCCGCTTGGCTACCTGCATCAGCCAGGCGCCGGGGCGGTCCGGCACGCCGTCCGCCGGCCAGCGCTCCAGCGCTTCCAGCAGCGCGTCCTGCGCGAGTTCTTCGGCCCGGCCGAGGTCGCGCAGCATGCGGGTCAGCGCACCGACGATGCGGGCCGACTCCATGCGCCAGACAGCCTCGACGATCTTGCCGATCTCGAACGGCAGGGTGCCGCGCGTCATGTCACGGACGATTCCATGCCGGTTGCGGGGCCAGCTCGGCGCGCAGGGCGGCGTCCAGCTGTTCGGCGCGCACGCTGGCGTCCTCGCGCAGCCGGGACGTGGCGGCATCGACGGGCGCGTGCCTGCCCAGCGCTGCGATCAGGGCCACCGGCCGGATCTCGACCTCGACGTCCGGCCCGGTCGGATACGGCAGCGTGCGCGCCCAGTCGGTGGCGGCGTCGATCGACGGCGCGCGGATCATCCAGAAACCGGCGATCAATTCCTTGGCTTCCGCGAACGGGCCATCGATGATGCTGGCGCCGCCGTTCGCCACGCGCACGCGGTGGCCGCGTGCCGTTGATTTCAGGCCGTCGCCGGCCAGCAGGGTGCCGGCCGCCGCGTGGATGGCATTGAAGGCGTTCAGCCGGTCCAGCTTGTCCTGCAGCGGGATGGCGTCGCGCTCGGTGCCGGCGTCGGACCGCAGCAGGATGGCGTAGCACGTATCGTCCCCGGCCGCGCCGGGCGGGATGCCCGCGCAGCCACCCGGGCAGCCCGTCTCGCGCAATTCCAGCGTGACGTCGCCGCCCGCGGAAACCACGCCATTGGCCTGCAGCCATGCCAGCGCGGCGGCACGCGACGGTGCCTCGAACACGGCGAAGCCGGCCGGCAGGCGCTCGTCGGGCGGGAAGGGGCCGGACGTCACGGTTTCGCCGCCTGGCCACAGTTTCAGGCGGCGCGCGTCGGCGTCCGGTTCGAAGGCGAGCGCGAGCGCGGGCGCGCGCGGACCGTCGGCCGTTGCCGCCTGGCCGCCGGGCAGGCGGCGCAGCAGGTCGTCCAGCACGGCCTGCGGATCGGCCGCGGCGGCGCGCGTGGCGTTGTCGGTACGGATGAGCATGAACTGCATGGCGGTCTCCTTAACGTGCAGCCATTTCGTCGCGCAGGCGGTCTTCCTGTGCGCGCACGTCGTCGGGGAGGGACGTGCCGAAGTCGTCGGGGCCGAAGATCTGGCGGATCTCGATCTCGCTCTCGACACCCTCATGTGGGTTCGGGCAGCGCTTGAACCACTCGATGGCTTCTTCCTTCGAGCCCACCTCGATCAGCCAGAAGCCGGCCACGAGTTCCTTCGTTTCCGTGAACGGGCCGTCGATCACGGTGCGCTGGTCGCCATTGAAACGAATCCGGGCCCCCTTGCTGCTGGGGTGCAGGCCTTCGCCGGCCAGCATGACGCCGGCCTTGACGAGTTCCTCGTTGAAGTTGCCCATGTCCGTGAACAGTTTTTCGCTCGGCATGATGCCGGCTTCCGAGGCCGCGCTGGCCTTCACGATCACCATGAATTTCATTGCTGTTCTCCTCCGCAGCCCATCGACTTCTGCATTTCTTCCTGCATCTGCTCGGGCGTCAGGTCGCGCTTGTGGGTGGCCATCGACCAGCGGTGGCCGAACGGGTCCTCGATCTGGCCGTAGCGGTCGCCCCAGAACATGTCGGTCACGGGCATCAGCGGCTTGGCGCCCGCTTCCACGGCACGGGTCCAGACGGCATCGACGTCGTCCACGTACAGGTGGATGTAGACGGGCGTGTTGTCCAGCGCCCGCGGATCGACGCAGCCGGACTCCGGAAAGGCATCGGCCAGCATGAAGTTCGAATCGCCGATGCGCATCTGGGCATGCATGAGCTTGCCGCCCGGGGCGGGCAGGCGCATCGTCTCGACGGCGCCGAAGGCACGCGTGTAGAACGTCAGCGCGTCGGCCGCGCCGCAGCAGACGAGGTGCGGGGTGATCGTGTGGAAGCCTTCGGGGATGGGGCGGACTGGTTGGGTCATGATGGTCTCCTGTTCCGATAAATGGTTGCGGCTTCGGTGCCGCCATCCGTACGACGGGCGGGCTTCCACGGTTTCGACACGCTCGCGCAAAAAAATTTCGGCCGAGCGCCACGTTATGCCGACTTGGTCAAAAAGTCGAGAAACTTAGTGTATGTATAAGAGATTCGGTCAGGAAAAAATTAGCTCTTGAAATCCTTGCCGGTATCCCAATATCGGACCGGTCTGTCCAACCCTGTTATCAACGAGGATATAAGATGGCTGTCGCCGAAAAAGAAACCCTTGGGTTCCAAGCAGAAGTCAAACAACTGCTGCAACTGATGATTCACTCCTTGTATTCGAACAAGGAGATTTTCCTTCGAGAACTGATTTCCAACGCGTCCGACGCGGCCGACAAGCTGCGCTTCGAAGCGATCAACAACGACAGCCTGTACGGCAACGACCATGAGCTGAAGATCAAGGTCGTGTTCGACAAGGATGCGAAAACCGTCACCATCTCCGACAACGGCATCGGCATGAGCCGCGACGAGGTGATCTCGCACCTGGGCACCATCGCCAAGTCGGGCACGAAGGAATTCTTCAGCAAGCTGTCGGGCGACCAGCAGGCCGACGCCGCGCTGATCGGCCAGTTCGGCGTGGGCTTCTACTCGGCCTTCATCGTGGCCGACCGCGTCACCGTCGAGACCCGCCGCGCGGGCGCCGATGCTCTGGAGGCCGTGCGCTGGGAGTCGACGGGCGAGGGCGACTACACCGTCGAGCAGGTCGAGAAGACCAGCCGCGGCACCGACATCATCCTGCACCTGCGCGAAGGCGAGGACGAGCTGCTGTCATCGTGGAAGCTGAAGTCCATCATCCGCAAGTACTCCGACCACATCTCGCTCCCGATCGTGATGAAGAAGGAAGAGTGGGACGAGGACAAGAAGGAAACCGTCGTCAAGGACGAATTCGAGACCGTCAACCAGGCGTCCGCGCTGTGGGCGCGTTCGAAGTCGGACATCACGCAGGAGCAGTACGAAGAATTCTATAAACACGTCTCGCACGACTTCCAGCCGCCGCTCGCGTACACGCACAACCGCGTCGAAGGCCGCAGCGAATACACGCAGCTGCTGTACGTGCCGGGCCACGCCCCGTTCGACCTGTGGGACCGCAACAAGCGCGGCGGCATCAAGCTGTACGTGAAACGCGTCTTCATCATGGATGACGCCGAGCAGCTGATGCCGGTCTACCTGCGCTTCGTGAAAGGCGTGATCGATTCGAACGACCTGCCGCTGAACGTCTCGCGCGAGATCCTGCAGGAATCGCGCGACGTGCGCGTGATCCGCGAAGGCTCGACCAAGCGCGTGCTGGGCATGCTGGAAGAAATGGCCAACAGCGACGAGCAGGAAGGCAAGGACAAGTACGCGACCTTCTGGAAGGAATTCGGCCAGGTGCTGAAGGAAGGCATCGGCGAGGATGCCACCAACAAGGACCGCATCGCCAAGCTGCTGCGCTTCGCGTCCACGCACACGGACTCCTCGGACCAGACCGTTGCGTTCGCCGACTACATCGGCCGCATGAAGGAAGGCCAGGACAAGATCTACTACGTCACGGCGGATAACTACAACGCGGCGAAGAACAGCCCGCACCTGGAAATCTTCCGCAAGAAGGGCGTCGAAGTGCTGCTGCTGACGGACCGCGTTGACGAGTGGATGCTGTCGTTCCTGAACGACTTCGACGGCAAGGAACTGGTCTCCGTCGCGAAGGGTGGCCTGGACCTGGGCAAGCTCGAAGACGAAGCCGAGAAGAAGGAACACGAAGAGACCGAGTCGCAGTACAAGGACCTCGTCGAGAAGATGAAGGGCGCGCTGGCCGACAAGGCCAAGGACGTGCGCGTGACGTTCCGCCTGACGGATTCGCCGGCCTGCCTCGTGGCGGACGAACACGAACTGTCCGCGAACCTCGTGCGCATGCTGAAGGCGGCCGGCCAGGACGCGCCGGAGAGCAAGCCGATCCTCGAGATCAACCCGAACCACCCGCTCGTCACGCGCCTGAAGTACGAAGACGCCGCGAGCCCGCGCTTCGGCGACTGGGCGCACATCCTGTTCGACCAGGCCATGCTGGCCGAAGGCGGCAGCCTGACGGACCCGGCGGCGTTCGTGAAGCGCCTGAACGAGATGCTGCTGGCGACGGCGAAGTAAGCACGCGCAGCGCAGCACGGAGCCGGGCATTGCCCGGCTTTTCTATTTTGTTGTATCAGAAAAACAACTGCAGATCATCGATTTTCATGCATGACCGATAGTTCATGGGGCAGGGCTGTTGTCGTAAATACCATTCGATTACAGTAATGGGCAGAAGCTGCGTTGAGCAGTCGCAAGCATTAGACGATAACAACCCAAGGGAGTCCTGATGAACCATCTGCCCCGGCATGGCGGACGCATGCGTTTGCTCGCGTGCGTGACCGCCGTTGCGACGTCCGCCTGCTCCCTGACGAATCCCTATATCGATACCCGTACGCTGAACAGCGGCGCGGCGTGCGCGACGGCCCAGACATGCGGCACGGTGCAGCGATTCATCGCTGTCCGCGATGCCGTCGTCAAGACGCAGGAAGGAACGCGCACGGCTTACGTCGACCGGGCGGAACTCAATTCCTGGTCGTCGGCGCTGGCGTTTCCGCTGACGGGCTTGCTGCTGTACGGGACGGCGACCCGGTCGTCCGAAGGGGCGCGCAAGGGCATCCTGGGCGGGGGATTGCTCATGGGGGCGGCTTACGAGACGCGCAATGCGCTGATCTCGGGCTCGCCCGAGAGTACGTATTTGCTGGCCGAGGCGCGGCTGGCGTGCGTGGTGGATGAGGCGGCCAAATACAACCTCACGCGGCCGGACGCGAAGACGTGTAACGCCAAGATGGATGCGGTGACGAAGCAGATCGGCGTCGTCGACGTGCTCCAGAAGCCGACCGCGGAAATGGCACTCAAGCGCGACACCTATGTAACGGCGGCGCGCAGCGCCATTGCGCAGTACACCGGGCTCGACAGGACGATCTCCGCCGCGGCCGACCACATGCAGGCCGCCGCCCGCAAGATCGTTACGGACACCAATTTCCAGATCAGGACCGCGAGCGTGTCGCCGGCCACCGCGACCGCCCTGATGAAGTCGGAAATGGCATTGTTCCAGGCCCAGGGCAAGCTCGACGACAGCAGGGGTTCGCAAACGGGAGACGGCACCACGTCGGATCAGGATATGGCCAAGGCTCTGAACGCGCTGAACGAGGCGGTGACGGAATTCGCCGCCGCGTGCGTCATTCCCGAACCGCAGTCGCCCGCGGCGTTCGACTCCTGCACGACGTATTCGCCCGCCGTACCGGCCCTGCCGACGATCACCGTGTCGCTGGCTGGTACCCAGCTCGAGATGTCGCCCGGCGCGACCAGGACGTTCACGGTGACCAGCACACCCAGCGGCACGCCTTGGGCCGACTACGGCGGCGATCCCACCGCCGCCAATGCCGCGCTGGGTCGGCCGCAGATCGTGACCTTGACGCCGACCCAGTCGCAGGTCACGCTCAATTACACGAAAGCCGTCGCCAAGGAAACGCCCGTCATCCTGAGCTTGTACACGATCGGGGTCGCCGGCAACGCGGTGCCGCTCACGATCACGCTGAAGCCGGACGGGTCCGGAAAGGGCAGCGTAGATGACGCCGCCCCGGCCGCGGCGCCTGGCGATATCGATCTCACGATCGCCAAACTCGCCCAGGACAAGTGCCTGATGAAGTCGCTCGACCCGAAGTTGACGGAGCCAACCCAGCTCAAAACGAAGTTGGGTATCAAGTGGCGCGCGCTGCATCCGGGCGCCAGCGAGCCCACGTCGGCGCAATTGGCGGACGAGGCCTTTATCCAGCAGATCAAGGATTCCGCCAAACCTCCTCCCACCGAGTGCGCCGCCAAGTGAGCGCGATCAAGGTCCGTAACCTGGCAGTGCCCGGCGACGCGGGCACGCTCAGCTGCCTGGTGCGCTGGAACGGGGAATACGCGATGTTGTGCGTGGCGCACGTGCTGGCGCCGCCGCTGCTCGGCGTCGACCCGTCGAGGCAGCCTGTCGTCGAATGCGATATCGGGGCATCGTGGGAGGTGGGGCTGCTGCGTAACTGGGACATGCCCGTGAGCAGCAGCGGGATCCCGTACGGGTCGTCTCGGGATGCGGCGATCGCCGCGGTCAGCCTGCGTACCGCACAGATGCTGGCCGATCACCAGGACTTCCGACCCAGCGCGCTGCGTGCCGCGCCGCCGGCCTTGCAGGAAACGGTGCATTTTACGGGAGCGTCCAGCGGCATGACGCATACGACCGTCGTGCAGCACATCGACGCGGACGTGGAACTCGGCTATTACCTGTACGAGCTGGGCCGCAGCGTGGCCACAAGAACGGTGTACGTCCCGTTGCGTGGCTTGATCCAGACGGCGCTCCCCGTGGCGGCGATCAGCGGCGACAGCGGCTCCCTGCTGCGCGACGATAATAACCAGGCGATCGGTATTCTTGTCGGGATGGATCGCGTACATGGACGCTGTTACTTTTCCCCGCTGGACCAGATCCTGCGCGAGTTCGACGCCACGCTCGTGCCGGCGGGAAGCCCCATCGGACGCTGAAAGGACCGCGATGCCGAGCGCACTGAACTTCATCTGCAGCATGCTCCTGGTGTTCTTCGTGTTCTCCGTTCTCGTTAGTACGGTGACGGAAATCTTCAACACCGCCCGCAACCGCCGCGCGAAATGCCTGTGGGGCGGCATCGACAGGCTGCTGGGGAAGGACGAGATCGGCAGCGCGCTCGCCGCCGCCTTGCGCAGGCATCCTGCCATCGCGTCGCTGGCGAGCAGCGACGACGACCGGGCCTCCTACCTGCCTTCGCCCGTCTTCGCGGCCGCGCTGGTCGACACGCTGGTCGGCCTGAGGAAACACGAGACCGTGCAGGCGCCGTACGGGATCGGCGAGGCGATCGCCGCGCTGCCGGAGGAGGTCCATGTCGGCGGCATGCTGCGCTTCCTGTGGCGCCAGGCGAATGGCGATGCGGCCCTGTTCGAGCGCAACCTGGCGGCCTATTTCGACCAGTTGATGGACCGCGTGTCGGGCTGGTACAAACGGGGGGCGCAGCGGCGCTGCTTCGTGGCGGGACTCCTGTGCGCGATCGTCCTGAATATCGACGCCGTGCATGTCGCGCGCGCCCTGTGGAACGATCCGCACCTGGCCGAACAGGTCTCCGGCGACGGCCAGCGCGTCCTCGCCGGTTATCAGCCGAACCGGCCGCCGGAGGCACCGCCCGACAAAGTGGTGTCCGAGGTCGGCCGCGGGCTTGCCGCCGAACTACCGATCGGCTGGCCGGCGCGCTGGTACCGGGCCATGCGTCATCCGACGCCGCTCGACCTCGCTGCCGAAGTGACCTGGACGGCCGTCGGGTTCCTGGTCATGGCGTGCACCTGCATCATCGGCGCTCCCCTGTGGTTCCAGCTGTTGAGCACGTTGCTGCCGTTCAGGCTGGCGGGGCCGGTGCCCGACCGCGCCGCGCCCGTAGCGCCCGCGACCCCCGCCTACCCGGACGCCATTGCGGCGCAGGCACCGCCGGTCGCCGCCACTGTCCGCCAGGGCCCGTTGAATTTCGTCGAGGAGCGCATCGTCGCGCGCGGCCAGGTCCAGGCGCTGCAGCGGGCGCTCGGTGTCGGGCAGTCCGGCGAGTTCGACGTGGAGACGCGCGGCGCCATCGTGCGCGAACAGGGCGCGCGTGGATTTGCAAGGACGGGTCAGCTGACGACGGCGCTCGTGCGGGAACTCGGCCTCGACGCCTAGTTCGCCTTCATGCCCAGCCGCGCCCCGAGCGCGAACCCGGCCTCGAGCCCGCGCCGCAGCCCCCGCTGCAGCGCTTCCGTGAGCGGATTCAACGCCAGCGCCGCGACGGCGATCGCCGTGCCGATCGCGAGGATCTCGAGCGCCGCGCCGCGCTCGATCGGCAGCAGCGTTTGCCACAGCCCGATCACGACCCCGTGCGACAGGTACAGCGTGAACGTGTGCCCGGCCACGAAGCGGATCGGGCGCGCCAGCCTTAGCAGCGTGTCGAACCCCGCCCGGCGCGCGCACGCGAAATTCAGCAGCACGAGGAGCATGACGGCGTAGTCGGCCAGCACGCGGTCGGCGCTGCCCATGCGGATGCCAGAGAAGGGCCACAGGCCGTTGGCGACGCCGCGCAGGTACGGCTCCGGATCGAACCGGCCCCACAGGAATATGAGGACGACGGAGAGCACCCAGCCCGCGCGCGCGAGGGCGGAGCCGAACGCGAGGCGGCCCTGCAGGCGGTACAGCGCGACGCCGGACAGCCACACGGGCAGCAACAGCCACAGGCGCGGGCCGACGAGGGCCAGTACGGCGCCCGCGGCGAGCCAGCGGCGCCGGCCACGCGTGAAATGGAAGACGCCGAACAGCACGTAGTACCACGCTTCGTAATCGAGCGACCAGTACGGGATGAGCCACGGCGGCCGCTCGACGAAACTCCACACGTCGCCCAGGAAGGCCAGGTGGAACGGCACGTACAGCCAGGGGCGGCGCAGTTCGTAGCTGTCCCCGACAGGCACCTGCAAGAGGTCCCGCACGCCGATGGCCAGGATGAACGACAGGGCCAGCACGGGCAGCACGACGGAGTACAGCCGCGCCGCGCGCGCCACGACGTAGCTCTTCGCCGTGAGGTTCTTGTGTTCGGCGCTGTACGCGATCACGAAGCCGGACAGTACGAAGAACGCGATGACCGCTTCGCGCCCGAAGTCGGGGATGCGGGCGATCTGGGCGTCGTCGAAGATACGGAAGTAGCCGAAGTGCGCCACTACGACGGCCAGTGCCGCGCAGGCGCGCGCGACGTCGAGGTAGAGGGAGAAGCGCGCGTCGAGCGCGCCGGCCCGCGCCGGGGTCATGGTGTGGTGCGGGCGTTACGGATTCAGGTCGCGGCAGAATTCGTCGAGCATCGCCTCGCCCTCCGGCCAGGGACCGTAGCCGCTGCCGCCGTTGATGTGGCCCGCCGGTCCGATTTCCACCAGCTTGCTGCCCCACGCGTCGGCGAACGCGCGTGCGCGGTCCGGGGACACGTATTCGTCGTTGCTGCTGGCGACGACGATCGACGGGAACGGCAGCCGTGCGAGGGGGATCGGCTTGAAGCCGTTGGCGTCGATGGGGTAGGACACCGCTTCGACGTCGCTCGGCGCGACGAGGAAGGCGCCGGCGATCTTCAGCTTCGATCCGGACTGCGCCCACTGCGCCACGAGCATGCACGCGAGGCTGTGCGCGACGAGGATCGGCCGGCCTTCGCATTCGGCGATGGCGGCATCCAGTTCGGCCACCCATTCGTCCCGGTCCGGGTTGTTCCAGTCGCGATGCGGCACGCGCGTCCAGGCGGGATATTTACGTTCCCAATGGGTCTGCCAGTGTTGCGGGCCCGAGTTCCACAGGCCGGCCAGGGTCAGGATGTCGCACTTCATGTTCGCTCCAGTGTGGTCATGCCAGCCATTGTACGATGGCGCGCTTCTACAGCGCCGTGCGCAGCGCGAACAGTTCGGGGAACAGCACGACGTCCAGCATCTTGCGCAGGTAGCTCACGCCCGCCGTGCCGCCCGTGCCGGTCTTGAAGCCGATGATGCGCTCCACCGTCGACACGTGGCGGAAGCGCCAGAAGCGGAAGGCCGTCTCGAGGTCCACGAGCTTTTCGGCCAGTTCGTACAGGGCCCAGTGGTGCTCCGGGTCGCGGTAGACCTCAAGTCACGCGGCCATCACGGAATCGTCGTGGACGGTCGGCTGCGTGGGGTCGGCGTCCAGCCGGCTTGGCGCGATGGCGAGGCCGGTGCGGGACAGCAGCCGCACGGCTTCGTCGTAGATCGACGGTGCGTGCAGTTCGCGTTCGAGCAGCGCGTGGTGCTCGGGGGACGTCTGGTGCACGGCCAGCATGGCGGCGTTCTTGTTCCCGAGGATGAATTCCAGCTCGCGATACTGGAACGACTGGAAGCCGGAGGACGACGCCAGGTAAGGGCGGATCGCGCTGTATTCCGGCGGCGTCATCGTGGCCAGCACGTCCCACGCATGCACCAGCTGGTCCATGATGCGCGCCACCCGCGCCAGCATCTTGAAGGCGGGCGGCAGGTCGTCGGCGCGGATGTGGGCGCGCACGGCCTGCAGCTCGTGCAGCATCAGCTTGATCCACAGCTCGCTCGTCTGGTGCTGGACGATGAACAGCATCTCGTTGTGGTTCGGCGAGAGCGGGTGCTGGGCCGACAGGATCTGGTCCAGGCCCAGGTAGTCGCCGTAGCTCATGCTGCGGCTGAAATCCATCTGCGCGCCATGCCACTGCGCGTCTTTCTTGTCGGTGTCCACGGTGCCTCCTCAGGTCACGGCGCTGCGTTCGGCGCGGGTGTCGTAGTCTTCGCGGTCGAGGATGTCGCGCAGGATGTCCACGGCGCCCCAGACGTCCGCGAAGCTCGTGTACAGCGGCGTGAAGCCGAAGCGCATGATCTCCGGCTCGCGGTAATCGCCGATGACGCCGCGGTTGACCAGCGCCTGCATCACCGCGTAGCCGTGCGGATGCGTGAAGCTCACCTGGCTCCCGCGTGCGGCATGGTCGCGCGGCGTGACGAGGCCCAGCGGGTGCGCGGCGCAGCGGCTCTCCACGAGCGCGATGAACAGGTCCGTCAGCGCCAGCGACTTGGCGCGCAGGGCGGCCATGCCGGTGGCTTCGAAGATCTCGAGCCCGCACTCGACGAGCGTGAGCGACACGACCGGCTGCGTGCCGCACAGCGCGCGCCCGATGCCGTCGGCCGCCTCGAAGCCGTGCGACATCGCGAACGGCGCCGCATGGCTCCACCAGCCCGTGAGCGGATGGCGGAACGCGGCCTGGTGGCGCCCCGGCACCCAGATGAAGGCCGGCGCGCCCGGACCGCCGTTCAGGTATTTATAGGTGCAACCCACTGCGAAGTCGGCGTTCGCCCCGTTCAGGTCCACCGGCACGGCGCCGGCCGAATGGGCGAGGTCCCACAGTACCAGCGCGCCGCGGGCGTGCGCGTGGCGGGTCAGCGCGGCCATGTCGTGCATGCGTCCCGTGCGGTAGTTCACGTGCGTGAGCATCAGCACGGCGCAATCCGCGCCGACGGCCGTTTCCAGTTCTTCCGGCGAGTCGACGAGGTGGATGCGGTAGCCTCGGTCCAGCCAGCGCGCGAGGCCGTCGGCCATATAGATATCGGTCGGGAAGTTGCTGCGTTCCGTCACGATGACTTTGCGGGCCGGGTCGCGGTCGGCCTGCATCGCCAGCGCGGCGGCCAGCGCCTTGAACAGGTTCAGCGACGTCGTGTCCGTGACGACCACTTCGCCGGCCCCGGCACCGATCAGGGGCGCAAGGCGGTCGCCCAGGCGGCCGGGCAGGGCGAACCAGCCGGCCGTGTTCCAGCTGCGGATCAGTCCCTGACCCCATTCCTGGGCGACGACGTCGCGCGCGCGCTCGAGCGCGGCACGCGGGCGGGCGCCCAGCGAATTGCCGTCCAGGTAGATGACGCCTTCGGGCAGGTCGAACCGGTCGCGCAGCGGGGCCACCGGGTCGGCAGCGTCGAGCGCGAGGCAGGCCGCGCGCGTGGTGGCGCCGGCAGTGGTATAGGCAAGTGCGTTCATGCGGGAAGTGTAGCCAATTTTGCATCAATCCGGCGCGGGAAAATTTTTTTAAAAATTTTTCGTCCTAACCCTAAAGTTCTCCGGAACCCGTCCGATAACCCATCCAGATGCCCGGAAAAGGGTCTCGAAAAAAATTTTTGCGAAAACCCTAAAGTTTCCAAAAAGGTTGCCGATAACGGTCTCAGATGACCCGGATTGGATCAAAAAAAAGTTTGGCGAAACCCTAAAGTTCGGCAAAAACGGCCCGATAACGAGTCAGTAGGGTTGCTTGAGGGACAAAAATTTTTTTTTGAGGAACCCTAAAGTTCCCGAAACCGTTGACGTAAACCAACACAGCAATACGTTGTCGGCGACGTCGAAGGGCAGAAAAAGGCCCTGGTTGCACATCACTCCTCCGGCCCCTTTTCATAGGGGAGCCACCACGATTCGGCAGGGTTTGTCAGACAAACTCCTACGGATCGACTTCGTCTTTGCCGGACGAAAAATACAGACACTCTCCAATTCTCCAAAAGTTTCCTCACAGTCAGAATCTATCTCACCGGCAACACACAACGCCTCACAGATAGATCACACGGAGAGATGGAAATGACTGCGAACGACATGATGGCTGAAATTCGTGATGCAAACCTGAGCTACCTGATGCTGGCACAGCAGATGATCCGCGCAGACAAGGTCACCGCAATCTTCCGTCTCGGCATCTCGGCCGACATCGCCGACCTGCTCGAAGGCATGAGCAACGCCCAGATCCTGAAACTCGCCGGCGGCAACATGATGCTGGCCCGCTTCCGCTTCGACGACGCCGCGATCCTCGGCATGCTGACGAGCCACAGCAAGGACCGCGCCCTGGCCCAGTCGCACGCTGCGATCCTGATGGCCGGCCAGCCTGCAGAAGAAATCGCCTAAGCAAGTCCAAGCAAGTCGAAGTCGAACTCAAGCGAAGTCAGGAGAACAGCATGACCAAGAAAAGCGTCGTCTCGGAAGCCCAGGAAATCCAGCTGGCCATCGAACTGATCCAGCTCGGTGCACGCCTCCAACTGCTGGAAAGCGAAGTCTCCCTGTCGCGCGAGCGCCTGATCAAGCTGTACAAGGAACTGAAGGGCATGTCGCCGCCGAAAGGCATGCTGCCGTTCTCGACCGACTGGTTCCTGACCTGGCAACCGAACATCCACGCTTCGCTGTACATCAACATCTATAAATTCCTGGTCGAGTACGCCGGCGCCACGGGCATCGAGGCCGTGATGAAGGCTTACAAGCTGTACCTCGAACAGATGCCGCCGGCCGCGGGCGAAGAGCCGCTGCTGTCGCTGACCCGTGCCTGGACCCTCGTGCGCTTCTTCCAGGGCAATATGCTCCAGCTGGCGCCTTGCTCCAAGTGCCAGGGTAAATATGTCGTCAACGCCCTCGACCTGAACAACGATTACCAGTGCGGCCTGTGCCACATGCCTTCGCGCGCCGGCAAGACCCGCAAGGCCAAGGACGCCGCCGCACTCGCCGCCGCCTGAGCGGTTCTTCCTCCAGGTCGATGACCCAGCCTGCCTCGCGCCACGCATTCGCGGCGCCGTCCGTCCGCGCGCTGCTGGCCCAGGCCGGCGCGTTTCCCCTCACCCTGATCGCCGTCTGGCTGCTCGCCCGCACGGGCGTTTCCATGTCGTGGGAGGGCGTCGCCCTCATCCAGGGCGCCTTCGCCGCGCTGCTGGCCTGGGGCCTGCGTCTCGCCGTGTGGTGGCGCGCCATCGAACTCGTATTTCCGACCGGCGTGCTGCTGGCGCGCGGCTTCGATCTGCCGCCGTTCCTGTTCCTCGTGCTGTTCGTGCTGTTCCTTCTCATCTACTGGTCGACGTTCCGCACCCAGGTGCCGTACTACCCGTCCGGACGCGCCGCGTGGGATGGCGTCGCCGGCGTGCTGCCCGGGGACCGTCCGCTCGCGATCGCCGACGTGGGCAGCGGCCTCGGGGGCCTCGTGCTCGACCTGGCGCGGCGCCGACCGGATTCCCAGGTGGACGGCATCGAACTGGCACCGCTGCCATGGCTCGTCAGCCGCGTGCGCGCAACACTGTCCGGCAGCCGCGCGCGCTTCCTGCGCGCCGACTACGAATCGGTGAATTTCAGTCACTACGACGTCGTGTTCGCCTATCTGTCGCCGGCCGCGATGGCGGGGCTGTGGCGCAAGGCAGAGAGCGAAATGCGGCCCGGTAGCATCCTGTTAAGTTACGAATTCGACATTCCCGGGAGAATGCCCGACCGTCGCATTGTGACGACTAACAGTAAGAAAATTCTCTTTCTTTGGCAATTTTGACGGTCGTCCGGGCACTTTTACTTGCCCGTGGGCCATTCTCAAGCTAATCTAGTTCCCTACGTAAATATTTCTCTTTGGATTCATCAACTTGGATCCAATCCGGGCGAACCCCGGAATCACGCATCGGGAGTCCCGTGTTTGTCATTGTTGGTTACGTTGTAGTGCTCGCTGCCGTGTTCGGCGGCTTCGCGATGAACGGCGGTCACTTGGCGGCGCTGTGGCAGCCGCTAGAGCTCGTCATGATCGGCGGTGCCGCCGTCGGTGCATTCTTCGTCGGTAATACCCCGAAGGCCGTGAAGGCGACGCTGGGCGCGCTTCCCACGCTGTTCAAGGGTTCCAAATACACGCGCGAGATGTACATGGAACTGATGTCGCTGCTGTTCGACGTGCTGTCGAAGGTGCGCAAGGAAGGCCTGATGTCGATCGAAGGCGACATCGAGAGCCCCGAGCAGAGCCCCGTGTTCTCGAAGTATCCGCTGGTGCTTGCGGACCACCATGTTATCGAATTCATCACCGATTACCTGCGACTGATGGTTTCGGGCAACATGGACGCGTTCCAGATCGAGAACCTGATGGACAACGAGATCGAGACCCACCATCATGAAGGTGCGGTTCCGGCGCAATGTATCGCGAAGCTGGGCGATGGCCTGCCGGCGTTCGGTATCGTGGCGGCCGTGATGGGTGTGGTGCACACCATGGAATCCGTGGGCCTGCCGCCGGCCGAGCTGGGCATCCTGATCGCGCACGCGCTGGTCGGTACGTTCCTTGGCATCCTGCTGGCCTATGGCTTCGTTGGACCGCTGTCCAGCCTGCTCGAGCAGAAGCTGGAAGAATCGAGCAAGATGTTCCAGACCGTGAAGGTGACGCTGCTGGCGAGCCTGAACGGTTACGCGCCGGCGCTGGCCGTCGAATTCGGCCGCAAAGTGCTGTACTCGACCGAGCGTCCGACGTTCGCGGAACTCGAGGACCACATCAAGAAGGCCAAGAGCAAGTAATGCTGCGAGTTAACCATATCGGCGCGGGGGTTCGTCATGGCTGACGAAGGCCAGAAGCCGATCATCGTCAAGCGCGTCAAGAAGGGCGGCCATGGTCACCATGGCGGCGCCTGGAAGATCGCGTACGCCGACTTCGTGACGGCGATGATGGCGTTCTTTCTGCTCATGTGGCTGCTCGGCTCGACGACCAAGGGCGACATGGAAGGCATCGCACAGTACTTCAAGACGCCGCTGAAGGTCGCCATGCAGGGCGGCACCGGCGCCGGCAACAGCAATTCGATCCTGCAGGGCGGCGGCAAGGACCTGACGCGCCGCAACGGCCAGGTCAAGAACGGCGACATCGAACCGAACAAGAAATCGATGGACCTGAAGTCCGCGCGCGAAGCCCTCGAGAAGGCCGAGGCGGCGCGCCTGGAAGAGCTGAAGCAGCGCATCCAGCAGACCATCGACGCCAATCCGCTGCTGCGCAAGTACAAGAACCAGCTGCTGCTCGACGTGACGAGCGAAGGCCTGCGCATCCAGATCGTCGACGAAAAGAACCGCCCCATGTTCGCGTCGGCGAGTGCGCAGCTGCAACCGTACACCCGCGACATCCTGGATGTGCTGGGCCTCGTGCTGAACGACGTGCCGAACCGCATCGGCCTGTCGGGGCACACGGATTCGACGCCGTATTCGACGGCCGAAGGATATACGAACTGGGAACTGTCGGCCGACCGCGCCAACGCTTCGCGACGCGAACTGGTGCATGGCGGCCTGTCCGATGCCAAGATCCTGCGCGTGGTCGGTCTCGGCTCGGCCGTCCACCTCGACCGCGCGGATCCGTTCAACCCGATCAACCGCCGCATCAGCATTCTCGTGATGAACAAGCGGACCGAGAACGCCGTGCTGCACGACGGCACGCCGCTGGACGTGCCGGGCGAAAGCGCGGATGCTGCCGTGAAGGCGGTGGCCGAGGCGACGGGTGCCGGGGTGGCGGCACCCGTCGGGCAGGGCGGTCTGGCACAACCGGCGGCAGCGCCGGCCGGGAAGAAATAACGGGCGGGGAGTTCTGGAGGATTTTTATGACGACAAGAAAAAAGATTCTCGGGTCACACGTCAAGCGCCTGTTGTCGGGAGTGTCCGACCATGGCCGGCGCCACCTGTCCGAAGTCGAGACCGACCTCGTGCAGACGACGCTGTTGCTGGAGGAAGCGGTCGAGAAGCTGACGAGCAGCTTCATGGCGATCCACCACGTGGTCGACTCGCGCCAGGAAGCGATCAACCGCCTGCTGGCGGGCCAGGCGCCGACGGCCGAGGAGAGTGCATGCCTGACGGGCATGTCGGGCGAGATCGCCGGCCACGTGAACGCGGCCGTGACGAGCATGCAGTTCCAGGACATGACGAGCCAGCTGCTGGACCGCACGCTGCGCCGCGTGACCGGACTGCGCGATTTCCTGACGACGCTGTCCGAGCATGGCGACGGGATCCTGCCGGAGAGCGACGGCGACGAGATCGTCGAGCGCCTGGGCAAGGTCAGCATGGCGCTGGCGATCCAGTCGCTGGAGCTGCGGAGTATGCTGCGCAAATCGGTGGAGCAGCGGCACCTCGAGAGTGGCGACGTCGAGTTGTTTTAATTTATGGGGTCAGAGCCCGAATTTCTCGGGTGGGCTCTGACCTCGACTGACTACAGAAAAAACAGCAGGAGCATAAAGATGGCAAAAACTATTCTCGCAGTCGACGATTCCAGTTCCCTGCGCCAGATGGTGGCGTTCAGCCTGAAGGCCGCGGGCTACCAGGTGGTGGAAGCGGTCGACGGACAGGATGGCCTGGAAAAGGCGAAGCTGCAGACCGTCGACCTGGTCCTGACCGACCAGAACATGCCGAAGATGGACGGGCTCACCCTCATCAAGTCGCTGCGTGGCCTGCCGGGCTACCAGAAGACCCCGATCCTCATGCTCACGACCGAGTCGTCGGAAGACATGAAGACGAAAGGCCGCGCGGCCGGTGCCAACGGCTGGCTGGTCAAGCCGTTCGACCCGCAGCGCCTGATCGAGGTGGTCAAGAAAGTCATCGGCTGAGCTGCGTAGCGGCACACCGATCGCACCAGACGGAAATTTGACATGACCATCGACATCAGCCAGTTTTACAAGGTCTTTTTCGACGAGGCCGAAGAGCTTCTCGCCGAGAAGGAGCGTCTGCTGCTGGCCGTCGATATCGATTCGCCGGACCCGGAAGACCTGAACGCGATCTTCCGCACCGCCCATTCGATCAAGGGCGGGGCGTCGACCTTCGGCCTGAACGACATGAGCGAGGTGACGCACGTGCTCGAGTCCCTGCTGGACCGCATCCGCAAGGGCGAGATGGCACTCACCGGCCAGCACGTGGACGCCTTCCTGGCGGCCAAGGACATCCTCAAGATGCAGCTCGACGGCCACCGCAACGGCGCGGACGTCGACCAGGAGGCGGTCGCCAACGTGCGCATGATGCTGCACGACCTGTCCGAAGGCGTGATCGTGCCGACGCACCAGCCGACCGTGCCGTCGTTCCTGCACGCCGAACAGAAGCAGCAGGTGACCGAAGGCGCCCACCGCTACAAGATCGAGTTGCTCGACCTCGCCAAGCGCGACGTCGACGCGCTCGTGGACGAACTCGGCCTGCTGGGCCGCGTGTCCGTCGTGCCGCTCGCGGCGGGCCGCACGGCGCTGATCATCATGACGCACGAGGGCCTGGACGACATCATCGCCATCTGTTCCTTCGTGCTCGACCCGAACGACCTCAAGATCTTCGAGGCGCCCCCGCTCACGCCCGAGCAGCGCGCCCGCGAGGCGGCGGAACGCGCCCGCATCGAGGACGAGCAGGGCTACGGCTTCTTCGATCCGGCCGACCCGGTCGACGCCGGCGCCGAGGAACCGCCGGAGGACGAACTCGGCTACGGCTTCTTCCAGCCGATCGAGCAGATCCGCCGCGAAGCCGGCATCGTGGCCGAGGCACCGCCGCCCGCCCCGGTGCGTCCGGAGCCTCTTGAGATCACCGAAGTGGCGGCCGAAAAGAAAGCCGCCAAGAAGTCCGGCGAGGGCAGCCACGCCCAGGGGGCCGAATCGTCGTCGATCCGCGTGTCGATCGAAAAGGTCGACCAGCTGATCAACCTCGTCGGCGAACTCGTGATCACGCAGGCGATGATCGAGCAGCGCAGCGACGGCCTCGACCCGATGGTGCACCAGCGCCTGCTGGCGTCGGTCTCTCAGCTGACGCGCAATACGCGCGACCTGCAGGAAGCCGTCATGTCGATCCGCATGATGCCGATGGACTTCGTGTTCTCTCGCTTCCCGCGCATGGTGCGCGACCTGGCCGGCAAGCTGGGCAAAAAGGTTGATTTCATCACCAACGGCGCCGCGACGGAGCTGGACAAGGGCCTGATCGAGCGCATCGTCGATCCGCTCACGCACCTGGTGCGCAACTCGATCGACCATGGCATCGAACTGCCCGCCGCGCGCGTGGCCGCCGGCAAGTCGGAATCGGGACGCCTGTTCCTGTCCGCCGCGCACCAGGGCGGCAACATCGTGATCGAAGTCGCCGACGACGGCGGCGGCCTGAATCGCGACCGCATCCTGGCCAAGGCGAAACAGAACGGCCTGCCGGTGTCGGACAACATGAGCGATGCCGACGTCTGGCAGCTGATCTTCGCACCGGGCTTCTCGACGGCGGAGATCGTCACCGACGTCTCCGGCCGCGGCGTCGGCATGGACGTCGTCAAGCGCAATATCCAGGCGCTGGGCGGCACCATCGACATCCGTTCGGCGCGCGGCTTCGGCACGACGATCCTGATCTCGCTGCCGCTGACGCTCGCAATCCTGGACGGCATGTCGATCCGCAGCGGCGACGAGATCTACATCCTGCCGCTGGGCTTCGTCGTGGAGTCCCTGCAGCCGGCACGTGCCGACGTCAAGGAGATCCACGGCCAGGGCCGCGTGGTGAAGGTCCGTGGCGAATACCTGCCGCTGATCCCGCTGTACCAGATGTTCAACATCGAGCCGCGCATCACCGACCCGTGCGAGGGCATCCTCGTGATCCTCGAGGCGGAAGGGCGCAAGGCCGCGCTGTTCGTCGACGAACTGGTCGGCCAGCAGCAGGTCGTCGTGAAGAACCTGGAAGCGAATTACCGCAAGGTGGCCGGGATCTCCGGCGCCACCATCCTCGGCGATGGCGGCGTGGCGCTGATCCTGGACGTGGGCGCGCTGCTGCGCTCGTCGCGCCAGCTGTCCGACGAATCCGTCATCTCCTGATTCAACTTACTTTTGCTCCGATAAGGAACCGACATGTCCACTCAACCGACGAACAAGCCGAACGATGCCCACGACGGCAGCGGCAGCGAATACCTCGCCTTCACCCTCGGGTCCGAGGAATACGGCATCGACATCCTGAAGGTGCAGG
>Ga0187845_1000542_pt1 | contig 22660 bp, 21 predicted proteins | sample SpaLakP09_SKY_68_FD_134515 | JGI IMG/M metagenome (GOLD analysis project Ga0187845, IMG submission 134515) | Oligotrophic lake water microbial communities from Sparkling Lake, Wisconsin, USA - SP09_SKY_68 | ecosystem: Environmental > Aquatic > Freshwater > Lake | place: USA: Sparkling Lake... | reverse complement strand
GGTGCGCGGCCAGTGGATCGTGGACCGGTACCACAAGGCCGAGCGTTCGGCGCTGGCCGGTGGCTGGTTCCCCACCGGCGACATCGCCACCATCAGCCCCCAGGGCGTGGTGCAGATTCGCGACCGCACCAAGGACGTGATCAAGTCGGGCGGCGAGTGGATCAGCTCCATTGACCTGGAGAACGCTGCGGTGGCGCACCCGGCGGTGGCCATGGCGGCCGTCATCGGTGTGAAGCACCCCAAGTGGGATGAGCGCCCGCTGCTCTTCGTCGTGTGCAAGCCCGGCCAGTCGCTCGACAAGGCGCAGATCCTGGACTTTCTGGCGCAGCGCGTGGCCAAGTGGTGGCTGCCCGATGACGTGCTGTTTGTGGACAGCCTGCCGCTGGGCGGCACCGGCAAGGTCCAGAAAAACGAGCTGCGGCAGCGCCATGGCGCGGTGTTCGGCGGCGAATGACACCGCTTTAACTTTGTATTGACCGCTTCCCTTTCTTTCCCACCCACCCCACGGAGACACACATGAACATGGTTCCCAGGAAATGGCCGCGCCAATGGTTGAAGGTCGGCGCATGCGCCGCAGCGCTGGTGATGACCGCGCACGCCGGGGCGGCCGAGACGGTCAAGATCGGCTTCATCGACCTGCTGTCCGGCCCGTTCGCGCTCACCGGCCAAAGCTCGCTCAACCAGCTGCGCGAGGTGGTGGCGCAGGTCAATGCCAAGGCCGGGCCCAACGAGCCCAAGTTCGAGGTGGTGGACTTCGACAACAAGGGCACGCCGCAAGAGAGCCTGAACGCGCTCAAGGCCGCTACCGACCGGGGCGTGCGCTACATCACCCAGGGGGGCGGATCGGGCGTGGCGCTGGCGCTGGTGGATGCGCTCAACAAGCTCGCCGAGCGCGACCCCGAGCGCGCCACGGTGTACCTGAACTACGCGGCCATGGACCCGCAGCTCACCAATGAGCGCTGCAGCTTCTGGCACTTTCGCTTCTATCCATCGAGCGAGATGAAGATCGAGGCGCTGACCACCTACCTGCAGGGCCGCAAGGACGTGAAGCGCGTGTACCTGCTCAACCAGGACTACACCCACGGCCGCCAGGTCTCCAAGGCTGCCAAGGAATACCTGGCGCGCAAACGGCCCGACATCGAGATCGTGGGTGACGACTTTGTGCCCATCGCCCAGACGCGCGACTTTGCGCCCTACGTCGCCAAGATGGCCGCCGCCAAGGCCGACACGGTCATCACCTCCAACTGGGGCAGCGACCTCACGCTGCTGTTCAAGTCGTCCCGCGACTACGGGCTCAACATCAACTACTTCACCCTGAACGGCAACAACCCCGGCACGCCGGCGCAGCTGGGCAACTGGGGCGAAGGCAAGGTGGGCGTGGTCTGGAACTGGGTGCACAACGCGCCCACGCCCGAGCTGGAGAAGATCTATCTGGACTACAAGAAAAAGTACAACGACGAGTTCATCTTTGCCGCGCACTGGAACAGCGTGCACATGCTGCGCGAAGCCATGCGCAAGGCGCAATCCACCGACGCCAAGAAGGTTGCCCTGGCCCTGGAAGGCATGGCCTACAAGAGCCCGATGGGCGAGGTGCGCATGCGCAAGACCGACCACCAGCTCGAAGCCCCGCTGTACCTGGGCATCTGGGCCAAGCAGGGCAGCAAGGGTGTGAAACACGACGCCGAGAAAACCGGCTACGGCTTCCGCTCTGAAGTGGCCTGGGACAGCTACATCAGCGCCCAGCCCACGTCCTGCCAGATGAAGCGGCCGTCCTGAGCGCCCTGGCGCCCCGCCATGCCCCCGCCTGCACGCCACGCACCCTGTGCGGGCGCTGCAGGCGCAAACGCATCCCCAGGCCCCGTGCGGCGCCTGGCCCCGGGCGTGGTATGGGTCCGCAGCGGCCAACCGCCTTGCATCGGGATCTGCCACTTGTGACGGCTGGCGCCCGCCGGTGACTTTTCGGCGGACGTGGTCGGCATCGGCCCGCTCCGCCTCGCCTGCCCAGGCACCAAGCCTGCAGCCTTCAGGCTGACAGGCGCCCCTCCTCCCTCGTCTCCCCGTCTTCCCATCTCCTCACCGGTGCTGCGAGCCGTGGATCGCCGTGTGCTGCCTGCGGTGCCTTCACGCCCCTGGCCCCGTGCGGGGTGGCACCAGCCCCACCAGGCCGAGTCGCGCGCCCCGTGGCGCGCGGCAATCCAGCGCACCTCCTGCTCGCGCCGGGATCTCTCGTCAGATGATTTGGTTGTAAAGAAAACGATTTTTATTCGTTTGGTTTTTGCGGACCCCCGCATAAATTGGTGGCTATCCCCACCCAAAACCGCTTTCCCCCACGTTCCAGGAGATCCCGTCCATGTCCGCCGAAGCCCTTGAGATCACCTTGCCCGAAGCCCTGGAGGCTGCCCGCGCCGATGCCGCTGCCCAGGGGCTGAACTACGCCGGTGGCGTGCGCCCGGCGGTGGCGTGGGCGCTGGTGCAGTCGGGCCAGGCGGTGCTGGTGGACGTGCGTTCGGCCGAAGAGCGCAAGTTTGTGGGCCATGTGCCCGGCAGCCAGCATGTGGCCTGGGCCACGGGCACGGCGCTCACACGCAACCCACGTTTTGTGCGCGAGCTGGAGGCCCGGCTGGCCAAGGACGGTGGCAAGGACGCCGTGGTGCTGCTGCTGTGCCGCAGCGGCAAGCGCTCGGTGCTGGCGGCAGAGGCGGCAGCGGCTGCCGGGTTCCACCATGTGTTCAACGTGCTCGAAGGCTTTGAGGGCGAGATTGATGCCCAGCAGCACCGGGGCGGCGGCGATGGCTGGCGCTTTCACCAGTTGCCCTGGGTGCAGGACTGAACAGCGCGTTGGACCCCCGAACTTTGCAGATTGGAAAGACCGGCACAACCGGCATCACACCCCATGGCCCTTTTCGACATTGAACAGATCGCGCAATCGCTGAGCGCGGCCCGGCGCGAGTGGCGCGATGCGCACAACCGCGCGCAGGATGCGGGCGAGCGCGAGTTCCCCTCGCGCGATGCGCTGGCCCAGGTGGTGCACCAGCTCAAGGGCGCGCTCTTCCCCATGCGGCTGGGCCCCTACGACCTGCGCCAGGAGAGCGAAGACTTCTATGTGGCCCACACGCTGGACAGCGCCCTGCATGCGCTGCACGTGCAGATCGGGCTGGAGCTGCGCTACAGCGCCCGCCGCCAGGCGCTGGACGGGGCGGATGTGGAAGCGCAGGCGCGCCGGTCGGCCCAGGCGTTTGCGCAGTCGCTGCCCGCCATCCGCCGCCTGCTCGACAGCGATGTGCTGGCCGCCTACCAGGGCGACCCGGCGGCGCGCAGTGTGGACGAAGTGCTGCTGTGCTACCCCGGCATTCTGGCCATGATCCACCACCGCCTGGCGCACCGGCTCTACCAGCTGGGCCTGCCCTTGCTGGCCCGCATCGTGGCCGAACTGGCGCACAGTGAAACGGGCATCGACATCCATCCTGGCGCGCAGATTGGTGCGGGCTTTTTCATCGACCACGGCACCGGCGTCGTGATTGGCGAGACGGCGGTGATCGGTCAGCGCGTGCGGGTGTACCAAGCCGTCACGCTGGGTGCCAAACGGTTTCCCACCGGTGCCGACGGCCACCTGCAAAAAGGCCTGCCCCGCCATCCGGTGGTGCAGGACGACGTCGTCATCTATGCGGGCGCCACCATCCTGGGCCGCGTCACGCTGGGCCGGGGCGCCGTGATTGGTGGCAACGTCTGGCTCACGCACGACGTGCCCGCTGGCAGCCATGTCACGCAGGCCAGTTCGCAGGAGTCGGGCCGTTTTGCCTCGGTGCTGGCGGGGGCTGCGCTGTGAGCACGCTGGTCCAGGGTTTTGGCCTGGCCGTGCGCCAGTCGCGCGAGGCCCGTGGCTGGTCGCAGGAGCGCCTGGCCGAGCACTCCGACCTCAACCGCTCCTATGTGGGCGAGATCGAGCGCGGCAGCGTGATCGCCTCGCTCGCCACCGTCGAGAAGCTGGCCGGTGCGCTGGGCGTGGCGGCCTCGGGCCTGGTGGTGCGGGGCGAGGCGATCCAGCGGGCCCAGCTGGTGCGCGGCATCCAGTTGGCGGCTATAGCCTGTTGAGGCCACCCGCCTTGCCACGGGACACTGCGCGCGTTCCATTTTTCATCACTGATTTTTTACCCCAGGGAGTTTCACTATGTCGGCAACAGTGGGCGGCACGACCGCACTCGGCGATAGCGCCGCACGGCAACTAGCCAATGCAACCAAGACCGTCCCCCAGCTGGAGACCATCAGCCCCCGCTGGCTGACCCACCTGCTGCAATGGACGCCAGTGGAAGCGGGCATCTACCGCCTCAACAAGGTCAAGAACCCCGAGGCCATCAAGGTGGCCTGCACCGCCAAGGAGTCGGAGAACCAGCTCCCACGCACCTTCGTGGACTACGAAGAGAACCCGCGCGAGTATTTCCTCAATGCCGTGAGCACCGTGCTCGACGTGCACACCCGCGTGTCCGACCTGTACAGCAGCCCGCACGACCAGATCAAGGAGCAGCTGCGCCTGACGATCGAAACGATCAAGGAAAACCAGGAAAGCGAACTCATCAACAACCCCGACTACGGCCTGCTGGCCCAGGTGACGGAAGAGCAGCGCATCTTCCCGCTCACCGGTGCCCCCACGCCCGACGACCTGGACGAGCTGCTGACCAAGGTCTGGAAAGAGCCCGCCTTCTTCCTGGCGCACCCGCTGGCGATTGCCGCATTCGGGCGTGAAGCCACCCGCCGTGGCACACCACCGCCCACCGTGAGCCTGTTCGGCTCGCAGTTCATCACCTGGCGCGGCATTCCGCTGATCCCTTCGGACAAGGTGCCCGTGGCCGACGGCAAGAGCAAGATCCTGCTGCTGCGCGTGGGCGATAAGCGCCAGGGCGTGGTGGGACTGTTCCAGCCGGGCCTGCCGGGTGAGCAGGGGCCGGGCCTGTCGGTGCGTTTCATGGGCATCAACAACCACGCGATCGCGTCGTACCTGATCTCGTTGTACTGCTCGCTGGCGGTATTGACCAGCGACGCGCTGGCGGTGCTGGATGACGTCGAGGTCAACAAGTACCACGACTACCCCGACACCTACAAGTAATCTGCGGTGAGCAACATTCCCTCCACCTCTGTGGGCGTGCTCGACGCGCCCGAGGCGCCGATCAGCCCGGCGCTGCTGGCACAGATGGCCACGGCGTTCTTCTCGGCCCGGCCGGGCGAGACGCCGCAGCTGCCTACCGGCAACCCTTCCGGCCCGGCAAGTCCGCTGGCCGGGCTGGGGTTGCCATCGACACCACCGGCCACGGTCCCGAGCTTTGCCCAGGCATCGCCCGGGCCGGCCGGTGTGCAGGCGCCCGTCAATATCGCGCCTGCGGGTTCGCCGCTGGCCAGCCCAGCGGGCTTCGGGCCCAGCGTGCCGGGCACGCCGTTCCCGCAAGGGCAGGTGCCGGGTGCCAATCTGGCGCCCGCCTCGCCCACGCCCGTGCTGTCGCTGGCGCACAGAGCGCCTGCCCTGCTGCCTCACGCCACCGCCGCCAATGGCGTGCCCGACACCGTGGTCACTGCCGTGCCCGGCTACGAGCCCCGCTTTGGCAGTGGCGTGCTGGGGGTGCCCGAGGCGGCGGGTGCCAGCGGTGCCTCTGCTGGCAGCCACCCTGCGGCCAATGCATCGCCTTCATCGCCGTTCTACTTCCTGTCGTCCCAGCACGGGCAGCCCTCGCCCGGCGGCCACAGCGGCACGCCAGGCAATGCGCTGGGCCCCACGCGTGTCAGCGACGAACTGGCCCGCCAGCCGTTTTCCAACCTGCAAGGGGTGGACCTGCGCGGCACACCAGCGCCCTCGTCCGCACCTTTGGCGCAGGCGTCGCCCGGCACTGCCCCGCAGTTCTACTTTGCCGACGCGGTGGTGCTGCCCAGCGGCTATGTCACCCCGGCCAAGCCCGCGCCGCACGCCACGGTGCCGCTGGCGGGGCAGGGGCAGCATCCGCCGTTTGACGTGCATGCCATTCGCCGCGACTTTCCCGTGCTCTCCGAGCGCGTGAACGGCCGGCAGCTGGTGTGGTTTGACAACGCGGCCACCACGCACAAGCCCCGTGCGGTCATTGATCGCATCTCGTACTTCTACGAGCACGAAAACTCCAACATCCACCGCGCTGCCCATGAACTGGCCGCACGCGCCACCGACGCCTACGAAGGCGCCCGCCAGCGCGTGAAGAACTTCATCAACGCGCCGGATGTGAGCGAGGTGATCTTTGTGCGTGGCACCACCGAGGCCATCAACCTTGTGGCCAAAAGCTGGGGCGCGCAGCACATCGGCGAGGGCGACGAGATCATCGTCAGCCACCTGGAGCACCACGCCAACATCGTGCCCTGGCAGCAGCTTGCGGCGGCCAAGGGCGCCAGGCTGCGCGTGATCCCGGTGGACGACTCGGGCCAGGTGCTGCTGGATGAATACCAGAAGCTCCTGAACGACCGCACCAAGATCGTGTCCGTCACGCAGGTGTCGAACGCGCTCGGTACGGTGGTGCCCGTGAAGGAGATCGTCGCCCTGGCACACCGCGCAGGGGCCAAGGCGCTGGTCGATGGCGCGCAGTCCATCTCGCACATGCGGGTGGACGTGCAGGACATCGGCGCCGACTTCTTTGTGTTCTCGGGCCACAAGGTGTTCGGGCCCACCGGCATTGGCGTGGTGTGGGGCAAGCGCGAGGTGCTGGAAGACATGCCTCCCTGGCAGGGCGGCGGCAACATGATTGCCGACGTGACCTTCGAGAAGACGGTGTTCCAGCCCATCCCCAACAAGTTCGAGGCAGGCACCGGAAACATCGCCGACGCCGTGGGCCTGGGTGCCGCCATCGACTACGTGAACCGCGTGGGCATCGAGAACATTGCGCAGTACGAGCACGACCTGCTGGTGTACGGCATGCAGCAGCTCGGCGCCATCCCGGGTGTGCGCCTGATCGGCACGGCGGCGCACAAGGCCAGCGTGATGTCCTTCGTTCTCGCGGGTTACACCACGGAAGAGGTCGGCAAGGCGCTCAACCAGGAGGGCATTGCGGTGCGCACGGGCCACCACTGCGCGCAGCCCATCCTGCGCCGCTTTGGCGTGGAGACCACGGTGCGGCCGTCGCTGGCGTTCTACAACACGTTTGACGAAATCGACTGCCTCACGACCGTGGTGCGCAGGCTGGCCGCGCAACGGCGGTAACCTGAGCGCACACCGGCTACAGTGCCAGCCGGTTGGCGATCAAAAAAAGGGGAAGTGGGTGTTATGCCCACTTCCCCTTTTTGATGGCGGTGCTTGGATGTGCTGAGGCCAGCCGCTTTCAGGCAACCACCAGTTCAATCGCGGCGCCGTGGGTCTGTCCCAGGTGCCATGCCTGGTGCGGCTGTGTGGCCGGTGAACCGGTGCTCAGCACCACGGCAAACGGCCCGGGGCCGCGCGTGGCAAGCTGCTGCGCTCCGGCTGCGTGCGGCGTAGCACTTTGGGTTGGCTGCGTCAGTACCAGCGTGGTGGCGCCCAGGGCAATGGTGGCCACCCGCGCAGCGGCACCCGGCAGCACAAAGGGCGTGCCAATGTGCGTGCCCTGCGCCTCGCCCAGCAAGGCGCGGTAGCGGGCCAGGCTGGCGTCCAGGTCGTCCACCGCAATCGACAGGCTGAGCACGCTGCGTGCGCCGTTGGGGTGCACGCGGGCGTCGCCCTCGGGCACCCGCAGCGCGCGGGGCGTGATGTCGCCGCACAAGAAAGGCAGGTCGGTTGACGGCGGGCGGGCCGTTTGCCATTGCAGGCGCTCGCCATCGGGCCGCAAGCGGCCTCCGTCGTGGGGGCCGCTGTAGGCCAGGCCCCGGGCCTGCGCACCGCTCACAGTGGCCGCCGTCCCGGGCGGCAGCAGTGCAAAGTCCACGATGCCATCGCCATGCTGGTTCAGCAGTTCCCACCAGCGGTCGCCAGGCGAGGGGGACCGCCAGGCGATGAGCTCAAAGTAGGCGCCATCGGCCAACACGACCAGCGCGTTGTAGGTGGGCCGGCCCGGGTGCTCGCCGCCCTGCAGCACGTTGAAGCCAAGGGCGCGGTAGTCGGTGATGGTCTGCTCCAGATCCTTCACCGCGATCACGATGTGGTCGAGTGTCAATGCCATGGGGTTCCTTTGGGGCTTCTCGGCGTTCAGGCCGCCACCGCGTCGGCGGTGGCGCGCCGGGGTGCGGAGGCGGCGGAGTTCACCAGCTTCACCTCGGCGTGGATGTGCTGTGGATTGCGCAGCAGGTTGAGGATGGGGCAGGTCTGCTCGACGGCCTGGAACAGCGCATCGATATCGGCCTGGCTGGCGGGTGAGTCGATGTGCACCGTGTAGGCGATGTTGTGTGGCCAGATGGGCGTGGACTCGTGCCCGGGTTTGCCGCCGCGCGGGTCGATCACGCCGCTGACCTCCACCTCCAGGCTCGTCAAAGGCACCTGGCGCAAGGCCGCCTGGATCAGGAAGATGTGCGTCACGCAGCTGCCCAGCACCCCCAGCTGCAACTCGGGCGAGCTGGGGCCCAGGTGGTAGCCCGCGAAGTCGGGTGGGCTGTCGCTGATGACCTGGTGATCGCGGATGCGGATGCGGCGCACGCCGCTGCGGCCCTCGGCGCTCACGCGTGCCTGCAGGGCGGCCGGTTGTGCAGTGCCTGCGTCAATGGCGGCATTGCGCGCCAGCACGGCGGTACGTTTTTCGGCCAGGTAGTCGTTCAGGTGGGCATTTGGATGGTGAATCGAAGGGGACAAGGATGCTCTTTCCAACGCCTTCCGCGCCCGGACATCGGACGTGGGGTGAGCAGCGTTGCACACCGATTGTTCGAGGCCCCGCCTGCGCTGGAAACAAACAAAACTGCGCTCGCATATGCGGGTTTCAGATATGCCGGGCGGGGCTGTGTGCTGCGGCCTGCTTCGTCGTTTTGCGCATATGCATGCTACGTAATAGGTGCACGTTCGGATGGTGCGTCGATAGCATGCAACCACATGAATCAGCCCACTTTGAGGCTGGTGTTTCATGGTCTGTCAATGCCGGTCCGGCGACGAGGTACGAACGTGTTTTCTCTGAAGAAATCAATGGGATGGAGGGTGTGGGGTGTATCAGCGCTGGCGCTGGGCGTGCTGGTGGCGGGCTGCTCCAAGCAGGCCAGCGAGCCAGCCGCCTCCACCGGTGCGGCCACCGACCAACCCGTGCAGGGCGGCACTCTGGTGTATCTGGAACAGCAGGCGCACACCAACCTGTACCCACCGGCGGGGGGCTTCTATCCGAACGGCGGCATCCTCAACCAGATCACCGACAAGCTCACCTACCAGGACCCCAAGACGCTGGAGATCCAGCCCTGGATCGCCGAGTCCTGGGCCGTGAACGACACGGCCACCGAGTACACCTTCAAGCTGAAAAAGGGCGTGACCTTCTCGGATGGCACCCCGCTCGACGCCGCTGCCGTGGCCAAGAACTACGACACCTACGGCCTGGGCAACAAGGAGCTCAAGCTGCCCGTGTCCGAAGTCATCAACAACTACGAACGCAGCGAGGCGGTGGACCCGCTCACCGTCAAGTTCTACTTCAGGAAGCCCTCGCCCGGCTTCCTGCAGGGCACGTCCGTCATCGGCTCGGGCCTGGTGTCGCTGGCCACGCTGGCACGGCCCTTCGAAGAACTGGGCGACGCAACCAAGATCATCGGCTCCGGGCCCTTTGTGGTGACGGCCGAGACGCTGGGCAAGGAGCTCACGCTCACCGCCCGCAAGGACTACGCATGGGGCCCCGCCAAACACGCCCACCAGGGCCGTGCGCGCCTGGACGAGATCAAGCTCATCGTCACGCCCGAGGACAGCGTGCGCATCGGCGCGCTGCTGTCGGGCCAGGCGGGCTTCATCCGCCAGGTGCAGGCCTACGACGAAAAGCGCGTGCTCGACCAGAAGTTCGCCATCTACGCGCCCTCCACGCGCGGCGTGAACAACAGCGTGGTCTTTCGCCCGGACAACGCGCTGGTGGCTGATGTGAAGGTGCGCAAGGCGCTGCTGCATGCCACCAACACCCAGGAGATCGTGCAGACCCTGTTCTCGGCCAACTACCCGCAGGCCACATCGGTCATCGCGTCCACCGCGCTGGGCTATGTGAACCTGTCGGCCAAGCTGGGCTACGACGAAGTCAAGGCCAGGCAGCTGCTCGACGAAGCAGGCTGGAAGCTCAATGCCAATGGCCTGCGCGAGAAGGATGGCAAGGAGCTGGTGCTGGCTGCATACGAATCGCTGCCGCAGCCACAGAACAAGGAAACCCTGCAGCTCGTGGCGCAGCAGTGGGCCAAGGTGGGTGTGAAGCTCAACGTGCTGGCGGGCGACTCGGGCAGCCGTACCGTGGACAGTCTCGACCCCGAGAAGACGCCCGTGGCCCCTGGCATGGTGGGCCGCGCCGACCCGGATGTGATCAAGAGCAACTACCACCCCACCAACCGCAACGTGCTGCTGCAAAAGGGTGGTGTGAGCACCAAGGTCAAGTCGTTTGAGGACATCAAGCTCAACGGGCTGTTCGATGCCATCGCGGCCGAAACCGACCCCGCCAAGCGCCTGGCGCTCACGGGCGATGTACAGAACTACCTGATCGACCAGGCGTATGTGATTCCGGTGTTTGAAGAGCCGCAGGCTTTTGCCGGTGCACCCTCGGTGAAGGGCGTTGGTTTTGAGGCCGTGGGCCGCCCCAGCTTCTACGGCACCTGGGTCGCTGCAAAACACTGACCTTTTGAAGGCGCCCGTTTCGTCGGCTCGGCGCCCTTTGCCGCACAAGGAGTGATCGACATGTTCATCAAGTACCTCGCCAATCGCACCGGCCAGGCCCTGCTGGTGCTGTGGGCTGCTTTCACGGCGTCCTTCGTGCTGCTGCAGCTGCTGCCGGGCGATGCGATCCTGATCAAGTTCCTGAACCCTGAGTTTGGCCTGGGGCCGCAGGAGATTGCGGACATCCGTGCGGCCTACGGTGCGGACACGTCCGTGTGGCAGCAGTACCAGCACACGCTGCTGGGCTTCCTCAGCGGCAACTTCGGGTATTCGGTGCAGGCGGGCGTGCCGGTGAGCCAGGGACTGGCCACCAACCTGCCGCCCACGCTGCGCCTGGCGGGGCTGGGCTTTGCTGCCGCGCTGCTGCTGGCGGTGGTGCTGGCCTTCGTGTCGCAGCTCACGCGCTGGGGCTGGCTGCGAGCAGCGCTGCAGTCACTGCCCTCGCTGTTCATCTCGGTGCCGGTGTTCTGGCTGGGGATCATGCTGATCCAGGTGGTGTCGTTCCGCCTGGGGTGGATTCCGGTGATCAACCCCGGCAAGTGGCAGGGCCTGGTGCTGCCCACGCTCACGCTGGCCATTCCCATCGCTGCGCCGTTGGCGCAGATCCTGATCCGCAACATCGACGAGGTGCTCACCCAGCCGTTCGTTGCCGTGGCGCGTGCCAAGGGCGCCACGCGCCAATGGGTGCTGTGGAAACACGTGGCGCGCAACGCGGTGCTGCCCACGCTGACCATCGCGGGCGTGTTGTTCGGCGAGCTGCTGGCCGGTGCCGTGGTCACCGAGGCGGTGTTCGGCTTGAATGGCCTGGGCAGCCTCACGCAGCAGGCCGTGGGCAACCAGGACACCGCCGTGCTGCAGGCCGTGGTGGTGGTGTCGGCCACGGCCTTCGTGTTCATCAACCTGGTGGTGGATCTGCTGTACCCGGTTTTCGATCCCCGCCTGCGTTCCCGTCTCGGCGCCTGAAGGAGCCTGCCATGTCCACCACCTCTTCGACCGCCGACCTGGGCGCCTTTGTTGGCGCCGCGCAGCCTGCACCACAACGCTACGAGCGCGCCGCCGTGGCCCCCGCTGCTGTGGTGGCGCCCACGCCCACGGCATTCCTCCCTGCGGCCCCGCCGCCGCGCACACGCCACAGTGCGTGGGCCCACCGTGCCATTCAGCGCGCGCGCAGCGCCCCCCTCAGCCTGTGGCTGGCCTGGGGTGTGATCGCACTGGTGGCGCTGTGGGCAGTGGTCCCCGGTGTTTTCACCAGCTACAGCGCCACAGCGGGTGTGGCTGGTCAGCAGCTGCAGGCGCCGTCGGCCGCCCACTGGCTGGGCACCGATGCGCTGGGCCGCGACGGCTATGCACGCCTGGTGTTCGGCGCGGTGCATTCGCTCTCGGGCGCGTTCCTGGCCGTCGCTGTGGGGCTGGTGCTGGGCACGCTGCTGGGCGTGCTGGCGGGCTCCATCGGTGGCTGGGTGGAGGACGTGATCATGCGCACCGTCGATGTGCTGCTCTCGGTGCCCCCGCTGCTGCTGTCGCTGTCCATCATCATCATCCTGGGCTTTGGCACGCTGAATGCGGCGGTGGCTGTGGGCGTGGCCTCGGTGGCCAGCTTTGCGCGGCTCACGCGGTCCGAGGTGGTGCGCGTGCGCCGCTCGGAATATGTGGAGGCCGCGTTCGGCAGCGGCGGGCGTTTCGGTGCCGTGCTGTGGCGCCACGTGCTGCCCAACTCGCTGACCTCGGTGATCGCGATGGCGGCGCTGCAGTTCGGCTCGGCGATTCTGTCGATTTCCACCCTCGGCTTTCTGGGCTATGGAGCGCCGCCGCCCACGCCGGAATGGGGCCTGTTGATTGCCGAGGGGCGCAACTACATTGCCACGGCCTGGTGGCTGACCACCGTGCCCGGGCTGGTGGTGGTGGCCGTGGTGCTGTCGGCCAACCGCATCAGCGCCGCGCTCACCCAGGGGCGCGCATGACCGCCACGCTGGTCTCCGCACCCACCCCTCTCCTGGAGGTGGAAAACCTCGCCATCGCCTACCGCGACAAGGACCACGAACAGCGCGTAGTGCACGGCGTGTCATTCTCCATCGCACCCGGCGAAGTCGTGGCGCTGGTGGGCGAATCCGGCTCGGGCAAGACCACCACCGCGCAGTCCATCATCGGCCTGCTGGCCGACAACGGCCGGGTGCAGCAGGGCGCGATCCGGCTCAACGGCACGGACATCGCGGGCTGGTCGGCCGACCGTTTCGACACCGTGCGCGGCCGCGTGGTGAGCCTCATCCCGCAGGACCCGACCAGCTCGCTCAACCCCGTGCGCACGGTGGGTGAGCAGGTGGGCGAGATCCTGCAGATCCACCGCTACGGCGACCGCCGGGCCATCGCGCAGCGCGTGGTCGAGCTGCTGGCCAAGGTGGGCCTGTCGCAGCCCGAGCTGCGCGCGCGGCAGTACCCGCACGAGCTGTCGGGCGGCATGAAGCAGCGTGTGCTGATCGCGATTGCGATTGCGCTGCAGCCCGCGCTCATCATTGCCGACGAGCCCACCAGCGCGCTCGACGTGACGGTGCAGCGGCGCATCCTCGACCTCATCGACGAACTGCGCCGTGAGTTCGGCACCGCCGTGTTGCTGGTCACGCACGACCTGGGCGTGGCGGCCGACCGCGCCCACCGGCTGGTGGTGCTGCAGGGCGGGCGCATCCAGGAGCAGGGCGAGACGGCCAGCGTGCTGCGCAACCCGCAAAGCGCCTACACGCGCAAGCTGCTGGCCGATGCGTCCTCGCTGGCCAGTGCTGCCTTTCGCGCCCCGCGCGCCCTGGCGGCCAACGATGCGCCCGAGCGGCCCGAGGACTTCGCCATCGTGGTCGAAGGCCTGGTGCACGACTTTCCAGTGGCGGGGCGCAAGGAGCCCTTTCGCGCGGTGGATGGCGTGTCCTTCCGTGTGCGGCGTGGCACCACACATGCCATCGTGGGCGAGTCGGGTTCGGGCAAGACCACCACCATCCGCGACGTGGTGGGCTTTCGCCAGCCCACGGCGGGCCGCATCGTCATTGAGGGCACGGACCTCACCACCCTGCGCGGCGAGGCGCTGCGGCAGTTCCGCCGCACGGTGCAGCTGGTCTACCAGAACCCGTTCAGCTCGCTGGACCCGCGCCAGACCATCTTCCAGATCATCGAAGAGCCGCTGCTGAACTTCGACCCGCTGCCCGCCGCCGAGCGCGCGCGCCGCGTGCAAGACATCCTGGCCCGTGTGGGCCTGCCAGCGGCCGTGCTGGAGCGTCGGCCGCTGGCCCTGTCCGGCGGGCAGCGCCAGCGCGTGGCCATTGCGCGCGCCCTCATCCTGCAGCCGCGTGTGCTGGTACTCGACGAGGCCGTGTCGGCCCTGGACGTGACCGTGCAGGCGCAGATCCTGGCGCTGCTGGACACCTTGCAGCGCGACCTGGGCCTGACCTATCTCTTCATCTCGCACGACCTCGCCGTGGTGCGCCAGATCGCGGACACCGTCTCGGTGCTGCAGGGTGGCCGCCAGGTGGATGCGGGACGCGTGGAAGACGTGTTCCTGCGCCCCGGCAGCGAGTACACGCGCGAACTCATTGCCGCCATTCCCGGAAAGAAAAACCCACACCATGACCCTCTCACAGACCTCTCCCACCAAACGCCTCGGGTTCTTCAGCAGGCTGCTTGACGATGTGCCTGCGGGCGAACGCTACCGGCTCGTGACCGAGCAGATCGCCCATGCCGAGGCTTTCGGTTTCGACTCCGCCTGGGTGGCGCAGCACCATTTCCACGAGCACGAAGGCGGCCTGCCTTCGCCCTTCGTTTTCCTGGCCCATGTGGCGGCGCGCACGCGGCGCATCCGCCTGGGTACGGGCATCGTGACCCTGCCCATGGAAAACGCGGTGCGTGTGGCCGAAGACGCCATCGTGCTCGACCTGCTCTCGGGCGGGCGGCTGGAGCTGGGCGTAGGCACGGACGGCACACCCGAATCGTTCGCGGCCTTCGGCATCACCAGCGAAGACCGCAGCGCGGTCTATGCGCGCCACCTGGCCCTGGTGCGCGAGGCCTGGGCCGGGCGCCCGCTGCCCGGGGGCGACCGGCTGTACCCGGCCGCCGAGCAACTGCTGGGCCGCATCTGGCAGGCCACGTTTTCGGTGGCGGGGGGCGAGCGTGCGGGGCAGGCGGGCGATGGGCTCATGCTGTCGCGCACCCAGCCGCGCACGGCCGATGCGCCCAACGCGTCGCTGTCGGACCTGCAGCATCCCATCATCGATGCCTACCTGGCGGCACTGCCTGCGGGCACCACCCCACGCATCGTGGGCTCGCGCAGCCTGTTCGTGGCCGATGACCGCAACGAGGCGCTGCGCCTGGCCGATGTGGGCCTGCGCCGTTCTGCCGCACGTTTTGCAGCGGCGGTGTCGCCTGGGCAGGCCCCGCGCCCCGGGCCCGATGCACCGCTCGCCACCTTGATCGCTGCCTACGACGTGCATGTGGGCACCCCCGACGACGTGATCGCCTCGCTGCGGGCCGACACGGCGCTGGCGCGCACCACCGACATCGTGTTCCAGGTGCACTCGGTGGACCCGCCACACGCACAGATCCTGCGCTCCATCGAACTCACGGCCACCCATGTCGCCCCGGCGCTGGGCTGGGTGCGCAAGCCGCCCGGCAGCGCCACGGCCGCACCCGTGGCCACACCCACTTCCGCAACCCGTACCGAGGCCTTTGCATGAGCCAAGCCAACCCCTCTTCTCTGCCGGGCCACACCTTGCCCGATGTGATCGACCTGCTCGTGGGCATCGAGCCCGGCGACCACCTGGACACCCTCCGCCGCCACCGCCTGCAGGCGCGCACCCACGCGCAGGAAAGCTACCGCGCGCTGTTTGTGCCCACGGCCCCCGCGCCCGGCGCGGTGACGCTGGCCGAGCGCCTGGCGGTCGCCGCGTTCGTCGCTGGCCTGCACCAGCAGCCGGATGCGGCCGCGTTCTATGCCGCCGCGCTGGTGGCGCAGGACGCGGGTGCGGGGCTGGCCCAGGCGATCGCGGCCGAGGTGAGCCGGGGCGCGGCGCAGGGGCCGTATGGCCACTACCCCGCCGGCCCCTTGAGCCGCGAGAACACCGCCGGCCCGGTCTATGCCGTGGGCGAGGCGCAGCGCACCGTGCTGGGCGCGCGGCTGTCGGCGGGCTTGGCGCATGCACACCTGCAGACCTTTCGCCCGCGCGACGCGAGCCCCGAGGCCCTGCAGGCGCTGCTGGACGCGGGCTGGTCAGCCACCGACATCGTGATCCTGTCGCAGCTGGTGGCGTTCCTGTCGTTCCAGATCCGCGTGGTGGTGGGCCTGCGTGCGCTGGCTGCCCACCCTGCATCCCCCACACCGTTGTCCCCCCGCACCGCAGAGGCCCAGCCATGAGCGAACACGCTGTCATCACCCACCCCGGCAACCACGAACCCACCGCCTTCACGCAGGCGCAGCTTGAATGGCTGCCCTGGCTACCGCCGCTGCCCGAGGACGAACTCACCGAGCGCCACTACGCTGGCCTGGTGGATGCCGCACGCGCCAAGTCGCCCTACTTCCGCCTGCTGGCGCGCGACCCGGACACGCTGGGCGCGCGCACCCGCACCGACAAGGACATCTTCTACAACCCCGACGCCGGCCTGCCCCGCGCGGAGCGCGAGCTGTCGGCCACGGCCACATCGCGCGCCAACGGCTGCATCTACTGCGCATCGGTGCATGCGCGGTTTGCCTCGCACTTCTCGCACCGCGAGGCCGATGTGCAGCGCCTGCTGGACGAAGGCGTGGGCGCCGACCTGGGCCCGCGCTGGAACGCCATCGTCGAAGCTTCCGTGGCCCTCACCGCCACCCCCACGGCGCTGGACGGCGCCCACATCGAACGCCTGCGCGCCGAGGGGCTCGATGATTTCGCGATCTCGGATGCGCTGCACGGAGCGGCGTTTTTCAACTGGGCTAATCGGCTGATGTTGTCGCTGGGGGAGCCGCAGCAAGCAGCCGCCGCGACGTGAAATGGTGGCCTGAAAAGGGGTCCATTGATGGTTCTCCACCCGTTCGGGCTCGGCGTGAACGGTGTGGAGGAGGTCAGCGCCCCCTCAATCCAGCCACCCCTTGGGCACTTTGTCGGCCTTCTTCTCCACCGGGTTGGCCGTGAGCCACTGGGGTGCGTACTGCCGCATGAACTCCTTGGCCTTGTCGGGGCGGGCCGACAGCCAGGCGTCGTAGGCGCCTTCGTTCAGGATGGCGGGCATGTTCTGCTCGCTGCCCGGCGGGCCGTAGCGCTGCAGCAGCGCGTGGTTGTTGGCGTTCACGGTGAGCAGGCAGTAGCTCACGATCACCTCGCCGTCCGCCCCTTGCCAGCGCGCCCACAGGCCCGCCAGGCCCATGGGCTTGCCGTCCACGCGGGCGATGCGGGTGGGCACGGCCTTGCCGGTGCGCCAGTCGTCTTCAAAAAAGGCCTGCATCGGCACGATGCAGCGCTGGCCGTTCAGCCAGGCGTCGCGGAACGCGGTGCCGGTGGAGGCCAGGTCTGACTTGGCGTGGGCGAGCTTGGGCGCGCGCAGCTTGGCGTCGGACGCCGACTTGACCCAGTGGGGCACCAGGCCCCATTGCGCGGGCACCAGCACGCGCTCTGCGCTGTCGCTGCTGGCCTCCTCGCCCGCCGGTGGGGGCGGCGCCGCACCCAGGGCGGCGGCGCTGGCGGCGGGCACGATGCAGGCCCCGGGTTTGCGCGGGCGCAGGTGGCGCTCCAGCGGCGTGTCGGGCGGCGCCACGGCAAAGGCCTCGCGGTAGCTGTCGGCGGGGTGCAGGGTTTCGTAGTGGGTGGCCATGGGGCGATGGTAGCGGGTGGCGGCTGGGTTTATGAATAAAAATCGGCCTTTCCGCGCATCTGGTAAAGGTTGTTAGCTATGAAAAATGTAGTTAACAACCTTTCGGCACTGCGGGGGCATTGCGGCAGCCCTGATGTGCGTCAAGCCCCTTGTCGCCTGTGTTGTGACGGGCTGGCGCGCGGTTTTGACAATGGCCGCATGGACTTCGCACCCTCACCCCTGGCCCGTGCACTGCTGGCACGGCTCACTGCTTTCATGGACCGCTACCTGCTGCCCTACAACGCCGCCTGGCATGCGGCCGTGGCGGCGGGCGACTACCCGCCGCCGTTTCTGGACGACCTCAAGACACTGGCGCGCGAAGAGGGGCTGTGGAACCTGTTCTTGCCCACGCTGCGCGAAGACGAGCCCGGCACGCGCCTCACCAACCTCGACTACGCGCCGCTGGCCGAGGCCATGGGCCGCCTGCCCTGGGCGGCCGAGGTGTTCAACTGCCAGGCGCCGGACACCGGCAACATCGAGCTGCTGCACCGCTTTGCCACGCCCACGCAGCGCGCGCGCTGGCTGGTGCCGCTGCTGCACGGCCAGATGCGCTCGGCCTTTGCGATGAGCGAGCCCGACGTGGCCTCGTCCGACCCCACCAACCTGCAGACCACCGTGCGGCGCGAGGGCGATGACTTGGTGATCAGCGGCCGCAAGTGGTTCATCACGGGCGCTGCGCACCCGCACTGCCAGCTGCTCATCGTGCTGTGCCGCAATGCGGATGCCGATGGCGCAGATGGTCACCACCGCCACAGCAGCCACAGCAGCCACAGCAGCCACAGCATGGTGCTGGTGCCTGCTGACGCAGCAGGCGTGCAGATCGTGCGGAACATCCCCGTGCTGCATCACCATGCGCCCGAGGGGCATTGCGAGATTTTGCTGCGTGGCGTGCGGGTGCCGGGGGATCACCTGCTGGGCGACTGGGGCGCGGGCTTTGCGATGGCGCAGGCGCGGCTGGGCCCGGGGCGGGTGCACCACTGCATGCGCAGCATCGGCCAGTGCGAGCTGGCCCTTTCCCTGGCTGCCGGGCGCGCGCTGGAGCGCACGGCGTTTGGCAAGCCGCTGGCCGAGCAGGCCAATGTGCAGGACTGGCTGGCTGAGTCGCGCATCGAGATCGACCAGGCGCGGCTGCTGGTGCTGCATGCGGCCTGGCTGCTGGACCAGGGCGATGCCGTGGACGCGCGCCAGGTGCGCGCCCAGGTGGCTGCCATCAAGCTGGTGGCCGCGCGCCTGCAGCAGCGCGTGGTGGACCGCGCCATGCAGATTTTTGGCGCCATGGGCCTGTCGCCCGACACGCCGCTGGCCGCCTTCTGGACCTGGGGCCGTGCGCTGCGCCTGATGGACGGGCCCGACGAGGTGCACCTGCGCACCGTGGCGCGGCACGAGCTGGCCCGGGCGCGCGCGGGGCTGGGGGGGTCCAGCGCCTGGTTCACCACGCCCGAGCAACTGCGCGCGCCGCCGCACCTGAGCGCGTGACGGGCTCCGTGCGAGCAGTGGGCACCGCGCAGGCAGACGAGGCCGCCCCGGCCCGCCTCCCACTTGGCAGCCCGGGGCGGCTTGGAGATACTGGCCACCATTCCTCACTCTGGAAGACCACGCTATGCACCCGCCCGCCATTGCCCTGACCACGGCCCTGTTGTTGACCGGCGCGCTGGCCCCCGCGCAAGCCCAGGTACAGAAGATGCGCCCCGGCCTGTGGGAACACAGCGTGGCCATGAAAAGCCAGAGTGGCGAGATGGAGGCGGCCATGGCGCAGATGCAGAAGTCCATGGCCAGCATGACGCCCGCGCAGCGCAAGCAGATGGAGCAGATGCTGGCGCAGCAGGGCGTGGCCATGGGACCGGGGGGCAACACCACCACCGTGAAGGTGTGCATCAGCCCCGAGCAGGCCGACCTGGACCGCATCCCGCCGCAGGAGGGCTGCACGCAGACCGTGAACCGCACCGGGCCGAACGCGGTGGCCATGCGCTTCAGCTGCAAGGGCGCGCAGGGCCAGCCGCCCACCACGGGCGAGGGCACCATGACCTTCAACGGCCCCACGGCCTACACGGGCCAGTTCAAGGTCAAGACCACCAGCAACGGCAAGCCCGACCAGCTCGACATGGCGCAAACCGGCAAGTGGCTGGCCGCCGACTGCGGCGCGCTCAAACCCGTGCGTTGAAGGGGGGCGGGCCCGCAGCGGGGCGCAGCGGGTGCTGCGGGCCGCTGGGCGCCACCACCCAGCGGTTGCGCCCCAGGGCCTTGGCGGTATAGAGCGCCTGGTCGGCGCGCTCCAGCGTGTGCACCACGGTGTCGCCCGGCAGGTGCAGGGCCAGGCCTGCCGACACGGTCAGGCGCAGCGTGCCCGTGGCGTGGGGGATTTCGAGCGCCTCCACCGCCTGCCGCACGCGTTCCAGCAGTTCGCGGGCGTCGTCCAGCTGGGTTTCGCAGAGCATCAGCACAAACTCCTCGCCGCCCCAGCGGGCCAGCACATCGGTGTCGCGCACGTTGGCGCGCACGGTGCCCGCAAAGGCCTGCAGTGCGCGGTCGCCGGTGGCGTGGCCGTGCTGGTCGTTGATGGGCTTGAAGTGGTCGATGTCGAGCTGCGCCAGCAGCAGGGGGCGGCCGCTGCGCAGGCTGCGGCGGTGTTCCAGCTCCATCAGGTCGAGCATGGCGCGGCGGTTGATGAGCCCGGTCAGCTCGTCGCGTGTAGCCAGCTCGCGGTTGATGTCCAGCGCCTGCGCCAGCGCCTCGCGCTGCTGCTGCAGCCGGGCGCGGATGCGGTGGATGCGTAGGTTCAGCGCAATGCACCCCCCGAGCACGATGACGACCATGAGGGCATAGGCGGTGTCGAGGTAGCCCGAGGCGTTGGCGCTCAGGCGCGAACTCACGCCGATCGCGCAGCCAAAGGCCACCAGCGCATAGATGCCGATGCCGATCACCTCGGCCACCGTGAGGCCGAAGGTGCCGAAGAACAGGATCATGGCCAGCACGCTGGGCACCAGCCCGCGCGCCTCGCCCGCCAGCACGTAGGCCACGGCGCCGCTGGTGATGGTCCAGGCCATCTGGGGCAGGGTGAGGGAGGGGTCGCGCAGCGCGAGTGTGGCGCCGGACCGGATGAAGGCTGTCATCACGGCCAGCCCGCCCACCGAGAGGGCGGCCCACCAGTGCACGGCGGTGGCGTTCAGCGCAGCGCTGGCATGCGCCACCAGCAGCATCACGCCCGCGCTGGCGGTCATCAGCAGCAGGGCCAGCAGCGCCATCCCCACCAGCGTGCGCCGCCGGGGATCGGTGGAGAGAATCACATCCCTGAGGCGTTGCCAGCGGGAAGGGTGGCGCAAGGTGGGGGCTCCTGCCAGAGGTGGGGCCACGCGCAGGGCGCGGCCGATCGGGCATTTTAGGCCGCAGGGGCCCGCGCGTACATCCCTACAGCAGGGTCAGAGCCGCCAGGGCCGCCAGCGGAGCGGTTTCGGCGCGCAGCACGCGGGGGCCGAGCGTGACGGGGGCAAAGCCATGTTGCAGGGCCAGGTCTTCCTCGGCGCTGCTGAGCCCGCCTTCGGGGCCCGAGAGGAACAGCACCGGCCCGGCCGGGGCCGCCGCCTGCTGCAGCGGCAAGGTGCCTGCGCGCAGCGACAGCAGCAGGCGCTGCGCAGCCCCGGCCCCGTCAGGCGCTGCGGCCCCTGCCTGAGCACGCGCCCAGCCCGCGAGGTCGATGGCATCGTGCACCACGGGCACGCGGTTGCGGCCACATTGTTCGCAGGCGGCCACGGCCACGGCCTGCCAGTGGGCGATCTTTTTGTCGGCGCGCTCGCCCTTGAGCTTGAGCACGCTGCGCTCGGCCACCAGCGGGGTGATGCTGGCCACGCCCAGTTCGGTGGCTTTTTCCACGAGCCAGTCCATGCGCTCGTTGGCGGTGATGCCCGCGAGCAGGTGCACGGCGCGCGGCGCCTCGCGCTCGGTGGCGTGGTGGGCGCCCACCTGCACCAGCACATCGCTGCGGCCCATTTTCAGCACGGTGGCCTCGAACTCGCCGCCTTCGCCGTTGATCAGCGTCAGCGCATCGCCGGGCTGCAGGCGCAGCACCTGCACATGGCGCGCGGCGCCGGGGGGCAGGTCGATCTCGGCGCCCGTGGCCAGTGGAGCGGGGCAGTGGAAACGGGGCATTTGCTATGTTTTTGATAGCTTTCTGGGCAAGCTGGTCGCGCGCAGAGGGCTGTTTTTGCTTGAAATTTTGCGGCTGGGCGGTGGTGCCTGCCTACATGCGGCCGTAGGCAAAGCCCACCACGGGCTCGGTGCCTTCGATCTGGTCGAGCATCTTGAGCAGCGGGCCCAGCTGGCGGTAGCGGTTGGCGGTGGCGCGGATGTAGGCCATGAACCGGGGCGCGTCGGCCAGGTACTTGGGCTTGCCGTCGCGCAGCGTCAGGCGCGCAAAGATGCCCGCGACCTTGAGGTGGCGCTGCAGGCCCATCCATTCCACCGCGCGGTAGAACTCGCCAAAGTCATCGCCCCAGCCGCTGGCGCTGGTGGCACCCAGCAGCCCGGCCTTGCGCGCCTTCTCCCAGTAGCGCACGGTGATGTCGATGATGAATTCCTCTTCCCAGCTGATGAACGCGTCGCGCAGCAGGCTGGCAATGTCGTAGGTGATGGGGCCGTAGACCGCGTCCTGGAAGTCCAGTACGCCCAAAGGTGCGCCGTCTTGCACCGGCGCCATCAGATTGCGGGTCATGAAGTCGCGGTGCACATATACCTGGGGTGCGGCCAGGTTGTGCGCCACGATGGCGTCAAAGGCGCTGCTCAAGGTGGCCTGCTGCTTGTCATCCAGGGTGACGGCGCGGTGCTTGGCCAGGTACCAGTCGGGGAACAGTGCCAGCTCGCGGCGCAGCAGGGGCTCGTCGTAGGCGGGCAGCACGCCGGGGGTGGAGGCCTTTTGCCACTGCAGCAACACATCGGTGGCTTGCACGTACCAGGCATGGGCGTCCTGGGGTTTTTCGGGGTTCAGCCGCTCGATCACGGTCTGGTGGCCCAGGTCGGTCAGAAGCATGAAGC
>Ga0187845_1000537_pt1 | contig 22715 bp, 19 predicted proteins | sample SpaLakP09_SKY_68_FD_134515 | JGI IMG/M metagenome (GOLD analysis project Ga0187845, IMG submission 134515) | Oligotrophic lake water microbial communities from Sparkling Lake, Wisconsin, USA - SP09_SKY_68 | ecosystem: Environmental > Aquatic > Freshwater > Lake | place: USA: Sparkling Lake... | reverse complement strand
ATTGCTGCAGCTGCTCACGTGAGTGCACCGCCTTGAGAAAGCCTAGCTGAGTAACCAGTCGGTCTGGTTGCTGCAGATAGAAATCATAGTCTTCCAGCAAGAAGCGCACGCGCTCGGCCAGTGTCACTTCCATGCTCAGACATTCGCTGGCGTGCATGCGCGAAAACAGGCTGTCCGGCAGGCTGAGTGTGCCGATCTTGCGGCTTTCCGATTCGATGAACACCGGGCGCGCCGGGTCCAGCTGCAATATGGCCAGACGCAACATGCTGTCGAACCATTTTTGCGAGGGTTGGGGCTGATCGGGCAGCCGTCCCAGTACCGAGCCGCGATGCACGGCCAGGGCTTCCAGATCCAGCACCTGTTTGCCGTTGCGCTGCAGGGCATGCAGCAAACGGCTCTTGCCCGAGCCGGTGGGGCCGCAGATGACCTTGAGCCGCAGCGTGGCCGGCAGGCTGGCCAGATCGGCCAGTACCTGATGGCGATAGCTCTTGTAGCCGCCCTCCAGCTGATGGGTATTCCAGCCGATCTGGCTGAAGATGATGGCCATCGAGGCCGAGCGCTGGCCGCCGCGCCAGCAGTAGATCAGCGGCTTCCAGGATTTTGGCCTGGCATGGAAATGCTGCTGCAAGTGACGGGCGATATTCTGTGCCACCAGTGCGGCGCCCAGCTTGCGCGCTTCGAAGGGGCTGACCTGCTTGTAAAGGGTGCCCACCCGGATACGTTCTTCGTCATCCAGCACCGGGCAATTGATGGCGCCGGGCAGGTGATCTTCGGCGAATTCGGCTGGCGAGCGCACGTCGATGATCTCGTCAAACTCGGCCAGCTGTGATAGTTTCGCGACCTTGAAAAGCATGGTGGGAGTTGCCCTGAAATGGCTGAAATCAAACTGACGCAATTATCCCACGGCGGTGGCTGTGGCTGCAAAATTGCTCCTGCGGTACTGGAATCCATCCTCTCCACGGCACGGGAGAAAATGGTGTTCCCGCAGCTCATGGTTGGCACGGAAACCAGCGACGATGCCGCAGTGTACCGCCTCAACGATCAGCAGGCGATTGTTGCCACCACCGATTTCTTCATGCCCATCGTGGATGATGCCTTCGATTTTGGCCGCATCGCCGCCACCAATGCGCTGTCCGATATCTACGCCATGGGTGCCACGCCCATCATGGCGCTGGCCATTGTCGGCATGCCGGTCAATGTGTTGCCGGTGGAAACCATACGCGCCATTCTGGATGGCGGGCAGGCGGTGTGTGCTGACGCCGGCATTCCCATTGCCGGTGGCCATTCCATTGATTCGCCCGAACCGATTTACGGCCTGGTTGCGCTGGGGGTGGTTCATCCCGACCAGCTCAAGCGTAATTGCGATGCCCGCGCCGGCGATGTGCTGATCATGGGCAAGGCGCTGGGCGTGGGCATTCTGGCGCAGGCCATGAAAAAAGGCGTGCTGGATGAGGCCGGCTATCAGGCGCTGATTGCCACCACCACCCAGCTGAACAAGGTGGGTGCCACGCTGGCCGGCATGGAGGGTGTGCATGCACTGACCGATGTCACCGGCTTCGGCTTGCTCGGTCATCTGCTGGAAATCTGCAAGGGCTCCGGACTGCAAGCGCAGGTGGAGATGGCGGCGGTGCCGCTGATCCCCGCAGCGCGCCCGTTTGCCGAGCAAGGCTATGGCCCTGGCGCCATTGAGCGTAATCAGGCCAGCTTTGGTCAGCATGTCCGCTTTGCCGCTGGCCTGCCCGACTGGCAGCAGCGCGTGCTGGCTGATCCGCAAACCAGCGGTGGCCTGCTGGTCGCCGTGGCGGCCGAACAGGCTCCTGCCGTATTGGCCGCTTTCCAGGCCGCCGGTTTTGGCCAGGCTGCGGTCATCGGCCAATTACAGGAAGGCGCGGCGCAGATCGTCGTCCGCTGAAAGCGGCTGTGTGCTGCAGGCAACACTCCAACCCGGCTCTGGCCGGGTTTTTTCATGGCTAAAGCCGGGTGCTGACGGCATGCGGGCAGACAGCAGGCTCTTGCTGCAAAAGCGGTCTATGCTGTGAATGCAGCCAGTGATTTAGCCTCGCACAAAGCATGGCCAATCTGGCCTTGTTCTTGCTTTGCTTATGGTCGACATGGGCTTGAGTGATTGCATTGACAAGCGCATGTTTCTCGCGCATTTTGCTGGTTTGCAAATATAAAGCCAGCATTTCAAAAAGACGCTGAATTATAAATAAACAATCCCGTACAACGGGTGCGGCAGTGGAGAGGGTGAGGCGAATGAAGCGAGGCATGAGCATCGGGTCGCGACTGGTATCGACCCAGGTAGTGTTGATGATGGTGGTGGCCATGAGCTTGGCGCTGCCGCTGTATGTCTTCACCGGACGGGTCATGCAGGAACGCACCGAAAAGGTCCAGTCACAGTTGCTGACCCAATCGATCAACATGATCGACGCATTCAATGAGTCGCTCAAAATCACCACCCGCCAGTTTGAAAAAGTGTTGCTGGGTGAGATTGGCGGCGCCTTTGCCATCAACCCGGCCAGCAAGATCGACGTCTCAGGCACGGCAACCCCGGCCCTGCTGCTGGGCAGTACCGCCATCAATGGTAATAACGATATTGTCGACCGCTTTTCCTCCAAGACAGGTAATGTCGCCACGCTATTCGTCAAGGATGGTGACGATTTCGTCCGCATCGCCACTTCGGTGCTGAAGGAAGACGGCGGGCGGGCACTGGGCACCAAGCTGGATCATGCCAGCCCGGCCTATGCCCAGCTGATGAATGGCGAAAACTCCTCGGGCCGGGTCGACTTGTATGGCCGCGATTACATCACCAGTTACAGCCCGATCAAGGACGCCAGCCAGAATGTGATCGGCGCCACTTTTGTCGGAGTCGGTGCCACCGAAGGCATCGCCGGCCTGCTGGTGCGCCTGTCCAAGGTGAAACTGGGCGAGGGCGGACATATCGACATCGTCGATATCAACAAGAATTCCAAATCCTTTGGCCAATACGTGCAGCACCCGAAACTGTCCGGCAGACCGGTCAGCAAGGACGTGGACGCAGCCGGCCAACCCTATGTCAACGATTTGATGGCCAGCGGGCAGGGCGCGCTAACCGTCAAGCTGCCGGGTGAAAACGGCGCGGCCGAGCATATGTTGTCCTATGCCACCTACAAGCCGTGGGGCTGGATGATCATCAGCAACGAGACCCGCAGCGAGCTGGAAAAGGAAAATCACCAACTGCTGCTGTGGCTGGCTGGCGGTGCCGGTTTGTTGTTGCTGATCCTGGCGCTGGCCCTGCTCTTGTTTACCAACCGCCTGGTGGCGCGTCCGGTGCGCCAGCTGGTCGAGGAAGTGGGCGGCATTCGCGACAGTCGCGATTTGACACGGCGCCTCGCCATCAACCGCAAGGATGAAGTAGGGCAGGTGGCCGATGCCATGAACAGCCTGCTGGACAGCTTTCAGCAGGCGCTCAATCGCACCAGCTCGCATGCCATCGACCTGGACCATGCCGCGCAGGAACTGTCGGACAAGGCCAGCTCTGCTGCTGCCAGTTCGGGCGAGCAGCGTACCAGTGCCCAGGCCATGTCTGAGCACACCGGCATGCTGATTGCCGGGGTGCAGCAGATTGAAAAAGTAGCCAGCGAAGCCAGCGATGCCGCACGAGCCTCCAGCGAAGCGGCCCAGGCCGGTAGTGAAAGCCTGGTGGCAGCGGTCGATGGCGTCAGCCATATCTCGGCAACACTCAGCCAGGCGGCCGACAGCCTGAAGGCGCTGGAAAGCAGTGCGCAGCAGATTACCGCCATCGTCAACGTGATTCACGATATTGCCGACCAGACCAATTTGCTGGCGCTCAATGCTGCCATCGAGGCTGCCCGTGCCGGCGAAATGGGCCGTGGCTTTGCCGTGGTGGCCGATGAAGTACGCAAGCTGGCCGAACGTACCAGCGTGTCCACCCAGGAAATCAGCGGCATGATAGGCAAGATCCAGTCCGCCACTGATGATGCAGTCAAGTCGATGCGCCAGTCAGTCGTACAGGCGTCGGAAGGCGCTGCCATTACCTCCGGTGCCCGCGTGGCCATTGCCTCGATTGTGGAAGACTCGCGCCGCGCCATGGAAGTGGTACAGCGCATCAACCGCGAACTGTCGCAGCAGCGCGATATCGTGCAGCAAATGGCCGAGCGGGTGAATTCGGTGGCCAGCCAGGCAGAAAGCAGCAATGAGGCGGCCGAGCGCTCGGCCGAAACCGCCCGCCACATGGCGGGACTGGCCGACTCGCTGAAGGAAGAAGTGCGCGCCTTCCGTACCTGAGCCGGTGGCAGTGACATAAACAAGGGGATGCTAAGAGCGTCCCCTTGTTTATTGGTATGAGCGATTCAGAAGCTCCAGCGCAGGCTGAACGTGGTGACATTCACTCGCTTATGCTGGCCTACGGTGTTGGTTTTGGGTGCATAACCGATTTCCAGTGCCACGTCCTTGCTACCAACACTGATCATGGGCAGCGCCGCGACCCCCTTGATGCCTGAACCATCCAGATAACCGGCTTGTACCCCGGCCCCCAGATAGACTGGGCCTATGATTTGCCATTCTTTGCGATAGCCTACCGACACATACCAGGCCTGCTGCTCGAATGAGTCGCGGTAAGTTGCTGCCCGTGTGAACCAGCGGCCATTGTCCTCATTCCCGGCAAAAGCCCACTCCAGTCCAAGCCCTGGGTTGTTGTTATTGAACTCACAACTTTTCGCTTTCTCCCCCTTGCCCTGCTGACAGCCACTGTGGATGGACGCACCGCTGAGCAGTAGGGAAAAACTGCTGTCGGCATAGACTCCGACACTGCCTAACAGCCCAGCAAACATCATGATGAGTTTGTGCATACCTGGCTCCTTGTCTGGATTTCATCGCATGTTTGGCGTGATGAAGTGATATGGAAAGTTCACTTGGCATGGCTGGAAAAATGAAAATAAATGCCAGGAAATTTCCATAAGACTAGGTGATAGCCATCAGGAATATTCTGTTCCAAAGGCGGGTTGCATTACTTGCAGTTCCGACCTGCCAGCCGGTATTGGCCTACAGCAATAAACGTGTAGGTTCGGTGCGGATTGTTCAGATATTTATCTTGTAGTGCTCAAATCCGCCCACATATCTTGGTTAACACCGTCGCGCATTCTGATAGGACAGCACGGCGGGTCATTATTGAAAATGCAAAAGAAATCAGAGTCATATTCTTGAAGGAGCTTCTCTATGCGATTTGAAAAGCTGACCACGAAATTCCAGCAGGCCCTGGGTGAGGCGCAGAGCCTGGCGCTGGCGCAAGACCATGCCTATATCGAGCCGCAGCATTTGCTGCTGGCCATGATGGATGACAACGACAGCGGCATTGGTGGACTGCTGGCACGGGCGGGTGTCAATGCACCGGCCCTCAAGCTGGCGCTGAAGGCGGCCATCCAGCGTCTGCCCCGAGTGCAGGGTGGCAATGGTGAAATCACCGTGTCGCGTGATCTGGGTAATTTGCTCAATGTCACCGACAAGATCGCCAGCAAGCAGGGCGATGAATACATCTCCAGCGAGTCTTTCTTGTCCGCCCTGTCGCAGGACAAGGGTGAAACCGGCCGCCTGCTGAAAGAGCATGGCGGCAACCACAATGCCATCCAGGCCGCCATCCAGGCGGTGCGTGGCGGCCAGACCGTGGGCAGTCAGGATGCGGAAAGCCAGCGCGAGGCGCTGAAAAAATATACGACCGACCTGACCGAACGCGCCCGTAATGGCAAGCTGGACCCGGTGATTGGCCGCGATGACGAAATCCGCCGGGCCATCCAGGTACTGCTGCGTCGTACCAAGAACAATCCGGTGCTGATTGGCGAACCGGGCGTGGGCAAGACCGCCATTGTCGAAGGCCTGGCGCAGCGCATCGTCAATGGCGAAGTGCCGGACAGTCTGAAAAACAAGCGCCTGCTGGTGCTGGACCTGGCCGCGCTGATTGCTGGTGCCAAATTCCGTGGCGAATTCGAAGAACGCCTGAAAGCCGTGCTGAATGACTTGTCCAAGGACGACGGCCAGACGCTGATCTTCATCGACGAAATCCACACCCTGGTGGGTGCGGGCAAGGCCGATGGCGCCATGGATGCCGGTAATATGCTCAAGCCGGCACTGGCACGTGGCGAGCTGCACTGCATCGGTGCCACCACGCTGGACGAATATCGCAAGTACATCGAGAAAGACGCTGCGCTGGAGCGCCGCTTCCAGAAGGTGCTGGTGAATGAACCGACGGTGGAAGACACCATCGCCATTCTGCGTGGCCTGCAGGAAAAGTACGAGATCCACCATGGTGTGGACATTACCGACCCGGCCATCGTGGCGGCGGCTGAGCTGTCCAACCGCTACATTACCGACCGTTTCCTGCCGGACAAGGCCATCGACCTGATCGACGAGGCAGCCAGCCGTATCAAGATGGAGCTGGACTCCAAGCCGGAAGCCATGGACAAGCTGGATCGCCGGCTGATCCAGCTGAAGATCGAGCGCGAGGCGGTCAACAAGGAAACCGACGAAGCCAGCCAGAAGCGTCTGCAGTTGATTGAAGACGAAATCCAGCGCCTGCAGCGCGAATACGCTGACATGGAAGAAATCTGGAAGGCGGAAAAAGCCGCTGCGCAGGGCAGCCAGACCATCAAGGAGGAAATCGACCGCCTCAAGGTGGACATGGAAGACCTCAAGCGCAAGGGTGACTGGCAAAAGCTGGCCGAACTGCAATACGGCAAGCTGCCGCAGCTGGAAGCACAGCTGCGTGAAGCGGAAGCCGCCGATGCTGGCACGGACAACAAGCCCAACCGCTTGTTGCGTACCCAGGTGGGGGCCGAGGAAATTGCCGAAGTCATCAGCCGGGCCACCGGCATTCCGGTATCGAAAATGCTGACCGGCGAGCGCGAAAAACTGCTGCGCATGGAAGAAGTACTGCACCAGCGTGTGGTAGGGCAGGATGAAGCAGTACGCGCAGTGGCCGATGCCATCCGTCGTTCGCGTTCCGGCCTGGCCGACCCCAACAAGCCTTATGGCTCCTTCCTGTTCCTGGGGCCGACCGGCGTGGGCAAGACCGAGCTGTGCAAGACGCTGGCTGGTTTCATGTTCGACAGCGAGGATCACCTGATCCGCATCGACATGTCCGAATACATGGAGAAGCACTCGGTGGCACGGCTGATTGGTGCGCCTCCCGGCTATGTCGGCTATGAAGAAGGCGGTTATCTGACCGAGCAAGTACGCCGCAAACCGTATAGCGTGATTCTGCTGGACGAGGTGGAAAAGGCGCATCCGGATGTGTTCAACATCCTGCTGCAGGTGCTGGATGATGGCCGGCTGACCGATGGTCAAGGCCGCACCGTGGACTTCAAGAACACCGTGGTGGTGATGACCTCGAATATGGGCAGCCAGCAGATTCAGGCCATGGCGACGGATGATTATCAGGTGATCAAGCTGGCAGTGATGGCCGAGGTCAAGTCACACTTCCGCCCCGAATTCATCAACCGTATCGACGAGGTGGTGGTGTTCCACGGGCTGGACGAGAAGAACATCAAGGCGATTGCCCGTATACAGCTCAAGGGTCTGGAAGGCCGGCTGGCCAAGCTGGAGCTGAATTTGCAAATCAGCGAAGAGGCCCTGTCCTTGTTGTCCGAAGCAGGCTTCGATCCGGTATATGGGGCGCGCCCGCTCAAGCGTGCCATCCAGAACGAGCTGGAAAACCCACTGGCCAAGAGCATTCTTGCCGGCAAGTATCCGCCCAAGGCCACCATTCTGGTGGAGGCGCGCAACGGGCAGCTGGTGTTCGCCTGATCACTGTGCAGTCAATGACAAGCCGGCCCGTGTGGCCGGTTTTTCATTGGCACTGGGCACTAGGTAGTTTCAGGAATAGAGCTACTGACCGAGGCAGCAGGATAATCAGGTTTTCATCCTGGAGCACCCTCCATGCCGGATACCCTGCCTCAGGCTGCGGATTACCCATTTCGCGACCAGCATCAGCAGCACTGCCAGAATGCAGAGGTCGGCGCAGAGCAGCTGCTGACGGCGTTTTCTAGTGCCGCTCCCGCTTGGGCGGCCACGCTGATGGCATGGCGTAACCGCTTGGCGGCCTGCTTTGGTCTCAAGACCGGCCCCATGCAGCAAGCCGGAACGCTGTCCTTGCAACCGGGCAGCCATATCGGCATGTTTCGCATCATGCATCTTGGACCGCAACTGGCGGTGCTGGGCGAGGATGACCGCCATCTGGATTTTCGCATTCTGCTGTCGGTCAGCCCCGAGGCCGGCGGCAGTCGCCTGCAGGTGGAAACCTGGGTAAGGCCGCATCACTGGGGTGGCTGGCTGTATCTGGCCTTGGTGATGCCAGTGCACTGGCTGCTGAGCAAGCTGATGTTGCGCACCATGGCGCAGCGGCTGGGCAAGTCTGGCCCCGATGCTTAGCTGCGGCGATAATGGCGGCTTTCATCTGCAGGAAATGAACTGTCATGGTTGCCATTACCCATTTTTCCCAAAGCGTTATGCCGGTGGCCGACCAGCCGCGTGCGGATCGTCTGCTGGAGGGCAATCCGCAACGCCATACCTGGACCCATTATGAAACGGCCGACGAGCTACTCAGCTGCGGCATCTGGGCTTGTGAGCCAGGCGCGTGGCGCATTCACTTTGCCGCAGACAAGCACGAGTTTTTCTGCGTCATCGAAGGCATGGTGCGCCTGCACGACGAAGCGGGCGTAGTCGTGCAAGTGAACGCTGGCGAGGCCGCCGTGATCCCGGCCGGTTTTGTCGGGGTGTTCGAGGTGGTGCAGGCGGTGCGCAAATACTTCGTGGTGTGTCAGACATCCGCAGCGCAGACAGCATGATGTTTCGCGGTGTGACAATGAACAAGGGCGACCAGGGTCGCCCTTTTGCTTGTTGACCGCTTGGCCGCTTAGTTGCGTAGCGGGTCTTCCGCCTCATCCATGGGCTGGACCGGCGGGGGGGTAAAGCCGTTGATATCGCGCGAGGACTTTTCCAGTACCAGCACGATGGCGGTGTTCAGTGCGCCAAAAGCCCAGCTGATCAGGAAAAATACCGAGTAGGCCGATAATTTGTCGGCAAACAGGGCATTGCCATGCAGCGTGAGTTCGGCAGGGTCGAAAATCGAGAAAAATACGCTGGTGGCCAGTACGGCGATGATAAAGGACGGCCAGAACAGCAAAATGCCTTTTTTCATGAGCGCTCTCCGGTATATGCGTTTGTGCTTGGGGTAAGACTGGGCAAGCTGCCGCATGGTTCAGCCCTTGGCACGGATGCCTGCCTGCTCTTGCAGGATATGCCATTTGTCCTGCTGGTGAGTAAGCAGGTGGCAGCTTGTTGTTTTGTCGGCCTGGGTCGGCAGCAAGCGGCCAGATGGTGGTAAACTTTGTGCCGGACAAAGATTTTCATCAATCAGCCGCGGCCCGCTGCCTGTGTCAGCGCCCCGGTTGCGGCTGTTCTGCAAAGCAAATGGAGCCCCTGCATGACCTCTTCGATCTTCGCCGCGGTAGAACTGGCCCCGCGCGACCCGATTCTTGGCCTGAACGAAGCTTTCAACGCCGATACCCGTCCCTTCAAGGTGAACCTGGGTGTGGGTGTCTACAGCGACGACAATGGCAAGATTCCGCTGCTGGCTGCCGTCAAGGCTGCGGAAAAGGCCCGTGTTGATGCCATGCTGCCGCGTGGTTATCAGCCGATCGAAGGCCCGGCCGCTTACGACAGTGCCGTGCAAAACCTGTTGTTCGGTGCTGACAGCGAGCTGATCTCTGCTGGCCGTGTGGTAACCGCCCAGGCACTGGGTGGTACTGGTGCACTGAAAATCGGTGCCGATTTCCTCAAGCGTCTGAACCCGGAATCCAAGGTTTACATCAGCAACCCGTCGTGGGAAAACCACCGCGCGCTGTTCGAATCCGCCGGCTTCGAAGTAGAACACTATCCGTACTACGACGCCGCCACCCGTGGTGTCGACTTTGCCTGCATGAAATCCTTCCTGCAAAGCCTGGCTGCTGGTTCCGTGATCGTGCTGCACGCTTGCTGCCACAACCCGACCGGTGCCGATCTGTCCGACGCCCAGTGGGCTGAAGTCGTAGAAGTCTGCCGCGCCCAGGGCCTGGTTCCTTTCCTGGACATGGCTTACCAGGGTTTTGCCGATGGTATCGATGCCGATGCCGTGGCAGTACGCCTGTTCTCTGCTTCTGGCCTGCAGTTCTTCGTGTCCAGCTCTTTCTCCAAGAGCTTCTCGCTGTACGGCGAGCGTGTTGGCGCGCTGTCCATCGTGACCGCCAGCAAGGAAGAAACCGGCCGCGTGCTGTCACAACTGAAGCGCGTGATCCGCACCAACTACTCCAACCCGCCTATCCATGGTGCCGCCATGGTGGCCGCCGTGCTGTCCAGCCCTGAGCTGCGCCAGCAGTGGGAGGACGAGCTGGCCGGCATGCGTGACCGCATCCGCGCCATGCGTACCGGTCTGGTTGATGCCATCAAGGCGCAGGGCGTGGAGCAGGACTTCTCCTTCGTGGCGCAGCAGCGCGGCATGTTCTCCTACACCGGCCTGACCGCCGCTCAGGTGGAAGTGCTGCGCAGCGAATTCGGTATCTATGCTGTCTCCACCGGCCGTATCTGCCTGGCCGCACTGAACAGCAAGAACCTGCCGTATGTGGCCGAAGCCATTGCCAAAGTCGTCAAGGGCTGATTTTCTTAGCCTTGATACGAAAAACCCCGCTACGGCGGGGTTTTTTCATGGCTGTCAGTCGGGAGTCGGCTCAGCCGGAGGTGGCTGGCTACGCCCCAGGCGGATACGCAATTGACCGGGGCTGGTTTCGATGGTCTTGATCGTCAGGTGTGCAGCCAGCGGCTTGCCCAGCACTGGGTAGTCCAGCCATGGTTGCAGGGCTGGCAGCCGGGTGAGGTCTATCATGGCGATATCCTGCTCCAGCGTCAGCCAGTCCAGCGGCTTGGCCAGTTGCTGCAATGCCTTGTGGCCAAACGCGCCTTCCAGCACGCCCAGTAGCAGCCCGCCCAGCAAGCGGCGAGTGGTGGAAGGCGCGATGGCCTCGCCCTGTACGTGATAACGCAAGCAGATCTGCCGGCTGTTCCAGTCTATGGGCAAAAAATCGAAATGCAGGGTCAGCCGGGCAGCCAGGGGTTGATGTACAGTCAGATGCAGGGTGCTGTCGCGGCTGAGTAGTGACAGGCCGTCAATTTGCAGGCTGTCACCATTCAGGGTTTGCTGCAGCTTGCGTAGCAGCCAGGCCTCCTGCAGGGATACGCCATCGCGGTGCAGGATGGGGCGCTGCTGCCAGCTGTCTTGCAGCCGGCTGGCCCAGGATGTGCTCATATTCAGGCAAACAGCGTGCGTGCGCCCTCAAAGCGCGCGGCAAAGTAGCTGTTGTCCAGCCGGTCGACGCGGATGGCGCTATTGGTGCGCGGCGCATGGACGAACTTGCTGTCGCCGATATAAATTCCCATGTGCGAGAAAGAGCGATTCATGGTGTTGAAAAACACCAGGTCGCCCACCTGCATCTGGCTATTGCTGATGGGGCGGGCCAGGCTGGCGATCTGGGCCGCATTGTGCGGCAGCTTTACGCCAACGGCGTTCTGGTAGATGTAGCTGACCATGCCGCTGCAATCCAGCCCGGCTTCCGGGTTGGCACCACCAAACTTGTAGTCCAGATCCAGCAAGCCCAGCGTGTACATGAGAATCTCCCGGCCCGCCCCGTCTGCCTTGAGCGCGGACAGCGTTTTGTCCTGTGAAGGATGGGGGCGCACCTGACTGGTTTTGCGGGGAGGTGTTCCGCAGGCGCTCAGCCACAGGGCCAGCGAACCGAGCAGGGCACCGCCAAGAAAACGGCGGCGTTCGGGCGAGGTGGGCCGGTGGATACTCATTTCTGTTTTGCCTCCAGTTCTTCCCAGCGCGCCAGCTTGTCCAGCAGCAGTTCATCGATGGCCTCGATGCGCTGTTGCCAGGCAATGGCGTCCTTGGGGTGGTCGCGATAGCAATTCGGGTCCAGCAATTGCTGGTTCAGGCTGGCCTGCTCGGTTTCCAGTGCGGCGATTTCGTCTGGCAAGGCCGCCAGCTCACGACCTTCATTGTAGGAAAGCTTGCTGCGAGCCGGTTTGGCTTTGTCCTGACGCGCCGGTGCGGCGCTGGGAGCTGCGGCCGGCTTGCTGCTTTCCGCCGGTTTCATCGCGGCCATGCGGGCACGGGTGTCGATCCAGTCCTGATAGCCGCCCGGATATTCTTCCAGCTGGCCTGCGCCTTCAAAGGCAATCACCTGGGTGACCACATTGTCGAGGAAGGCGCGGTCGTGGCTGACCAGGAAGACAGTGCCGCTGTATTGGGCGATCACATCTTCCAGGAGTTCCAGCGTATCGATATCCAGATCGTTGGTCGGTTCATCCAGCACCAGTACATTGGCCGGACGGGTAAACAGCCGGGCCAGCAGCAGGCGGTTGCGTTCACCACCAGACAGCGAGCGGACCGGGCTGCGCGCACGCTGTGGCGAGAACAGGAAGTCTTCCAGATAGCTCATCACATGCTTCTTGACGCCGCCGATCTCGACGAAGTCGTTACCCTGGCTGATGATGTCGGCCACGCTGGTGTCTTCATCCAACTGCTCGCGGAACTGGTCGAAGTAGGCGATATCCAGCTTGCTGCCTTGCTTGATGCTGCCACTGTCAGCCTCCAGCTGGCCGAGGATCAGCTTGAGCAAGGTGGTTTTGCCGGCACCATTGGGGCCGATCAGGCCGATCTTGTCGCCACGCAGGATGCGGGTGGTGAAGTTTTTGATCAGCGTGCGCCCTTCAAAGCCCTTGCTCACGCCTTCCAGTTCGGCCACCAGCTTGCCGGAGCGTTCGCCCGGGTCCAGCTGGAAATTGACCTGGCCTACGCGCTCGCGGCGGGAGCTGCGCTCACGGCGGATGGCCTCCAGCCGGCGTACCCGGCCTTCATTACGGGTGCGGCGCGCCTCGATGCCCTTGCGGATCCACACCTCTTCCTGAGCGTGGAATTTGTCGAAGATGCGGTTCTGTTCTTCTTCGATAGCAATTTCTTCGGTCTTGCGTACTTGATAAGCAGTGAAGCTGCCCGGGTAGCTGCGCAGAATGCCACGGTCCAGTTCGATGATGCGGGTGGCTACGTTATCCAGAAAGCGCCGGTCGTGGGTAATCAGCAATACGCTGCCGGCAAAGTTCTTGATCAGGCCTTCCAGCCATTCGATGGCGGAAACGTCCAGGTGGTTGGTTGGTTCGTCCAGCAGCAGCACTTCCGGTTTGGCTGCCAGTGCGCGGGCCAGCGCCACCCGTTTTTTCCAGCCGCCGGACAACTCGCTGATCAGCGTGTCCGGGTTCAGGTTCAGGTGGGACAGGGTGGTGGCAATCAGGGCGTCGAACTGCCAGCCGTCGCGGGCTTCCAGCTCATGCTGCAGGGTTTCCAGGCGTGCCAGCGCAGCGGTATGGTCGGCATCGGCCAGGGTCAGTTGCTGGGTGATGTGATGATATTCGCTCAGCAGCGCTTGCAGATCACCCAGACCTTCGGCAACCGCTTCGAATACGGTTTGCTCTGGATTGAATTCCGGCTCCTGCGCCACGTAGGCCACGCGCACATCGCCCTTGATGTTGATGCGCCCGTCGTCCAGGGTAATGGCACCGGCAATGCCCTTGAGCAGCGACGACTTGCCCGCACCGTTGCGGCCGATCAGGCCGACTACTTCGCCAGGCTCCAGTGCAAAATCCACATTATCCAGCAGGGCGTGGTGGCCAAAAGCCAGGCAGGCCTTTTCAACAGAAATCAATGACATTGAGGCATCTTGTAATCGGGTGACAATGGCCGCAATTGTAGCATGCGGCGTGCTGGCCCTTGCCGACTTGGGTTACAATGCGCGCCAACTCGGAATGGAAAGGATTGCCATGTATTTTGTTGACCGCTCGGTGGCTGTGATCAAGCCCAAGCAAGCGTTTCTGGACTGGCTGAATGCCGTGCCCGGCAACGATATGGTGGATTTGACTCTGGACAGCCTGCGCAGCGACTGCACGGTGATCCTGCTGCCGGAATTCAACGAGCCGGAAGAGGCGGTAGCCCATATCGACGAGCAGTACGAGCAGCTGTTCAAGATTGAAGTGGCTTCGTGGTATGACGACGAAGACCTGTGGCCCAAGGATATGTCGCTGAAGGCCTTCTGGGAGTGGTTTGACGTGGAGATCCACTCCACCGTGCTGGATACCGTCGACGCCGACATCAGCAATACCCCGACCAGCGAGCTGTAAGCGCGCCAGCCATGCGCGCGCGCCAGTTGCTGCCGCCTTTTGCCCTGAGCATTCGCCCGTCGCGCTACTGGCTGGGCTTGTTGTCCGGCCTGTTGTTGCTGTCTGCGGTGCTGGTGTTGGGGTATGTCGATGAGCTGTGGTGGCTGCTGCCCTTGCAGTGGGTGCTTGGCTGGCTGGCCTTGCGCGCCAATGGCTGGTGGTGGCGCGGCCGATTGCAAGGTATCGCGGTGGATGGCGTGGGGCGCATGCATTGGCACTATGCTGATCGCACGCTTGAGGTATTACCCAGGGACGACTGCTTCATCTCGCCGTTGTTCATTATTGTCAATGTGATGGCCGCAGGCCGTCGTCACAGCTGCCTGTTGTTGCCAGATAGTGCTGAAGCAAAAGCATTGCGGCAGTTGCGGGTTTATCTGCTGTGGTTTCATGCAGGCGCGGAGACTGACCCGTCTGCTGTCGTAGAGCATCCATGACGCAAAAAACAACTCTGAACGAATGGCTGGGCTGGCTCGAGGGCCTGCATGCCAGTGCCATCGACATGGGGCTGGAGCGGGTACGCCAGGTGTGGGATGCCATGCAACTCAAGCCGGCCTTTCCCGTCATCATGGTGGCAGGCACCAATGGCAAGGGTTCGGTCTGTGCCATGCTCTCCACCATGTACCAGCGTGCCGGTTTCAAGGTGGGCTGTTACACCTCACCGCACATCCACCGCTACAACGAGCGGGTGGCCATCGACCTGCAGCCGGTGAGTGACGAGCGCATCATGCAGAGCTTCGCTGCCATCGATGCCGCCCGTGGTGATACCTCGCTGACCTATTTCGAATTCGGCACGCTGGGCGCCATGCACAGCTTCATCGAAGAAAAGGTCGATGTGGCCATCATGGAGGTCGGTCTGGGCGGGCGGCTGGATGCGGTCAATATCTTTGAACCGGATGTGTCGGTGGTGGTCAGTGTGGATATCGATCACGCGGCCATTCTGGGAGACAACCGCGAAGACATCGGCTATGAAAAAGCCGGTATCTATCGCGCAGGCAAGCCGGCCATCTGTGCGGATCCACAGCCGCCGCAGCGCTTGCTCGAGCATGCCGCTGCCATCGGTGCCGATCTCAAGCTGGTCGGGCGGGATTACAGTTACCAGCGCATGGAGAACCAGTGGTCTTTCCAGATGGGTACTTCACGGCGACATGCCTTGCCGATGCCGGCCCTGCGCGGCGGCTATCAGCTGGGTAATGCCGCAGCGGCGCTGGCGGTGCTCGACTGCCTGCATGCGCGCCTGCCGGTAGGAATCGGTGCGTTAAAGCAAGGTTTGGTCGAGGTGGACTGGCCGGGGCGTTTCCAGGTATTGCCAGGCCGTCCGCTGGTGGTGCTGGATGTCGGCCACAATCCGCATGCGGTCAAGGCCATGGTGGCCAGCCTGCGCCAGCTGCCGTTTGCCGAAAACCGCTATGCAGTGTTTTCCATGCTGGCCGACAAGGATCTGTCGGCTGTGGCAGAACTGGCGCGTGGCGAATTTGACGGCTGGTTCGTTGCCGGGCTGGATATGCCGCGCGGGCAGAGTGGGGCGGATATTGCCGCACGCCTGCAAGCACTGGGTATTGGCAAGGTGCAGGCTTTCGTCGATGTGGCCTCGGCCTGGCAAGCTGCCTTATCGGCAGCGGGTGAGAATGATAGAATTACCGTTTTCGGCTCTTTCCACACCGTGGCCGAGGTGATGGAAGCCCGTCAGCAACGAATTTGAGGATTGCATGGCTCTGTCTGCTCACGATGAACTGATTCTGTTGCGCAAGCGCGCCAGGCGTCGCCTGGTGGGGGCGGTTGTGCTGGTCACGGTTTCCACCGGTGTACTGTGGAATGTCGTTGGCCACCTGCCCGAGCAGCAAATGCGCCCCGAGTCGGTGGAGATCGCCAGCGAGGCCTCCGGCACACCGGCTGAGGCAGCCCTGCCGCCGGCAGAAACCATAGTGGGCGCCAGCTCGGCACCGCTGGCCAGCAAGGTGCAGGCCTCGGCCGCCCATCTGGCGGCAGCTTCTGCTCCGGCGACTAAGCCAGCCGGTACCCAGTTGCCGGCAGATCTGGCTTCGGTCGAGCCCGACAGGCCTGCCGCTGCCGCCAGTCATGCCGCACCGGCTGTGGCGGCAGTGGCTGCTGTCGGCGCCGTGGCCGCAGTACAAGCCAGCAAGCCCAAGCCGGCTGAAACAGCCAGCCAGCCGACTGTACATGAGCCGGTGAAGAAAAAGTCTGCCAGCAAACCGGCGGAAGCCAAGCCGCTGGTGGCGCATGCGGAAAAACCGCCCAAGGCTGACAGCAAACCACTGAGCAAGCCGGAGCAGCCCAAGCGCAAGCAGGCTGATCCGGCCGCGATTCTGGCTGGGCACTTCGACGAAGAACCGGCACCCAGCAGTGCGGCCACAAAGAAAAGTGAGTCCAGGTCGGAAAAAGTGGATAATGTCGCCGGTGGCAAGGCGGTGATCCAGCTGGCAGCCTTGTCTGACCCGGCCAAGGCCGACGCGCTCAAGAGCAAATTGTCCGGTTTGGGCGTATCTGCTCACTTTAGCAAGGTGCAGACCAGCAAAGGTGAAGTGACCCGGGTGCGAGTGGGGCCGTTTGCCTCGCGTGCTGAAGCGGAGGCCGCATTGCACAAGCTGTCGCAGGCCGGCGTATCCGGCATCATCGTCAACAAGTAAGCGCCGATGACCGTCTTCGACTACATTGTGATAGCCATCGTGCTGGGTTCGGTGCTGGTGGCGCTGGTACGCGGCCTGGTGGCCGAAGTGCTGTCGCTGGGTTCCTGGCTGCTGGCTTTCTGGTGCGCCAAGGAGTTGTCGCCCTTGCTGGCAACTTTCATGCCGAACGAGCTGCCCAGCCAGGGCTTGCGTCTGGTGGCCTCGTTTGTGCTGCTGTTTTTCCTGTCGTGGCTGGCCACGGCTTTATTGCGCATCACCCTGACCAGTTTGCTGGACTCGACCGGCCTGGGTGGTCTGAATCGATTGATGGGTGCCGTGTTCGGTCTGGCTCGCGGGCTGGTGCTAGTCACGGTGCTGGTGCTGGTGGGCGGCCTGAGTGATCTGCCGCGCCAGCCTATGTGGAGGAATGCGGTATTGGCCGCTCCATTTGAATCATTGGCCTTGTCATTAAGGCCCTGGCTGCCGGCAATGCTGGCAGACAACCTGCATTACACGGGATAGTGTGATGAAACAGGCGGAATATCTTGATATCTTCACTTCAAGATTTCCGCCTTTTTCTTTGGCTGTATGTTTTGTCTGAAAATCCAGGTAGTTGGGAAGAGAGAGTAGAGCAATGTGTGGAATCCTAGGCGTGGTAGGGCAGTCTCCCGTCAACCAGTTGTTGTATGACGGACTGCAAGTGCTGCAGCACCGTGGACAGGATGCGGCGGGTATTGTCACTTCCAGTGGCAAGACCTTTCACATGCACAAGGGCAGCGGCATGGTGCGCGACGTGTTCCGCACCCGCAATATGCGTTCGCTGATGGGCAATGCCGGTATCGCTCATGTGCGTTACCCCACGGCAGGCTCTGCTTCCAGTCTGGCGGAAGCCCAGCCTTTCTATGTCAACTCGCCGTTTGGCATCGTGCTGGCGCACAACGGCAACCTGACCAATACCGAAGAGTTGAAGGCGGACATGTTCCGTCACGACCTGCGCCATATCAACACCAACTCCGACTCGGAAGTGCTGCTCAACGTGTTTGCCCACGAGCTGGCGGCGCGCGTGGAAGGTTTCGAGCTGAGCGTGGAGGCCATCTTTGGTGCCATCGAGGCCGTACACCGTCGTGTACGTGGGGCCTACGCCGTAGTGGCGCTGATCGCCGGTTATGGCCTGGTGGCTTTCCGCGATCCTAACGGCATCCGCCCGCTGGTGATTGGTAGCACACATGTTACGGGCAAGGCCGAATACATGTTTGCATCTGAATCCGTGGCGCTGGATTGTTCCGGCTTCAGCATCTTGCGTGATGTCGAGCCGGGTGAAGGGGTGTTCGTCAGCTTCGATGGCGATTTCCACGCCCGCCCGTGCGCCAAGGAAGTGCGCCATGCGCCCTGCCTGTTCGAATATGTTTACTTTGCCCGCCCGGATTCGGTGATCGACGGCGCTTCGGTTTATCAGGCGCGGATCGTGATGGGCGAGAAGCTGGGCGAGAAGATCCGCCGCGTGCTGCCGCAGCTGGATATCGATGTGGTGATGCCGATTCCGGATACCAGCCGCCCCAGTGCGCTGGCACTTGCCAATAGCCTGGGTCTGCCGTACCGCGAAGGCTTCATCAAGAATCGCTACATTGGCCGCACCTTCATCATGCCGGGCCAGGCAGTGCGCAAGAAGTCGGTACGTCAAAAGCTCAACCCGGTCGCTTGCGAATTCAAGGACCGTAATGTGCTGCTGGTGGATGACTCCATCGTGCGTGGCACCACCTCCAAGGAAATCGTGCAGATGGCACGCGATGCCGGTGCGCGCAAGGTGTACTTCGCCTCGGCAGCCCCGGCCGTGCGTTTCCCCAATGTTTACGGTATCGACATGCCCACCCGTGCCGAACTGCTGGCTACCGGGCGTACCGAACAGGAAATCGCCGAAGAAATCGGTGCCGATGCCGTGATCTACCAGGATCTGGCAGCCCTGCAAGAAGCAGTGCACTCGGTTAATCCCGCGCTGCATGAGTTTGAAACTTCCTGCTTTGACGGCCAGTACATCACCGGCGACATTACTGCAGCCTATCTGGATGCCATCGAGTGTGCGCGTGGCGATGGCGGCAAAAAGGATGAAAACCCGGTCAGCACCCAGATGATCGATTTGAACCTGAATGTGGCAGAACAAAACCTGATGTAAATCAGGCTTAGTAAAAAACCGGCTGCGGCCGGTTTTTTCTTTGTGGCTGCCGTACATAGCGCTGGCAGCTGACATCCATATGCCGCAATTTCATTTAAATAATGCCGGGTGATCAGGCAATATAGACAGCACAATGCGGTGGCTGGTCATGGTGACCCGCAGCCGACAACAAGACCCGAGAATCATCATGTCAGTTGAAAATACCCCGGAGCAATATCACGCCGAGACGCTGGCGATCCGTGGCGGTCGTGAAAGCAGCGACTATCGCGAGCACAGCCAGGCGCTGCACCTTACCTCCAGCTTTTGCTATGAATCGGCCGAGCAAGCTGCCGCCATGTTCATGGGCGAAATCGAAGGCTATACCTATTCCCGCTTCACCAATCCCACGGTGACTGCCTTTCAGCAGCGTCTGGCGCTGATGGAGGGCGGCGAGCGCGCCATTGCCACCGCCACCGGCATGGCAGCCATCCAGGCCATCATGATGAGCCTGCTGAAGGCGGGCGATCATATCGTTTCCTCGCAAAGCCTGTTTGGTTCCACTACCAATCTGTTTGCCGGTTTGCTGGCGAAGTTCGGCGTGGAAACCACCTTTGTCAATGCGACCGATCTGGCGGCCTGGGAGGCTGCGGTCAAGCCGAACAGCAAGCTGTTTTTTCTGGAAACACCCTCTAATCCGCTGACCGAAATTGCCGATATTGCAGCGGTGGCCGCCATTGCTCACCGCCATGATGCCTTGCTGGTGGTCGATAACAGTTTCTGTTCCCCGGCGCTGCAGCAGCCGCTCAAGCTGGGGGCTGATCTGGTCATGCATTCGGCCACCAAGTATCTGGATGGTCATGGCCGGGTGATGGGTGGGGCGGTGGTGGGTAGTCATGCGCTGGTCGAGCAGGTCTATCTGCATGTGCGTACCGCAGGCCCGACCCTGGCACCGTTCAATGCCTGGGTATTGCTGTCCGGTCTGGAAACGCTATCGCTGCGCATGGAAAAGCATAGTGCCAACGCGCTACAGCTGGCCCAGTGGCTGGAAGCGCACCCGGCGGTGGAGCGTGTCTATTATCCCGGGCTGGCCAGTCATCCCCAGCATGAGCTGGCTGCCCGTCAGCAGCAGGGTGGCGGGGCCGTGGTGTCTTTCGTGGTAAAAGGAGGACGTGCCGGCGCCTGGAAACTGGTGGATGGCGTGCAACTGATCTCGCGCACTGCCAATCTGGGCGATGTAAAGAGTACAATTACCCACCCGGCATCGACCACCCATGCGCGCGTCGCGCCGGAGGTCAGGCTGAAAGCCGGTATCGAGGAAGGGTTGATCCGCGTTGCGGTCGGGCTGGAGAACGTTGCCGATCTGCAGGCCGATCTGGCACGTGGGCTTGACTAAACATTAATACCTGCGTTTCATTCAAACGAACGGCAGTCTAGACTTAGACTGCCGTTTTCGCGATGGTAGCAAGGAAATCCGTCATGGAATGGCAGATGATTTTCTTGACACTGATCAAATTAAAACGTAAGTTTGAAACGCTTGTTCGAAAGCTGAGATGGACAAGACCAAATACCCTGCAAGTACAAAAAAGGCACAAGAGAACATGGAAGCCAGCCGCCCGGATACGGCAACAAGAATTCTTGACGTTTCCGAGCGCTTGTTCGTGGAGCACGGTTTCGAGGCTACCTCGCTTCGCATGATTACTCAGCAGGCCGAAGTCAATCTGGCCGCAGTGAATTATCACTTCGGCTCAAAGGATGCACTGTTTGAAGCCGTGTTCATGCGCAGGCTGGCGCCCTTGATTGCGTCCTGCCTCGCGGAGCTGGATGAGCTGGAGACAAGAGAAGAGAAGCTGTCAGTGGAAAGCCTGGTCACGACGTTCATCCGTCCGTGTCTGGCGCTGTCCAAGGACCCTGCGAGGGGCGGGGCCCTGTTTGTCAGACTTCTGTCGCGTACGCTGGTGGAAAACCACCGCCTGCTGCGCGAAACCATCTCACAGCAATACAGTGTGTTCGTGCAACGCTACTCGCGCGCTTTTCATCATGCGCTGCCCGAGCTTGGTGTTGAGGAGTTGGCCTGGCGGATGCACTTTGCATTCAGTGTCATGTTCAACGCCTTTGCCGGAAACGATGTGCTGAAGATATTCACCCGCAGCCAGATTGTTTCCGCGAGGGATCCTGACATGATTGTGAAGTATCTTGTGCCGTTTGTGGTTGCCGGGTTGGTCTCGCCTGTCGAAGGTTAAGCAGGGTCAACACGAGGGTAAATCACAATGTTAGCTGCTGTTCTTCTCATCGCACTGATTGGTGCGTTGGCGTATTATCGCGCGCCGGTGCTGGCGTGGACTGTAGTGCTGGCGGGCTGGCTCGCTGTGCTGCAGTTTGCGTTTGGCTGCCCGGTTTCCGTTGTTGTCTGGAGTGTTGCCGCCATCGTGGCGGCGGTATTGAATATCGTGCCTTTGCGCCGTGCCGTGTTTACCGGTCCGGTTTTTGGCATTTTCAAAAAAATCACTCCGGCGATGTCGCAGACCGAGCAAGAGGCGATCAATGCCGGCACGGTATGGTGGGATCGGGATCTGTTTTCCGGCAAGCCGGATTATCAGCGCCTGCTGTCCTTTCCTGATGCCAAGCTGAATGCAGAAGAACAGGCTTTCCTGGATGGCCCCACCGAGCAACTGTGCTCGATGATTGATGACTGGAAGATCACCCATGAATTGAAGGATCTGCCGCCCGAAGTGTGGCAGTTCATCAAGGATAATGGCTTCCTGGGCATGATCGTCAAAAAGAAATATGGCGGTCTGGAGTTTTCCAATTATGCCCACGCCAAGGTGGTGACCAAGATCGCCACCCGTGGTGGTACGGCAGCAGTATCGGTGATGGTGCCTAACTCGCTCGGCCCGGGCGAGTTGCTGCAGCACTACGGCACCGAAGCACAAAAAGACTACTACTTGCCGCGCCTGGCCAAGGGTGTTGAAGTGCCATGCTTTGCCCTGACCAGCCCGTATGCGGGTTCGGATGCCGGCAGCATTCCGGATTACGGCATTGTGTGCCGGGGTAGCTATACCGATCCGCGTAGCGGCGAGCGCCATGAAAACGTGCTGGGCCTGCGCGTCAGCTGGGAAAAGCGCTGGATCACCCTGGCGCCGGTGGCCACCATCCTGGGGCTGGCATTCAAAATGTACGACCCTGACCACCTGCTGGGTGACAAAGAAGAAATCGGCATCACCTGCGCACTGGTGCCCACCGAGCATGAGGGCGTATGCATCGGCCGTCGTCACTTCCCTGGCGGTGCCGCATTCATGAACGGCCCCACCTGGGGCAAGGATGTGTTCATTCCGCTGGAGTGGATCATCGGTGGTCGCGAGTTTGCCGGTCAGGGCTGGCGCATGCTGGTGGAGTGCTTGTCGGTTGGTCGCTGCATTTCCCTGCCGGCCATGTCAGTGGCATGCGGCAAGGTTACCACTTTCACTACCGGTGCTTATGCCCGCATCCGCGACCAGTTCGGCCTGCCCATCGGCAAGTTTGAAGGTGTGGACGAGGCGATGGCCCGAATCGCTGGTTATACCTACCAGATGGAAGCCTCGCAGGATCTGGCGCTGACCGGTCTGGACCTTGGCGAGAAGCCCTCGGTGCTGTCGGCTGTGCTGAAGTAT
>Ga0187845_1000536_pt1 | contig 22730 bp, 20 predicted proteins | sample SpaLakP09_SKY_68_FD_134515 | JGI IMG/M metagenome (GOLD analysis project Ga0187845, IMG submission 134515) | Oligotrophic lake water microbial communities from Sparkling Lake, Wisconsin, USA - SP09_SKY_68 | ecosystem: Environmental > Aquatic > Freshwater > Lake | place: USA: Sparkling Lake... | reverse complement strand
GCCTCCTCCGCCGCCGCCGCCGACCAATGAGCCTCCGCCCCCTCCGGCGGTCGTTCAACCCCGGCCTCCTATCGCTCCGCCGCCGGACATCACGCCGCCGCCGCCTCTGCCGATCCCGCCCGTTGAAAAGCGGATCGAGACGACGGCTCCGCCCGTGATTTCCGCCGTGCCGCCGGTTCCCACGAACCCGCCGGCCCGGGCTTCGGTGATCACCAAGCCGGACTGGGCCCGCAAGCCCAATGCCGACGACATGGCCCGGTACTTCCCGGACCGTGCCCAGCGCATGGAAGTCAACGGCAAGGCAACCCTGTCTTGCACCGTGACCGCCAAGGGTACGCTGGAGAACTGCTCGGTCGTGTCGGAAAATCCGGCCGACTACGGCTTCGGGGACTCGGCGCTGCGTCTGTCGCGCCTGTTCCGGATGAAGCCGAAGACCCTCGACGGTGCACCCGTCGACGGTGGGCAGATCACGGTTCCGATCGTCTTCCAGGTCCCGCAATAGGGCCTGGTCCGACTGGAAAGCACGTCAACACCCCGGAGTTTCGGCTCCGGGGTGTTTTCGTTTGTGCGGGCGATATCGGTGCTTGATCCGGTGAGCGCCTCCGATTAAAGACACTCCCTCGCGATGCGCCGCCTTAGCTCAGTTGGTTAGAGCGCCGGTTTGTGGAACCGGAGGTCCTCAGTTCAAGCCTGAGAGGCGGTACCATCGCAGACGCAAAAAAGGCCGGGGTTCGCCCCGGCCTTTGCTGTTTCTGGTCCAGGCCTGTCGGGCCGGGTCAGTCCCGGTCGTCGTCCACCATGGCCTTTACAAGGTCAACGACGCGCCGACGCAGGCGGCGGTCCTCGAGCCGCGGGAAGATCGTGGCCAGTTCCATCCCTTCGGGCGTCGAGATGAACTGGGTCATGCGCTGGATGATGCCGTCGTCGAGTCCGGAGTCCGTTTCGTCCAGGCCGTCGAAAAAGTAGGAAACCGGGGCCTGCAGCAGCCGGGCGGCATCATAAAGCTTTGAAGCACTGATCCGGTTCGAGCCGCGCTCATACTTCTGGATCTGCTGGAAGGTAATCCCCAGGGCGTCTGCGACCTGGGTCTGACTGAGCCCCATGACCTTGCGTCTGATCCTGAGCCGAGCCCCGACATAGACGTCGACGGGGTGTGCCGGGTCTGCCTGTGGCTTGTCGTTCATGTACCTTCATCCTTACGACGAGGCGGACTTATGAATGTCCGGGCGTCAGTTTGCCCCTGATGCAGCCAGAATAGCGCTTTCTGGCCGGTTGAGTCACGTCTGGCAGAGCCGGTGCGGCAATGCGCGTCATGGGTGTGCGATCGATGGCACGGCGAGTCGGCCGATCCTGACAGGGCTTGACGTTGACGGCGCGGCAATGTGACTGCGCGCCATGAGAACTGTGTCAGGCGTGCATGTGGCAGTGGCCGGGGCAGGGGCCTTTGGGCTCGCCTCGGCCCTGGCGCTTGCCCGCGCGGGTTTTGCCGTCACCGTCTTTGATCCAGCCCCTTTGGGGCAGGGGGCGTCCGGCGTGGCGGCAGGCATGCTGGCACCCGAGGCAGAGGCCCTGTTCGATGCCGCATCTGCCCCGCATCTGGCGCTGCTGCGACGGGGGCTCGGCCTGTGGCCGGGCTTCGTCGACGGGCTGGACATCCCCCTTCTGAGTGACGGTCTGCGGATCGAGGGCGAGACAACCTGGCTGGTGGACCTGCAGCAGAGGGCCCTTGCTGGCGGCCTGTGCCCGACCGTGTGGTCGGACGACGGCCTGACCATGACCGGGGACGTCCGTCTGGAGGCCCGACCGGCCCTTGCCGCCCTGGTTGCCGGGCTTCACGACCTCGGAGGGCAGTTGCAGCCGCACGCCGTCACCGCATTCGAGCCGGGCCGGCTGGTCCTCTCGGACGGCAGCGTGCGAGCCGTCGAGCATCTGGTCGTGGCCACCGGCGCCGCGCGGACCCTGGGCCCGCTTGCTCCGGAGCTGGATCACCTGACCCCGATCAAGGGGCAGATCGCGCGCCTCGTGGCCGGACCGGCCGATGGTCCCGTGCTGCGCGGCCAGGGCGTCTATGTCTGCCCCGGAGCCGTTCCGGCTGTGGGGGCGACTATGGAGAGCGGACGGGACGATCTGGAGCCTGATCCCGGGCTTCTCCAGCCGCTTCTGAGGGCCGCACAGACCCTTCGTCCGGGGCTCCGGACGTCCGGAGCCCGAATCGAGGTCGGCGTCCGGGCGGCGACGCCGGACGGCTTGCCGCTGGTCGGACCCGGGGCCCGGCCGGGCGTCTGTCTGGCCGTCGGGGCCCGGCGTAACGGCTGGCTGCTGGCACCGCTTGTCGCGGGTCTGGTCGCAGCGTATCTGACGGGGAACGACCCGGGCCCGGACGCGGCGCGCCTCAATGCGCGGCGCTTTGATCGAGAGTCCGAGGCGACATTTTGAGCAGGGGTAGGCGATGTCTGGTTTCTGGCTGACCGAAGAACAGGAAGCGATCCGCGACGGCGTCGCCAAGCTCTGTTCCGGGTTTGACGACGAATACTGGCGCCGCACGGACGAGACCGGCCAGTTTCCCGAGGAATTTGTCGCGGCCATCGCCGCCGGCGGCTGGCTGGGTGTGGCCATGCCCGAAAGCGTCGGGGGCGCAGGCCTCGGCCTGACCGAAGCCACGATCATGATGCAGGCCGTGGCCGAGAGCGGGGCCGGCTTCTCGGGGGCCTCGGCCATCCACCTGAACATTTTCGGGCCCATGCCGATCGTCAAGTTCGGCACCGATGAACAGCGCGCCCGCCACCTGCCGCGCCTGATTTCGGGCGAGGACAAGATGTGCTTTGCCGTCACCGAGCCCAATTCGGGCCTGGATACGTCCAGCCTGGAAACCCGGGCCGAGAAGGTCGACGGCGGCTACCGGCTGAACGGCCGCAAGATCTGGACGACCAGCGCCCAGCGCGCCAACAAGATCCTGATCATTGCCCGCACGACGCCCAAGGATCAGTGCGCCAAGCCGACCCAGGGCCTGTCGCTGTTCTATACCGACCGCGAGAAGATCGAGGCCAAGCCGATCCCGAAGATGGGCCGAAAGGCCGTCGAGTGTAACATGCTCTTCATCGAGGACCTGTTCGTGCCGCAGGAGGACCTGGTCGGTGAGGAGGGCAAGGGTTTTGCCTATCTCCTGCATGGTCTGAACCCCGAGCGCGTGCTGTTCGCGGCCGAGGCCGTGGGGCTGGGGCGCGTCGCCCTGTCGAAGGCTGTCACCTATGCCAAGGAGCGGGTCGTGTTCGGCCGGCCGATCGGCCAGAACCAGGGGATTCAGCATCCGCTGGCCAAGGCCTGGGCCGAGCTGGAAGCAGCCAATCTGATGGCCTTCAAGGCGGCCGCTCTCTACGACATGGGCAAGGACTGCGGGGCTGAGGCCAATGCCGCCAAGTACCTGGGGGCTGAAGCCGGCTTCTCGGCCTGCGAGACCTCGGTTCTGGCGCACGGCGGCATGGGCTATGCCAAGGAATATGACGTCGAGCGTTATTTCCGCGAGGCGATGATCGCCCGGATCGCGCCGGTCAGTCGCGAGATGATCCTGAACTTCATCGCCGAACGGGTTCTGGGCCTGCCCAAGAGCTACTGAGGCGGACTTGCCCCCTCCGGATGCTGCGCATCCTCCTCCCCCCTGAGGGGGAAGACGAGATCATCCGCCCCCACTGGGGGCGGACGACCTGCGCAGCAGGTCAGGTGGGGGCAAGCGACGCACCCTTTCAGACCGCCGATCTTACGCCCCGGCGCTGAAGCGGATCGGGATCCGGACCGAGGCCCCGTCAACGGCCTGGCCGTCTTCCATCTGCGGGCTCATGCGGAAGAAGCGCGACAGCTTCAGGGCCGCATTGCCGAACCCCTCGCTGGACGGGGTTTCCGACAGCACCATGCAGTTGCGGACCGAGCCGTTGGCCGTCACCGCGCATTCCAGGGTGGCGCTGCCGGAGATGCCACGCCGGATCGCCCCATCCGGATAGTAACGATCCACATCTGCGGCTGAAGGCCGCTTCAGCCAGTTGGCCCGGGTGATCACCTTGCGGGTCGGCTGAGCCTCCGGCTGGGGCGGGCTGGGCGGACCGGTATTGACCGTCACGGGCTGATCCGGGACCGACGGGCCGTCGACCGGTTTTGCCTCGAACGGAGAGGTCTCCTCCGGCGTCTGCGGCGTCGGCAGGGTCTCGTGGATCCGGATGGGATTGGAGGCCTTGGGGGGCGGCGGTTGATCGGTCGTCGGGGGCGGCGGCTTCGGCGGCTTGTAGTTGGGCAGCAGCGAGATGACGGTTGGGCCGTCGTCGATCTCAATGGGCATGACGTACTTCTGATAGGCGAGGTAGGCGAAGAGGCCGATATGGGCGGCGGCCGAGACGCTGATCCCGACCATCAGGGCGCGAGGGGCCTTGCGCGGACCGGCATCGAGGCCGGGAATGCGAACGCCGGAAAGGGTGTCGACGGCGGCGGTCATGGCGGTCTCCCTAGTGATAATTACGACTGTAAAGTCAGGACATCACGAAGGTGGCCGGCTGTAAATCTACAATCGTAAATTAACAGCGATAATGTGTACGTCTGTAATTTTGACTAGCTTGACCTGCGTCACGTCGTCCTTTGAAGCGCCCGCGCGAACGTGGTTAAGAGCCGGTTAACCATGATCGTTCACCCATGACCCATGGCCGTCCAATCCATCCGCAGCGTCGTCGAATCGGCGATCCAGCGCGCGTCCAGCGCGACGGGCGTGGACTTCTCATTCCTGATGGGCACCGCCAAGCGGGAGAGCGGCTATAATCCCGCCGCCAAGGCCCGAACCTCCTCGGCATCCGGCCTGTTCCAGTTCGTGGACCAGACCTGGCTCGGCACGCTGAAGAAGCACGGGGCCAAATACGGCTATGCCCGCTATGCCGATCTGATCAGCCAGGGCCCAGACGGCCGCTTCCGCGTGAACGGCGATGAGGCCCGCAAGGCAGTGCTCGGGCTGAAGATGGATCCTCATGCCGCCTCACTGATGGCCGGCGAGCTGGCTTCGGACCATGCCTCCTATCTGCGGGGCAGAACGGGGCGGACGCCCACAGCGGGCGAGCTCTATGCCGCCCACTTCCTCGGGCCACAGGGCTCGGCCCGGCTGATCGAGGCGGTCCGCACGACGCCAGGGGCCAGTGCGGCGGCCCTGTTTCCCGATGCCGCCCAGGCCAACCGCTCGATCTTCTATCGCGATGGCCGCGCTGCGACCGTCGGTGAGGTCTATGCCAACCTGACCCGCAACAGCAATGCGACGCGTCCGGTCGAAGCCCCCCGCGCCGAGCCTGACGACCAGGGGTTCGTGCAGTATGCCACCGGCCGGCGGCTGGAGCGCATCCGCCAGCAGGAGGCGATGGTGGACCTGATCCTGCGTGGCTCGCAGGATGTCGACAGTCCGTTCGGCGGCGGATCGGACAAGGCCGGGGCGGGTCAGCGCCTGGCCAGCTCGATGTTCTCCAGCGAGATGCTGCGCATGCTCGCCGACGCCCGCGACGGCAAGATCAACCGCTAACCGTCCGGGTGAGCGCCGCGATGCGGTCCTCGCTCCAGCCCAGCTCCTGGAAGACCGCCGCCGTATCGGCCCCGAGCCGGGGCGCAGGGCCGCGAGGTCCGTCCTGAGCGCCCGGAAACCGGGCCGGCCCCGCCGGGGCCCGGAAGGTGCCGCCCAGGCCGTCCGGCGTCTCGACAAAGCAGCCGGCCGCTTCGGCCTGGGGGTCGTCGATCAGCTCGCGCGGGGTCTGGTAGGGGGCCCAGGTCAGGTCCCCGGCATCCAGGGCGGCCTCGACCTCGGTGTAGTCCATGGCCCCGAAGGCCTCGTCGAGGATGTCCACGAGCTCGGCGGTGTTCTCGCGGCGGGCCTTGGAGGAGATGAAGCGGGGGTCGTCGACCAGGTCCGGCCGCCCGGCCGCAGCCGCGATCCGGCTCCAGTCTGTCGCCCCCTGGCGGGGCAGGAGGCAGATCCAGCGTCCGTCGCGGGTCTTGAAGAAGTTGGCCAGGGGCTGGACCGTCTCGCGCCGCCCCCGGGTGGAGGCCAGTTTGCCGAACCGCAGCTGAATGGCCATGTCCGAACCGATGGCATAGACGCCGCTGCGCAGCAGGGAGGTCTCGACCAGCCGTCCGACCCCGCTCGCCTGCCGCTCATAGACCGCCGCCAGAATGGCCGACACGGTCGCCAGCGAGGTGACATGGTCGCCCATGCCCGTGCGGATCGGAAAGGGCTCGGCTCCCTTGGGGGCCGTGATCGACCCAACTCCGGCCCGCGACCAGAAGGCCGCCACATCCATGCCGGCCTTGTCGAGGTCCGGCCCCTGCAGGCCATAGCCGGTCAGGCTGCAATAGATCAGGCGTGGATTGAGACGGCGCAGGGTTTCATGGTCCAGACCCGCCCTCAGAAGGGCTCCGGGGCGGACATTGGTCAGGAAGATATCGGCGGTCGCCACGAGCGCCTTCATGGCCTCCTGGCCCTCTGCAGAGCGGATCTCGAGGACCACGCCCCGCTTGCCGCGGTTATCGAGCTCAAAGACGGGATTGGCGTCCTGCTGCGAGGCGATGGTGTCGAAGAAGCGGCGCATGGGGTCGCCCTCGGGCGACTCCACCTTGATCACGTCGGCACCCCAGTCCGCCATGATGCCGGCCGCACCCGGCGCAGCGATATAGGTGGCCAGTTCGACGACCCGGAGACCTTCCAGCATCGCATCCTCCCGCATTCTTGTTCTCGTTGCGGCGAGTGTGGGCGAGGGCGGGGCGGTAGGGAAGACTTACCCAGCGGCAGGTCGTGTCAGGCGGCAGCCCGCCCTGCTGCAGTCCGACGATCCAGCGCGGCAGCATCCGCGACGGCCCGGGCCACGGCCGCGACGGATACGGGTTTGCGCAGCACGATGTCGGCCCCGGCCTCGACACAGGCCCTGGCCTCGTCGGCGTCGCCATCGATCACGGCGATGATCGGCAGGTCGCGGTTGGGGCCTTCCAGTGCGCGGACGGCAGCGGCAGCTTCCGGCCCGTCCAGGACCGGCATATGGCCATCCAGCATCAGCAGGTCGAACTCGGCGATACGGGCCAGGTCGGCGGCCCGGCGGCCGTTCTGGGCATGGACCACCTGATGGCCCAGCTGCTCGAGGATGGCCCGCAGCATGGCCGCGTGCAGGGCGTCGTCCTCGGCGATCAGAACCCGCAGGGACCTGGGTGTGCCGGGCGGCTCTGCCGCCGACAGGGCATCGTCGCCCTGGTCGATGTGACAGGGCAGGGCATCATCGAACGGCAGGACCAGGGTAAAGCAGCTGCCGACCCCGACCGCGCTGCGCGCCTCGAGGGTCCCGCCCATCAGATGGGCCAGCTGGCGCGACAGGGACAGGCCCAGGCCCGCGCCATTGACGCCGGCTCCGGTCCGCTCGATCCGCTTGAAGGGCTCGAAGGCCGCCTCGATTTCCTCGGCGGTCAGGCCCGGGCCCGTATCGGCGACCTCAACCGCCACCTGGTCGCCCCGGCGCTCGATCCGGACCTCGATCCGGCCGCGAAGCGTGTACTTGACCGCATTGCCGAGCAGGTTGGCGATGACCTGGCGGGTCCGCATGGCATCGGCCGGGACGGCACCGAAGGCGCGCCCTTCCAGTTGCGGGTCGACGTGTACGGCCAGCTCCAGTCCCTTGATCAGGGCATGGGGGCGGTCGAGGACCGCGAGGTCGCGCAACAGACGGACCGGGTCAAAGGGCACGGCCTCGACCGAAAGCCGGCCGGACTCGGCGGTCTCGGAATCGAGCGTGGCGTTCAGGACAGCGATCAGGTCCTGGGCGGCGTCCAGGGCGGCGTTCAGCTGCTCGCGGGACGGGGCGGCCCGGCCACCCTTTCCGGCGGCAGCGGCCAGCACATGGGTGACGCCGGAGAGGCCGTTGCGGATTTCATGGCTCAGGGTCGCGACGATGTCCGACTTGGACTGCGCGGTCCGCTCGGCCTCGACCAGGACCGCGAGGCGCTCCTCGATCAGACGGGCATGGGCGCTGGCCAGGGCGTTCTGGCGGCGCAGCATGCGGTTCAGCACCAGGGCCAGGGCCAGGGCCAGGGCGATCGCGCCCCAGGCCATGACACCGGCATGGCGGGTCTCCGGCCGGGAAAAAAGCGCCATCAGGGGGCCGATCGCGGCGATCGGCGTCGTGATCAGCAGGGCGGGCATGGAGGTGGCGGAGAAGAAGATGCACATCACCGCCGCCGCTGCGCAGAGCAGCAGAAGGGTCTCCCGGACCGCGCCGGCCCCGTAGGCGAAGGCGGCCATCTGGGCCACCGATACAGCCCACAGCAGACCGCCGATTAACTGGACCCGGGCCCGGACCTTGAGATCTTGCGACGCTTCGCCGCGCAGCCAGCTGATCGCGCCGTAAAACGCGCCCCAGTTGATGGCGAAAACCAGCAGGCTGGCGACCAGCCACAGGGCGTTGTCGGCAAAGGAGGCGACCCAGGCGAAAATCGGCAGACTGACTGCAAAAACCCCAAGGGCATAAGGGGTTAGGGACGACTGGGCGTCGAGCGCCATAGCCAGGTCCGCATCCCGCGTCGGGTCGTCTTGAGGGCGGCGCTCGGCGGACACGGATCAGTTCCTTGGTCGATGGAGCTTGATCCTAGGGCTTTGTGGTTTGCGGCCGGTTACGCAGGATCCTTAATCCACAGCTTTGCCGTTAAAAGGATCATTAAGCCTAACGGGCGATTATCGATTCGACTCGCTCTCCTCCGGCTTGGCGACACCATGGCCACCACCCGCGCTGCCCTGACTGAAAACGACATCCGCATGCTCGTGAAGGGCGCGACGGCCGACGAGCGCGCCCTGGCGGCTCACAAGCTGTGCCGGACGATCGACCGCGCCGAAATGGCCGATGACGAGCGTCAGATCGCCCATGATATCCTGCGGGTCATGGCGTCGGATGCCGCCGAGCTGGTGCGGCGCGCCATGGCGGTCACCCTCAAGCAGTCGACCAGCCTGCCGCCCGACGTCGCCAACCGCCTCGCGCGGGATGTGGAAAGCGTTTCCCTGCCGATCATCAGCTTTTCGCCGGTTTTCAGCGACAGCGATCTGGCCGAGATCGTCCGGATGGGCGGCGAAGTCCGGCAGATGGCCGTGGCCCAGCGCCCCCGCCTGTCGGCCAAGGTGACGACTGCCCTGGTCGAGCAGGGGTCGGAGCATGTGGTCGCCACCGTCTGCGCCAATGACAATGCGCGCTTCTCCGAAGTGGCGCTGCAGAAGGCCCTCGACCGGTTCTCGCAGTCCGAACAGGTGCTGCAGGCCGTGGCCTATCGTGCGGCCCTGCCGCTGGCGGTCACGGAGCGCCTGATCGACATGGTCGGCGAGCAGCTGCGCGATCACATCGTCAGCCATCATGCCCTGTCGCCGGAACGGGTCATGGACCTGATGACCAGCGTGACCGAGCGCGCCACGATCGATCTGGTCGACCAGGCCGGGCGCACGGCGGATCCCAAGGCGCTCGTCGCCCATCTCAACGGGGCGGGCCGCCTGACACCGTCCCTGCTGTTGCGGGCCCTGGCCCACGGGCACATGACCTTCTTCGAATGGGGCCTCGCCGAACTGGCGGGTGTGCCGCATCACCGCACCTGGCTGATGATCCACGACGCCGGTCAACTGGGCCTGAAGGCGGTCTGCGAACGGGCCGGGCTGCCGTCACGGCTGTATCCGGCCTTCCGGGCCGGGGTCGATGCCTTCCATGTGACCGAGTTTGACGGCCGCAGCCATGACCAGGGTCGCTTCCAGGAGCACATGATCCAGCGCTTCCTGACCGCCAGCCAGACGATCTCGCGCGAGGACTCGGACTACCTGCTGGAGCGAATGGACCGTCTGGCCGCCACCGGGCTTTCCGCGACAGGCTAGGTGCCACTTTATTCCGGGCTTTTGAACAGTTGTTCGAATCCGGGCTGGGCAAGTGACGTCAACCGCGCCAATCTGTCGGTATGGCAGAGATTTCAACCGGCAGGATCCTCCCCGCAGCGACCGTACTGCTTCTTCGAGACGCGCCCGCGTTCGAGGTTCTCATGGTCAAGCGGCACCATCAGATCGACTTTGCGGCCGGAGCGCTGGTGTTTCCCGGTGGCAAAAGCCACGGCGGGGACGAGGATCCGCGCTGGCGGGACATGGCGACCGGCTGGGACGCTGTCGGCGAGGACGGCGCAGCCCTGCGCATTGCGGCGATCCGCGAGGCCTATGAGGAGGCTGGTGTGCTGCTCGCCCGCCGGCCTGACGGCGAGTTCTATGCCGGCGAGGCGGCGGTCGAGGTCCGCGCGGCCGTCGCCGAGGACCGGGTTTCCTTTATGGAGGTGATCGCCGATCTGGGCCTGAAGCTGGATCTGGCGGCCCTGACGATCTTCGCCCGCTGGATCACGCCGCGCATGATGCCCAAGCGCTTTGACACCTGGTTCTATGCGGCCCACGCGCCGGGAGCCCAGCAGGCCATCTGCGATGGCCATGAGGCGGTCGATGCCGAGTGGATTGCGCCCGGACAGGCGCTGGACCTGGCGGCGGCCGGCGCGCGGAAAGTGATCTTTCCCACCCGCATGAACCTGCAACTGCTGGCCGAAAGCCAGAACCCGGCCGATGCCATCGCCCGGGCCAGGCAACGTCCGCTGGTGACGGTTGAGCCCTGGGTTGAGGGCCAGGGCCTGCGCATCCAGCCCGAGGCGGGCTACGGCGACGTCATCGAGCCGCTTTCGGCCCTTTAGCGCGGCGCGGTCTCCGCGTTCTTGCTGGTCCAGGCGGCGAGGTCGGCCAGGATCGTCGTCGTGGCGGAGTCATAGGCCGTGACGATGGACGAGACCCGATTGCTCGACGCCTTGACCCGGGTCTCGAACAGCTTTTCACCGAGCAGGCTGCGGTCCTGGCTCCGGTTCAGGGTCGCGCGGACCTGGATCAGAACCTCGGGCGCAGCCTTGGGTCCGTCAGCATAGTCGGTTTCGAACGCCTGTACGTCGAGGCGCAGGATCAGGTCGGGCTTGGCGACCTCGCCCCGACCGATAAGCCGTGCCAGGCCGGGATCGGCGTCGAAGGCGCGCCAGACGGCTTCCTCGAACAGCACACTGGCCGGGGCCACCCAGCGCGCCCCGGCGATGTAGGCGGCCTGGCCCTGGGTCATGGTCAGGATGGCGTCGCTGGCCGAAGCCCGGGTGAAGGTCGTCGGCGTCTTGAAGACTCCGACCCGCTTCTCTGCAGGGCCCTTGTCGACCGGGGCGGCCGTGGTGCCGAACCGGTAGAGTCCGGCAGGCTCGACCTTGGGAAAGACCGTGATGCAGCCGCCCAGGGACACCGTGAGGGCGATGACGGAGGCCAATCGGCCAAAGCGGGAGCGGATGGGGTTCACGGCTTGACCTCCAGTTCCTTGGCGGGCGACTTGGCCACCACGCCGCGCGGATTTTGTTCCACTTCGCCCACCAGACGGTCCAGGGACGCGGCGGCCGATTGCAGGGTGCCGATAGCGGCCGACAGCTGGGGCAGGCCGGTCGTGGCGAACTCGGACGTCGGAGCGTCCAGTCGCGCGATCATGCCCCGGGCGTCCTTGGCCGCGGCCTTGAGTTCCGCGGCCGCGTCGGCCAGTTCACCGAGCGAGCGCTTGCCGTCGGTGTTGACCACATAGGTGGTCGACTTGGACAGTTCCGTGATCGACTGGGCCGTTTCGTCGATGGACTGCAGGGCCTTCTGGGCGTCGGCGATGATCGCCTTGCGCTCGCGGGCCTCGGCGGTGACCGCCTGCAGGTCGTCGAGGGCGGCACTGAAGGTTTTGACATTGTCGTCGGACAGCACGCGATTGACCCGGTCGAGGGCCTCGATCGTGCGGGTCAGGACGGTGCCGCCACCCTCGAGCAGGTCGGACAGGGCGCTGCGCTGGCTGAGGATCACCGGCGTCTTGCCGCCCTTCACGGTTTCCTTGAGCCAAGGCTTCTCGGGCGAGCCGGCGGCGATCTGCACATAGTTGACGCCGGTGATGCCCTGCGGCTCCAGGGTGGCGAAGCTGTCGGTCTTGATCGGGACGTCTGACGTCACCCGGATCTGGGCCACAACCCGGTTGGGATTGCTCTTGTCGAGCTCGATCTTGGTGACCTCGCCGACCTTGATCCCGTTGAAATGCACTTCGCCGCCGTCTGACAGCCCGCGCACGGGGCCGACGAAAAGCACATCATAGACGTCGTAGTCCTGGTTGAAGCTGAGCTTGGCCAGCCAGACGACGAAGATGATCAGGCCCATGAACAGGAACAGGGTAACTGCACCGACCAGGGCGTAGTTGGCGTTTCTTTCCATCAGAGGGTCCTCGCCGTCGTCGTCGTTCTGCCGGCCGCCGCGCGACCGCGCGGGCCCAGGAAGTATTCCTTGATCCAAGGATGGTCCGAGCTTTCCAGCTCACGGACCGGCGCGATGGCCACCACCGTCTTGTCGGCGATCACCGCCACGCGATCGGTGATCGCATAGAGGCTGTCGAGGTCGTGGGTAATCATGAACACCGTAAGGTCCAGGCTGTCGGAAAGGTCCTTGATCAGCGTGTCGAATGCCGCAGCGCCGATCGGGTCGAGGCCGGCGGTCGGCTCGTCCAGGAAGAGAAGTTCGGGGTCCAGGGCCAGGGCCCGCGCCAGGCCGGCACGTTTGCGCATGCCGCCCGACAGCTCCGCCGGCTTCAGGTCAGCCGCGCGCGGCGGAAGGCCGGACAGGGCGATTTTCAGCTCGGCCAGTTCCTGGATTTCGCGTTTGGGCAGTCGCGTGTGCTCGATCAGCGGGGCCGCCACGTTTTCACGCACCGTCAGGTTCGAGAACAGCGCGCCCTGCTGGAACAACACGCCCCAGCGGCGCTCGACCGCGCTCCAGCGCCGCCGGTCCGCGATCCGCATGTCATGGCCAAACAGCTTGACCGTGCCTTCGTCGGGGGTCTTGAGGCCGATAATGGTGTTGAGCAGCACCGACTTGCCCGAGCCGGAGCCGCCGACAACACCCAGGACCTCGCCGCGCTCGACCGTCAGGCTCAGGCCATCATGGATCACATTGTCGCCGAAGCGCGAGACGAGGCTGTCGATCTCGATCGGCGGAGCACTGTCATCGGGCACCGCCTGCGGCGCCGTAGTCCCGGCGGGCGGCATCAGATGTCCAGCTCCATATAGACCAGGGCGAAGATCGCATCGATCAGGATGATGGCGAAAATGGCGTGTACCACCGCCGCCGTTACCCGGCGCCCAAGCGACTCCACATCGTTGCCGACTTCCATGCCCTGGCGGCAGCCGATGGCGGCGATCACCATGGCCATGACCGGGGCCTTGGACAGGCCGATCCAGAAGTGGGTCACGCCGACATACTCGACGATACGCTGCAGGAAGAAGCTCGGCGAGAGGTCCAGCACGGCCCAGACCACCAGCATGCCGCCGGCCAGACCGGCCAGGGAGGCGATGAAGGTCAGGAGCGGAATGGTCAGCAGCAGGGCGGCGAACCGCGGCAGAACCAGGGCCTCATAGGGGTCGACCCCCATCACCTGCATGGCGTCGATTTCCTGGTTCATCTTCATCGAACCGATCTCGGCCGCGAAACTCGAGGCGGAGCGGCCGGCCAGCAGGATGGCGGTGATCAGGATATTGAATTCGCGCAGCACCGAAATGCCGATCAGTTCCACCGAATAGACCTGGGCCCCGAACTCGACGAGCATGTTGGCCCCCAGAAGGGCCACGACGGCACCGATGAAGAAGGTCGTGGTCGCCACGATCGGCATGGCGTCGAGGCCGGCCCGCTCCGACAGCGAGACGATGGGGGCCCAGCGAATGCGCCGTGGATCGGCGATGCTGCGTCCGACGGCCGTCAGCAGGTGGCCGAGAAAGACCAGGGTGCCGTAGCCGTTGTGGAACAGATCATCGACGCCGCGCCCGATCCGCTCCAGCAGAGCCACCACGCCGTGCGGGCGTTTGGCCACCTCGGGCTCGACCTGGATTGCGGCGGCGACCAGTTCGAGCAGGCGAAGGGTTTCGGGGCGGGCCGTGATCTGGCCCGGCGTCATGCGTCCGTCGGCGGCACGCAGGATGGCAAAGGCTCCGGCCGTGTCGCAGCGGGTGATGCCGCTCAGATCCAGACCGATCGTACCGTGCGCCTCTAGGGCCTGGCCCAGGCGTTCGCCGGCGTCGGCCAGGCCTCGTGCCGTCCAGTCGCCGGAGAGGTGGGCCAGAACCTGGCCACCGGTCTCGTCCAGCTGAAAGTCGGCGGGCGTGGCCATGAACAGAAACTGGTCCTTCTCGTGCAACGCACAACAGGAAAACGCCGGTGCTCGTCACAAACGCGTCAAGGCGTAGCTTGTTGCCGAACCTTTTGAATAGTCCGCCCGAGAGTTTCGCGCCACAGGGGATCGCGTGCGGCGTGCACCGGGGCGGCCATCGCGGTTGCCTGCGGAGCACTTAAACGCCTGCTGCGGCGAAACGTCCGCCCAAAGCGACCGCAACTTCAAACATGGTTAACAAATTCAGGGCACGTCTTAACACGCTACTTCCCTGCCGAGTCGGAGACGATCGCGTGAACGCCAGTCCCAAGCTTGACCGTCGCATGGCCTTCATGCAGTTCGACCAGCGGGATCGCGCGGCGCTGCGAGCTCTCAAGCCTCTGATCGATGCGGAAATCGGTACGGCGCTGTCCAAGTTCTACGGGCAGGTTCGGTCCTTCCCGGAGATCCGGAGCAAGTTCCGGGACGAAGGCCATATCTCGGGTGCCGAGCGGGCCCAGGCCGGCCACTGGCGGCGACTGGTCAGCGCCGACTATGGCCCTGACTATGTGCGGGATGTCGAGCGGATCGGGCGGGCCCATGTCGATGCGGGCCTTGAGCCGCAATGGTATATCGGCGGCTACTCGGTCATTGTCGAAGACCTGATCCGGGCCGTGATCACCAAGCGGGCCAAGGCGCTCTTCGCATCAGCCAAGTCCGACGCCGACCTTGCCGATGGCCTGGTGGCGCTCAACAAGGCCGTCTTCCTCGACATGGAACTGGCCATTTCCACCTACATCACCGTGCAGGACGAACAGCGGGCGGCCCTCGAAGCCGAGCGCGATACCGCCGCCCGTAATCAGGCCGCAGCGGTCCGCGCGGTGGGCGAGGCCCTGTCGCGCCTGGCCGCCGGGGATCTCTCGGCCCGGGTCGAAGAGGGCCTGTCGCCGGAATTTGCCTCCCTGAAGGTTGATTTTGACCAGGCGGCCATGGCCCTGGCCGAGGCGATGAACGCGGTTGAGCGCGCCTCGTCCGGGATCCGGTCCGGTGCTGACGACATCGCCCGCAGCGCCGATGACCTGGCCCAGCGGACCGAGCAGCAGGCCGCGACCCTGGAGCAGACCGCCGCCGCCGTGGACCAGCTGACCACGACGGTCAGCAAGACGGCCCAGAGCGCGCGCGAGGTTTCGGCCATGGTCGGCGAGGCCAGCGCGGAAGCCGAGCGTTCGGGGACCGTGGTCACCCGGGCCGCCGAGGCCATGACCAAGATCGAGAGTTCGTCGCATCGCGTATCGCAAATTCTCGGCGTGATCGACGAGATCGCCTTCCAGACCAACCTCCTGGCCCTGAACGCCGGGGTCGAGGCCGCCCGGGCTGGCGATGCCGGTCGGGGCTTTGCCGTGGTCGCCCAGGAAGTCCGGGCCCTGGCCCAGCGCTCCGCCGACGTGCCCGGGAGATCAAGACGCTGATCGCCGAGTCCAGCCGTCAGGTCGGGGAAGGCGTCGAGCTTGTCGGCCAGACCGGGGCCGCCCTGCGCGGCATTGTCAACAAGGTGGGCGGTATCGACGGGCTGATCAACGAGATCGCGGCCTCCGCCAATGAACAGGCCGTGGCGCTCAGCCAGGTCAATACGGCGGTGAACCAGCTCGATCAGGTCACCCAGCGCAATGCGGCCATGGTCCACCAGTCGACCGAGTCGACCCGGACCCTGCGGATCGAGGCGGCGGACCTGTTCAACCGGGTCGGCGCCTTCCGGACCGGTGGTACAGAGCCTGCGGCCGCTGTTTCCGACAATCCGGTCCATGCGGCCCGGGCCCGCCTGACCGCCTTCGCCCGCCCGGGACGCTGACGTCCGGCCCGGCGGGCAGCGGCTCAGGGCGAGAGCGGCGGCGCGGTCGACGCGCGATGAATGAGCTCGAACGGCAGAAGCTCGTCCAGGGGCGATGATTTCGATGCCGCCTTGATCTGTCCCGTGATCAGCAGACGGGTGGCCAGCGAGGCCATCTCGACAACCGGCTGGCGGACCGTTGTCAACTGCGGCCGGCTGAAACGCGCGCTCGGGCTGTCGTCGAAGCCGGCAATCGAGACTTCGCCGGGCACCATGATGCCGGCCTCGGCCGCTGCTGCAATGCAGCCCAGGGCCATGTCGTCATTGCTGGCGAAGATGGCGGTCGGCCGGTCGGGCAGGGCCAGCAGGGCCTTTGCCTGTTCCAGTCCCGACTGGAAGGTGAAGTCTCCCTGGCGCACCCACTGGTCGGACACCGGCAGGTTCAGCTGCTTCATGGCCTCCAGATAGCCCGCGCGCCGGGCCTGGCTGGCCCCGTAGCGGGGCTCACCGACAATGAAGCCGATCCGGCGATGGCCGAGGCCCGCCAGGTGCTGGGTCATGTCCCGCGCTGCGGCGACATCGTCCATGTGGACGCGCGGACCCAGTTCGGCAGGACGTTCAGGACCCAGGCGGACATAGGGCGTGCCGGCCTTGTCGAGCAGTTCCAGCACCGTCTCGTTGTCAGAGCTGGGCGGGGTCAGGATGACGCCGTCAGGCTTGAGGGCGGCCAGCAGGGCGGCGACTTCCTGGCGCACGCGCGGGGCGTCGTGGTCGATCAGCTCGATCAGCAGGTGGTAGCCTGCGTCCCGGCACTGCAGGGTCGCGCCCAACTGGATGCGCGATAGATAGTCGGCCCCGCGTTCGCTGCGCCAGTGATCGATGGTCAGGGCTGCGTCGACGAAGATGGCGATCACGAACGACCGCGACCCGGCCAGGCTACGGGCCGAAAGGTTCGGGCTGTAGTCGAGGGCCTCGGCGGCTTCCATCACGCGGTCGCGCATGGCCGGCCGCACATTGGGCTCGTTGTTCATGACCCGCGAGACGGTTTTGATGGAGACGCCCGCTCGCGCGGCGACGTCATAGATCGTCACCGAGGCCATAGATCCGCCCGAACCTGTCGCATAAGACTCATCCTTTCAGCCTAGACTATTAGTTCACGGCCAAGCGACTTTTCAGCAGAGAAAAGTTTCGCCCGGCGCAGTTGTCCAGAACCGGACATTTCCGGCCTTGTGCCTGGCGAGCGGGAAGGCCAGTCTGGATCTCGACGCAGCGAAGACTGCGATGGGAGACCCACAATGTCGCCAGGCGACGAGGCCCGACCGGCCGTTCCGGTCCGGGCTGGCTTCATAGCGGCCTATACGCTCGCCCAGATCGGCGCTTTCGTCAGCTTCATGCCCCTGTTTCAGGTGCTGCTTCCCCTGAAGGCCGAAGCGATCGATGCGGCGGGGGAGGCGGTCCTGCTGAGCCAGGTGGCTTTCTTCGGGGCCCTGACGGCCAGCGTCGCCAATCTGCTGGCGGGAGCGGTCAGCGACCGCACGACCTCGCGGTTCGGCCGACGCCGACCCTGGATGCTGGTCGGTGCCCTGGGGACCACAGCGGCCTATGTTCTGATCATGCGGGCCAGCACCCCCGGGGCTCTGGTCGCCGGGGTCGTGCTGTTCCAGCTGACTTTCAACCTGATGTTTTCGGCCCTGATCGCGGTCATGCCCGACCGGGTGCCGGATGCCCAGAAGGGCCGTGTCGCGGCGTTTCTCAGCCTGGGCAACCCGATCGGGACCCTGGCCGGAGCCGTGCTGATCGGCGGCATCCTGGTGTCGGAGGGGATGCGCTATCTGGCGATCAGCGCCGTCCTGCTCCTGACCCTGGCGCCGTTCGTCATCGGCCTGAACGACAGGCCCCTGGCCCGCGACGCCCGGCCGCCGTTCCGGCTGGGGGAATTTCTGGCCGGCCTCTGGGTCGACCCCCGCGCCCATCCCGACTTTGCCTTTGCCTGGGTCGGGCGGTTCCTGGTCCTGATCACGCTGAGTCTCGTGCAGAGCTACATGCTCTACTACCTGCAGGACGTTCTGGGCTTTTCGCGCCTGTTCCCCGGACACAAGGCCGAGGAGGGGCTGGCGATCCTGACCATGGTGGCGACGGCGTCGAATGTCGCCATGGCCCTGATCGGCGGCATCCTGTCCGACCGGCTGAAGCGCCGGAAGCTGTTTGCCGCCGGTGCTGCCCTGACGATCGCCGTGGCGATGCTGATCTTCTCGATGACGCCGTCCTGGCCGGTGATGCTGGGGGCCTATCTGCTGCTCGGCTGCGGGTCGGGCTGCTTCTATGCGGTCGACATCGCTCTGGTCACCCAGGTGCTGCCGTCGCAGAAGGATGCGGGCAAGGATCTGGGTGTGCTCAACCTGGCCAACACCTTGCCCCAGGCCCTGGCTCCCGTTCTGGCCATCTGGTCGCTGGGGCCCACCCATCTCGATTTCCGGACCTTCTTCATTGCAGCGGCGCTGCTGGCCACGGCCGGGGGGCTGGCGATCCTGCCGATCCGGGGCGTGCGCTGAGGCGCAGCGGGCCAACGGGCAGGGGGCGGCCCGTCCGGGCCATGGGCTTTATCGCCGTCCCGGTTTAGATGGCACCGCCGGGGCTTGACCTGGGCCAGGGTTTTGCAGGGGCCGTCTTGCCGCAGTTTATCGCCATCTCCGACCCCGACGATCCCCGGGTTGCCGCCTATCGCGACATCCGCGAGCGCGATCTGGTGGGTCGCCAGGGCCTGTTCGTCGCCGAGGGTGAGACCGTGTTGCGCGCCTTCGTCCGTGACGCGCCCGGACGGGTGCAGTCGCTGCTGATCGACCCCCGGCGGCGCGACAAGCTGGACGAGGTCTTTGCCGGCCTGGGCGAGACCACCCCCGTCTACCTGGTCGAGCAGGCGGTGCTGGACGCCGTCGCCGGCTTTCACCTGCATCGCGGCGTGCTGGCGATCGGCGAGAAGGCCCCCGAAGTCTCCCCCGACGCGCTTCTGGCAGGGCTGGCGGAGACGGCCCTGGTGATGGTGCTTTGCGGCATCGCCAATCACGACAATCTCGGCGGCATCTACCGCAATGCCGCCGCCTTCGGGGTGGATGCGGTGCTGCTCGACAGCGACTGCTGCGACCCGCTGTATCGCAAGGCCATCCGGGTTTCGGTCAGAGCGGCCCTCAGCGTCCCGACGGCGGTTCTGGCCCGGGGCGAGGACATTGCCGGTCTGCTGGAGCGGCACGGTTTCGCGGCCCTGGCGCTCAGCCCGTCGGCCACCCAGACCCTGGCCGAGCTGAAGACACCGGGCCGCTGCGCGGTCCTGCTGGGGGCCGAAGGGCCGGGCCTGTCGGCAGAGCTGATGGCCAGGGCCCGGACGGTGGGGATCCCGATGGCGGGGGGCTTTGACTCCCTCAATGTCGCCACGACCAGCGGCATCGTCCTGCATCACCTGCGCTTCACGGGGCGATAGGAAACCGGTTTCCTCCCGGCGGTCCCGGCCCTAGGATCGGGGCCATTCCTCGATCTGCCTGAAGGTACCGTCCATGCTTGATCGTCGCGGCGCGCTGGGCAGCCTGATCGCCGGCCTGCTGGCCAGTGTCCCGGCACGTCGGGCCCATGCGGAGGGTGCCCCCCTGTCTGACCCTACCGAAGTCCTGCCGCTCTGGCCTGCCGGCCCCCCCGGGGGCGAGGTCGTTACCGCTGTCGAGGCGATCCTTGAGCGGGGCGAGCCCGCCGGTCTGCGCGACCGGGCCATGACCCACATCCGCAACCCCAGACTGGTGGTCTTCCGGCCCAGAGTGCCCAACGGCGCGGCCGTCATGCTGATCCCGGGCGGGGGCTATGAGCGGGTCGTGCTCGACAAGGAGGGCTATGAGACCGCCCGCTGGCTTAGCGAGCGCGGCTATACCTGTTTCGTGCTGTTCTACCGTCTGCCGGGCGACGGCTGGCGCGCCGGCCCCGACACGCCCCTGCAGGATGCCCAGAGGGCCATCCGGCTCGTGCGCTCAAGGGCGTCGGCGATGGGCTTCAAGCCGGACCGCGTGGCGATCATGGGCTTCTCGGCCGGTGGCCATGTCGCCGCCAGCCTGACGACCCGCTCGGCCGCCGCCGTCTATGAGCGGGTCGACGCGGTCGATGACCTGCCGGCCCGTCCCGACCTGTCGGCCCTGATCTATCCGGTGATCAGCCTGGACCCGGCCATCATGCATGCCGGCTCGCGTCGGCAGTTCCTGGGGCAGAACCCGACGCCGGAGCAGATCGCGCTCTATTCGCCGGATCGCCAGGTCGCGGCCGGGCTGTCCCCGGTCTTCCTGCTGCACGCCGCCGACGATCCCGCCGTGCCGGTCCAGAACAGCCTGGTGATGTTCACGGCCCTGAAGGCCAGGGCCGTGCCGACCGAGCTGCATGTGTTCGAGGAGGGCGGCCACGGCTTTGGCCTGCGGTTCACGACCGGCAAGCCGGTGGCGTCATGGCCGACCCTGTTCGAGACCTTCGCCCGCCGTCACGGGGTCTGAGCCCTCCAGGCGGCGTGCTCGGCCTCCAGATGCTTCTGCCAGCGATTGCGCAGCTGGCCGGGGCGCTGGCCGTGCCGCTCATCGAGGAACTCGGCCTCAACAACGCGGTCCGTGCGGAAGGTCCGGAAGGCCTGACGCAGTTCGCACCAGCCGATCAGCATGCGCACCGTCTCGCGATAGCCGACCGTGACCGGCCAGATCACCCGCTGGCTGACCGCGCCGCGCTCGTCACGATAGTCGAGCCGGATCTTGCGGCCGGCATGGATCCAGGCGCGGGTCCGGGCGATGTCGAGACCGTCCGGCGCGGTGGTCCAGGCCGGCGGCGCGCCGGTGGCCGGTTCCAGCACATAGGGCCGCAGCCGTTCCGGCACGGCCGAGGCGATCTTGGAGATCAGGTCGCGGGCCGCCTTGGCTAGCACCGGATCGCCGCGCCCGGCCACCCACTGGGCCCCCAGGACCGCCGCCTCGATCTCGTCGGGCGTCAGCATCAGGGGCGGCATGTCAAAGCCCGCATCCAGCACATAGCCGACCCCGGCCTCGCCCCGGATCGGGGCCCGCTGGCCGACCAGAGCGGCGATGTCGCGATAGACACTGCGCTTGGACGTCTCCAGCTCCAGCGCAATGGCGTCGGCGGTCACCGGCGCATGGCTGCGGCGCAGGATCTGAATGATCTGGAATAGGCGTTCGGCGCGTCTCATGGGGCCATCCTGACCGGGCTCTGCTGACAGCATGCTGGCAGCAGAGTGGCAGGAGCAAGCCGATCTGTACGCCGGGGATCAGGTCGCGCCGGGCCGTGCCACGCAGCGGAAGCCGATATGGCTGGTGGTGGTGTCGATCCCCTGAGGGTGACGGGCCGCCGGACGGTAGCGGTGGCAGTAGTTGTCGGCGCACAGGTGCGAGCCGCCCTTGATCACCCGACGCGGAATGACCGGGCCGGGCTGCTGGCGGTCATGGCTGGTCTCACGCGCTGCGCCGCGCGGATTTTTCGGGGCGCAGCAGGCCCTGGCCGGGGTCTCCGCATGGCGGTCGGCCCACCAGTCGGTGGTCCATTCCCAGGTGTTGCCGATCATGTCGCTGAGGCCGTAGCCGTTGGGCGGATAGGTGCCGACCGGCGAGGTGCGCTCATAGCCGTCGGTCAGCAGGTTCTCGCCCGGAAAGGCCCCCTGCCAGTAGTTGGCCAGCATCGCCCCGCCCGGGGCCAGGTCCTCGCCCCAGGCATAGGACGCGCCGTCCAGCCCGCCGCGGGCGGCAAACTCCCACTCGGCCTCGGTGGGCAGGGCCTTGCCGGCCCAGGCGGCATAGGCGGCCGCATCGTCATAGCCGACATGCACGACCGGGTGATCCTCAAGTCCGGTCAGGTCGCTGCCGGGGCCGAGGGGCCGGTTCCAGCTGGCTCCGGGGATCAGGGCCCACCAGGTGACGCCGTGGCGCGGATCGAGCGGCCGGGCCGGGCGCATGAACACCGCCGAGGCCGGCACCAGCAGGGCCGGGTCCGCGCCGGGATAGAGGGCGGGGTCCGGCGCGGTCTCGGCCAGGGTCACATGGCCGGTTGCGGCGACGAAGCGGGCGAACTGGGCATTGGTGACCGGCGTGACGTCGATCCAGAACGGATCGACCTCGACCGGGTGGGCCGGGGCTTCCTCGGGATAGTGCCGGTCAGAGCCCATGACGAACCGGCCGCCGGCCAGGGCGATCATGCCGTCACGGGCGGGCAGGGCCGGGTCCGGGCTCATGGCGCTAGCCGCCGTCTGGAAGGGATCGTCATGACGTCATTAGTGACATGCGGCGCGCCGATTTCAATCTCGAGACGAACGCGGGCGGAGCGGGCAGGGTGACGAAAAAGGCTGCGCGACGCGGCAAGCTCGGCCACTCTGTCAGACCGCGCCGCGTCGAAGAGGGTGAGCGCCGACCTGATCCGGGGGGACCACAGATGATTCCGACGACCACACCGTCCGCCGCCGCCGGACGGTCCCATCCCTGGTACACCCACCTCTATGTCCAGGTACTGGTCGCGATCGTGGCCGGGGCGCTGATCGGCCACTTCTATCCCAAGTTCGGCGAGTCCCTGAAGCCGCTCGGCGATGCCTTCATCAAGCTGGTCAAGATGGTGATCGCCCCGGTGATCTTCCTGACCATCGCCACGGGCATTGC